>VFSW01006797.1_pt1 | contig 16743 bp, 18 predicted proteins | sample 5358111 | NCBI WGS metagenome assembly VFSW01 (sample SAMN11554181, study PRJNA540505) | mine drainage metagenome | isolation source: sediment from site ElyBrook_90M | place: USA: Ely Copper Mine, Vershire, VT | collected 2017
GGAATCAACACGTCGACTTGCCGCGGCAAGGTGGTCGCGTCCGCCCGCGTGCCATCCAACATAACCAGCACCGTGGGCTGATCATATTAGGGCCAGACGGAGATCTTGAGTTGAGAGAGTCGATTGGGATCTTGAGCGAACGCGCGCGGCGCTGCCGCGAACATTGCCCCGAGCGCGAACAGCATCATCGCGCCCATGAGTATTCTTCGCCTTGTCATCACGAATCCTCTGCGTAAGTTTGTATGCTTCACCGCGTACAAGTCCGCAAAAAAATTATAGCAAGAACAAGTCAAAGTCTAGTCAAAGCACGGTCAAAAAGCGGTTTGGATGGATGATGGCGCGGAAACAAATCGAACTACCCAACTACCCAACCATCCAACGACCCAACCACCAAACCACCCAACTATTCCATCGCCCATTCTCGCGCCCGCACGCGCTCCGAGATCCCGCGCGTCAGCGCGAACGCGCGCTCCGCGGCGGGAATCGAAATCGTGCCGCGCCCGCACGCGGGCGTGATGAGCGCGCGCGCGTAGAGCATGTCGCGGTCGATGCCCTTTTTGACGAGCAAGCCGATCGCGGCGTCGAGCCGCGCGACGAGCGACTCGACCGTCTCCGCGGCGATCTGCTCTTCCACCGTCGGCACGATGCCCCACGCGAGCGCGCCGCCGCGATCCAGAAAGCGCTTGACGTCGTCCGCGAACAGCGCCAGGTTCTCCGCATAGTTGTACGCGTCGAATGAAATCACGTCGACGGACGTTTCGAGCAGGAGCGACCAATCGGTGTTGCCGCAGCAATGCGTTGCTTTCAGTCCGCTCAGCGCGGCGAAGACCTCTTCCAAGTCGCGGATCACTTCATCGCGGTTCAGCGCGACGATCGATGCACCGATCAGCGCGAGCGAGGGCTCATCGATAAAAATAATTGTCGGTAGGGGCGGGGTTATCCCGCCCTCTCCGCCGCCCGCGTGCGGTGGGCGGGGAGACCCCGCCCCTACATCAGCCAAGAATTGCTCCTGCCACTGCGCCTTGCGCGCCAGGTGCTTGACCAGCACATCGCGCAGCGTGTCATCGTACAGCATCGGGCGCAAATTCTGATCGACCACCTTCAGTCCGAAACTGATCGGACCCGTCACCTGTCCCTTGATCCATTTCGCGTCGCGCAGCGCGTCGGGCTGATCGTGCAGCGCGTACAGCCCGGCGGCGTACTCGCGTCCAACCGCGAACAAGCGTGGATCGTTTTCGAGATAGCGCGCGTAGAACGTTTCGACGCCCGCCATCGTCTCGTCGTCAACCACCGCGCCCATCCATTCGTGCGGCAGATCGATCTTAACGCCGACCAGGTCTTCGCTAAACTGCGCGTACATATTCTCGCGGAAATCGCGCCGCGAGAGCTGCGGCCAAAATGGAATCGCCGGAAAGGTGGACATGATCAAGCGGAGCGCGTCTTGCGCCGCCGGATGCGGCAGACTGCCGATGCCAGTGGCGAGCGCGCGCGGAGCAAAAGTTGTCATCGAAGAATCCTTTCTCTACGTTGCTTAGGGTTCGAAAAAGAATAACTTCCTGAACCGTATATCTGGAACGCTCCGGCGAGCGTTCCCTACGTAGGGTGCGGACGCCGTTCCGCACCGGTGAACGGGAATCTATTTCTTGTCGAACCCTTAGCGCATTCTAGCACGAACGCGGTGAAAGGCAAAAAGGATTGAGGACGGCAGACGCCGGTCGAAGAAGATCAACCTCCGTCTTCCGTCATCTCGTACTAAGGTTGCACTGGATTTTGACCACTTTTTGACCGCTTCATGCTATCCTAGATCAGAAGTTTGAGGTTGGAAGTGAGAGATTGGAAGCGGCAAGCCAATGTCGGAGATTTGAACGCTCCAACGTCCAATTTCTAACATCCAATATCTAAAACAGGAGGAGCCAAAGATGGCGATCAAGATCAAGCATCCGGTACCGAGCGATATCGACATCGCTCAAGCCGCGAAACTCAAACCGATTCTGCAAGTGGCAGAAGAAATCGGTTTGAAAGAGAAGGAGCTGGAGCTTTATGGTCCGTATAAAGCAAAGGTCCATCTCGATGTGCGCGAACGACTGAAGAAACGCAAGAACGGCAAATATATCGACGTGACCGCGATCACGCCAACGCCGCTCGGCGAAGGCAAGACCACGACGACCGTCGGTCTCTCCCAGGCGCTCGGCGCTTACCTCGATCAAAAAGTAATCACCTGCATTCGCCAACCTTCGATGGGTCCAACGTTTGGCATCAAGGGCGGCGCAGCGGGCGGCGGCTATTCGCAGGTTGTGCCGATGGAAGATTTCAACCTGCATCTGACCGGCGACATTCACGCCGTCACCGCGGCGAACAACCTGCTCGCCGCCGCGCTGGATGCGCGCCTGCTGCACGAACGCGATCCCAAGCTCGACGACGAGAAACTCGCGCAAGCCCTCTGCCCCGACGGAACGTTCGCCCCCTCGATTGCAAAACGCGCCAAGCGACTAGGCATCAAAGCCAACAAACTGTCCGATCTCAACGCCGAAGACAAGCGCCGTATGTTCCGCCTCGACATCGATCCGGCGAGTATCACCTGGCAGCGCGTCGTGGACATTAACGACCGATTGCTACGCAAGATTCAGATCGGTTTGGGCGACGAAGAGAAAGGCAACGAGCGCATCACCGGCTATGATATTTCCGTCGCGTCGGAAGTGATGGCGATTCTCGCGTTGACCACCAGCATCGAAGATATGCGCGAACGATTCAGCAACATCGTCATCGGCACGAGCACCCGGGGCGAACCGATCACCGCCGAAGACCTCGGCGTCGCCGGCGCGATGACTGTCTTGATGAAAGACGCGTTGCTGCCCAACCTGATGCAAACGCTCGAGGGCACGCCGGCGTTCGTGCACGCCGGTCCGTTCGCGAACATCGCGCACGGCAACAACTCGATCGTCGCGGATCAGATCGCGCTCAAGCTCGCCGATTACGTCGTCACGGAATCCGGGTTTGGCGCGGACATCGGCATGGAAAAATTCATGGACATCAAGTGCCGCTATTCGGGCTTGGTTCCGAACGCGGTGGTGATGGTGGCGACCGTGCGCGCGCTCAAGATGCACGGCGGCGGACCCAAGGTCGTCGCCGGCCGCCCGCTCGACAAAGCGTATACCGAAGAGAACCTCGGCTTGCTCGAAAAGGGCATGGCGAACTTGCTCAAGCACATCGAGAACGCCAAATTGTTCGGCGTGCCGGTGGTCGTCGCGATCAACTCGTTCAAATACGATACGAAAACCGAAGTGCAACTCGTCAAGCGCCTGGTCGAGGAAGCCGGCTCGGTCGCCATCCCCTTCACGCACTGGATGAACGGCTGCAAGGGCGCGATCGAACTCGGCGAAGCGGTCATGGACGCGGCGAAGCAGAAGAGCAACTTTGAATTCCTCTACCCGCTGGACTGGCCCATCAAGAAAAAAATCGAAACGATCGCCACCAAGATTTACGGCGCGGCGGGCGTAGACTATTCGCCCGAAGCCGAAGCCAAGATCGAGCTGTACACCAAACTCGGCTTTGACAACTTGCCGATCTGCATGGCGAAGACGCACCTCAGTCTGTCGCACGATGCGGCGCTCAAAGGTCGCCCGACCGGTTTCCGCATTCCGGTGCGCGATATCCGCGCGTCGGTCGGCGCGGGCTTCCTCTATCCGCTCTGCGGCACGATGCGCACGATGCCCGGCTTGCCCACGCGGCCCGTGTTCTACGACGTGGACTTGGATTTGAAGACCGGCAAAGTGGTTGGGTTATTCTAAATTCGCAGTGAACAGTAATCAGTATGCAGTAATCAGTTTTCTGATTACTGCATACTGTAAACTGAATACTGAATACTGCCGACTGGATGCTGATGAGGATTCTCGCTATCGTGTCCGGCGAATTCGGGCGACGGTTTGCCCAAAACGTGCGGGAGTACGGTCCAAAAAACTGGACGGTAAACGAGTGGACGGCACCCTCGCATTTTCCAATTGTGATTGACGAACCGCGCGATTTTCTGCCCGCCGCGCTGCCGCCCGCAGACTTGCTTCTCGCGGTCGGCGAGAACACAGGGATCGCGGAACTCTTGCCGGAGATCGCGCAGATGACCGGCGCGCAGGCGCTGATCGCTCCGGTCGACCGCGTGGAATGGATGCCGAAAGGATTGATGAACCAACTGCGCGGTTGGATGAAACAAGTCGGCGTCGAGTGCGTTTTCCCCAAACCGTTTTGCTCTCTCACCGAACACAGCTACAGTTTGCGCGGGCAACGCGTCGAGTACGCTAACACACTCATCTCAGAATTCGCGCACTATTTTGGAACGCCCAGCGTGCAAGTTTCGGTCGATCAAGCCACTCGGACGATTGCGAACGTGCAAGTCGAGCGGGACGCGACGTGCGGCTGTATGCGCTTTGTGGCGCAGGGCATCGTCGGCGTCAAGGTAGACGACACCGAGTACGAAGCCGGGATGCTGCACCATCACTTTCCGTGTCTCGCTTCGATGGGCATCGACCCGGATTACAGTGACACGCTGCTGCACGTCAGCGGCAACACGTTTCGTGACGCGTTCGCGGAAGCCATCAAACCCTACAAACAAGTCTTGTACTTTCAACCGGATGGATTCGTGGAAAAAACCGAAGCGGGCGATGCCGCCCCACTGACCTTATCCAATGGAGGATGTTGAGATGTCCGCTATCAGCACGTTACTGCCGCTCGCATCAAGCATCTTGAGTTTCATTTACGCCGCCGCCGTGTTCAAGCGGTACCTGAGCCGACCGGGACACAACCACCTGCTGGTGTGGGGCATCGGCTTGGTGATGTACGGCATCGGCGGCGCGTGCGAGGCGTTCACCGGCGCGTTCGGGTTCAACCCGATCGTTCTCAAAATCTGGTACATCTTCGGCGCGATCTTGGTCGCGGCGTGGCTCGGGCAAGGCACGGTCTTTTTGCTCGCGCGCGAGCGGTGGGTTCGCCTCACGACGATTATCCTGGTCGTCGCTTCTGCGTTCGCCGTCATCGCGGTGATCTTCGCCGGCGTCGATCCGAACTATCAAGCCGGCGCGGAATTGACCGGCAAGGCGTTCACGACCACTTGGGTGCGGATGCTCACGCCGTTCTTCAACATTTACGGCACGGTCACGCTCACCGGCGGCGCGCTCTACTCCGCGTGGCTGTTCTGGCGCAAGCGCGTGCTGCCCAACCGCATGATCGGCAATATCCTGATCGCCGCGGGCGCGATGGCGCCGGCATTCGGCGGCGCGCTGAATCGCTTCGGCCTGCCCGGGCTGTACATCGGCGAGTTTATTGGCGTGTTCCTGATGTACATCGGATTCGTGCAAGCGACCGCGACGATCACAGATCAAGTCGCTGCCTCAGCGCCCGTTGCCGGATAGGACATGTGATGGCACAGAACGAAACGCCCGACGCGCGTCCGCGTCCCGCCACTCGCCCCGAGCACTCGGAAGCGTACTGGCAAGCGATGAAGTACGTGATCATCGGTCTCGGCGCGCTGATGGTTCTGGCATTAGCACTCGCCGTGATCGTCGTTTTGAGAATCATACCGTGGAGTTAGAAAATCGCGAATTGCGAATTCGTAATTCGCAGTTGGAGGAGAGAGGATACCGATGAAGAAAACCACATTGACCGTGCCCGCGATGTACGCCGATCATCACGTTACGCGCGTTCGGAATTTGCTCAGTCCGCTCGCCGGCGTGGAGAACGTCATCGCCAGCTCTGCCTTCAAAGAAGTCGTCGTTGAGTTCGACGAGAAAAAGACGACTCAGGACGCGCTCGTTAAAGCGCTGACCGATGCGGGCTACGCGCCCGGCAAAGAAGAAGTGATCGAAAAATCTCCCTTCGCGACGCCGGATGTGGCGTGGGAAAAACTGGGCGTCCGCTCGACCGAGACCAGCCAGATTGATTTGCAATTGTCCGGAGAATTCAGAAAATACTAGTGGCTGGTGGAAAGTGGTTAGCGGATTGACCACTAGCCACTATCCACTCACCACTGACCACTCATCATAAGGAGGAGAGCATGGCAAGAGAAGCTGCCCCGAAGTTACAGACGATTGATCCCGCTGCGGCGGAAATGATAAAGCGCGCCGACGAGCTGGGCTATTCGACCGCGTTCAGCCGCGCGGCGAAGATGTCGCCGTGCCCGATTGGCGCGGAAGGCGCGTGCTGCAGCATCTGCGATATGGGTCCGTGCCGCCTCGTGCCGACGAAAGCGAATCCCGACCCGGTCGGCGTGTGCGGCGCAACGCGCGCAACAGTTGCCGCGCGCAACATGGCGCGCCACATCGCGGCGGGCACTGCGGCGCACAGCGATCACGGACGCGATATGGCGTTCACGCTCCTCGCCGTCGCGGAAGACGAGGCGCAAGGTTACGAACTGCGCGATCAGGCGAAGCTGCAAACGGTCGCCAAGTACTTTGGCATCAAGACCGATGGCAAGGACGCGAAAACGCTCGCCAAGGAAGTGGGCGCGGCATCGCTGTCGCAATACGGGCAGCAAAAAGGCGAATTGAAGTACGCCAGCCGCGCGCCGAAGAAACGCATCGAGCTTTGGCGTCAACTGGATCTCATTCCGCGCGGCATCGACCGCGAAGTCGTCGACACGCTGCACCGCACGCACATGGGCGACGATCAGGACGCGGAGCATATTCTGCTCGGCGCGCTGCGCACGTCGCTCGCAGACGGTTGGGGCGGCTCGATGATGGCGACTGACATTTCGGATATCCTCTTCGGCACACCGTCGCCGCTCGTCAGCAAGGTCAACCTCGGCGTGCTGCAAAATGAGGAAGTCAACATTATCGTCCACGGTCACGAGCCGACGCTGTCCGCGATGATCGTCCGCGCGTCGACCGATCCGGAATTGATCGAGTATGCCAAATCGAAAGGCGCGAAAGGCATCAACCTGTGCGGCATTTGCTGCACCGCGAACGAAACGATGATGCGCCAGGGCATCCCGAGCGCGGGCAACGACCTGAACCAGGAACTCGCCGTGATGACCGGCGCGGTCGAAGCGATGGTCGTCGACGTGCAGTGCATTATGCAAGCGTTGTCCGATCTGACGTCCAAGTTCCATACCAAGTTTATCACCACGTCACCCAAAGTCAAGATCACCGGCGCGACGCACATCGAATTTGACGAACAGCACGCGCTTGACATCGCGAAGCGGATCGTCAGACTGGCGATCGACAATTATCCCAATCGCAAGCAGACGCAAATCCCAACGCACGTTTCCGACCTCGTTCCCGGCTTTTCGCACGAGTACATCCGCTACATGCTCGGCGGCGTGTACCGCGGCTCCTTCCGCCCGCTGAACGACGCGGTCATGTCGGGGCGCTTGCGCGGCGTCGCCGGCGTGGTCGGCTGCAACAACCCGCGCGTGACGCACGACCTGGGACACAATTACATCGTCAAAGAATTGCTCAAGAACGACGTGCTCGTCGTGCAGACCGGCTGCGGCGCGCTCGCGAACGCCAAGTACGGCTTGCTGCTCGGCGAAGCCGCGCTGGAATACGCCGGTCCCGGCTTGCGCGAAGTGTGCGAAGCGATCGGCATCCCGCCCGTCCTGCACATGGGGTCGTGCGTGGACAACACGCGCATCCTCACCGTCCTCGCCGAAATGGCGACGGAAGGCGGCTTGGGCGAAGACATCAGCGACATTCCCGGCGTCGGCATCGCGCCCGAGTGGATGAGCGAAAAGGCGCTTTCGATCGGCGCGTACTTTGCGGCGTCCGGCGCGTACGTGCTGTTCGGCGTCAACTCGCCGGTCGAAAACAGCGAGGAAGTGACGCGGATCATGAGCGAGGGCTGGGAAAAGATGGTGGGCGGCAAAATGGAATTCGTGCCGGACATGGACGAGATCGTTCGCCGCTCGCTGGCGCACATCGACGCGAAACGCGCCGCGCTGAAACTGCCGGCGTACGACGCGAGCAAGTTCGGCAAGTCCGGCGACGAGCGCATGAATGAGTTGCTGGCAAAGAGTCCCGAAGAGCGCCGCGCGGCAATTTACGGCGCGCCGGTGCTGGCGGAATAAAGAGGTTGGGTGTAGGGGCGGGGTGACCCCGCCCCTACGGAGCAGCGGCACAATGACGTGCCCTGCTCTTATCAATGCGTAGAAGAGGACTGATAAGACGAAGTGATTCATACGAGAACTATTCCGTATAACATCCTGCTTGGACGGAAACTTTCCACCTAATCAATGGTTGACCAGAAAGAAAAAACCCATGAATCCGAAGATCGTTATCAGTAGCGAAACCGCTGCCGATGTGAGCGCGATCACCGAGGTAACTGTTGCAGCGTTTAAGACCCTGGAGATCAGCAATCACACGGAACAGTTTATCATCACGGCGCTACGCGTCGCCAAGTCGCTCACGGTATCGCTCATCGCAGAAATGGATGGTCGTGTGATAGGGCATATTGCCTTCTCTCCCCTAATTATTTCGGACGGCACTCGGAACTGGTATGGCCTTGGACCTGTTTCGGTGTTGCCGGAGTACCAGCGGCAGGGTATTGGTAAAGCCTTAATCCAAGAAGGGCTGTCACGTCTGAAAAAGATGAATGCTCAAGGATGTTGTCTGGTGGGACATCCGGATTATTACAAGAAATTCGGGTTCAAGAACATGCCGGGACTTGTGCTTGAGGGAGTGCCACAGGAGGTCTTCTTCGCTCTGTCTTTCTACGGGCATACTCCGCAGGGCACGGTCACTTTCCATGAGGGATTCAAAGCGGATGGCGAACAAGAAAGTGCAGGCGCTGCTTTACAGCGCGCCTGACCCTCGGCGATAGGATTTAGCAAAGCGAACACTACAATTCATTATTCCGAAACGAGGAGAAACTCAAATGGCGTACATCATCGTTGAACCCTGCATCACCGTAAAAGACGCGGCGTGTGTGAACGTCTGCCCGGTGGATTGCATCCATCCCAAGAAGGACGAAGGCGAATTCGAAAAAGTCGATCAGCTCTTTATCGATCCGGACACTTGCATCGATTGCGGCGCGTGCGTGCCGGAATGTCCGGTCAGCGCGATCTTCCCGGAGCCGGATGTCGCCGACAATATGAAATCGTACATTGCTAAGAACCGCGATTATTTCAAAAAGTAGAGACGCGGGTGATTCGACCGTTGTTGAAATGAAAAGACACGGTGGGGGAATGCTTCGCCCCTGCCAGCCACCCCATAGGAGGTAGGAGAATGTCCCGTTACATCGCCACGTCTGCTATTCGCGGCGCGAACACCGTCGTCCGCGAAACCGACACGCTTTTGCAAAAGGCGCTGCAAGAAAAAGGCGCGGATACCAAAGTGGGTTTTCCCAACACCGCGTACTTTCTGCCCACCATCTTCGGCTTGACCGGCCGCAAGGTCGAGACGCTAGGCGACCTGGTGCCGGTGATGGATCAGGTCAAATCGCTGCTGCACCCGGTCCCGGCGAATTCGCGCTGGACGCCGTATCTCGGCGAGACGCTGGACAGCGGCGTTGCGACGCTCCTCGCGGAAGAAACGTTGATGGCGCTGCGCTATCTCTACGGCGATCAACCCGAGGCGCTTCCCGGTTTTCAGTTGGCGCAGGCGTCGCTGGCAGAGAAAGGCGACGGCGCCGGACATCTCAACGGCCCGATCGACGACATTCAATTGCGTTCGTGGGGCATTCAACTCGTCGATGGTAGTATGCCCGGCTTCGCCGCGATCGTCGGCTGCGCGAAATCAAATGAGGTCGCGGTAAAAATCATCCGCGAGTTGCAGCGCCGCAACATCCTGACTTTCCTCTGCGGCAACGTGAACGGTCGCTCGATCATTCACCAACTGCAAGAAGAAGGCGTCGAGATGGGCTACGATACGTTCATCGTCCCGTTCGGCACCGACACGCTCTCCGCGATCTACGCGCTCGGTTTCGCGACGCGCTCCGCGCTGACCTTCGGCGGCATGAAGGGCGGTCAGTCGCGCGAGATTTTGCTGTACAACAAAGCGCGCGTGTTCGCGTTCGTCCTCGCGCTGGGCGAGGTGGACGATTTGAAATACGCCACCGCCGCCGGCGCGATCTCCTACGGCTTTCCCGTCGTCGCCGACACGGTCATTCCGCAAATCCTGCCGACCGGCGTCACGTCGTACGAGCACGTCATCTCGATGCCGTTCGACGAAATCGAAGGTAAGGACGATCTGGAACGCGCGGAAAAGTTGGTGCAGAAAGCGATTGAAGTCCGCGGCGTCAAGATCAAGATGACCGAAGTGCCGATTCCGGTTCCGTACGGCTCGGCGTTTGAAGGCGAGGTCGTCCGCAAAGCCGATCTGCGCGGCGAAAGCGGCGGCAAGAAATCGCGCGCCTTTGAATATCTCTATATGCTGCCGATGGAAAAAGTGGAAGACGGCAAAGTCACCGTCCTCGGTCCCGATCTCGACTCGCTGCCGGAAGGCGGCTCGATGGACCTCGGCATCGTCGCCGAAGTCGCCGGCCGCAAGATGCAGGAAGATTTCGAGCCGGTGCTCGAACGGCAGATCCATCACTTTGTCAACGGCGCGTCCGGCGTGCAGCACATCGGTCAGCGCGACATCACGTGGATTCGCATCAGCAAAGCCGCGTACGACAAGGGCTTTCGCTTTGCCGACCTCGGCAAGATTCTGCACGCACGCTTTCACTCGGACTTTGGCGCGATCGTCGACAAGATTCAGGTGACGATCTACACCAAGCCCGCCGACGTGAACACGATGCTGCAGGTCGCGCGCGACGCGTACAGCAAACGCAACACGCGCCTCGGCGACATGGCGGACGAAAGCGTGGAAGAATTCTACTCCTGCACGCTGTGCCAATCGTTCGCGCCGAACCACGTCTGCGTCATCAGCCCGGAGCGCGTCGGCTTGTGCGGCGCGTACTCGTGGCTGGACTGCAAGGCGAGTTTCCAGATCAATCCCACCGGACCCAACCAGCCGATTCCAAAAAAGCAGCAACTCGATCCGGTCAAGGGCTATTGGACCGGTCCGGTCGAGTTCGTGCAGCAAGCGTCGCACCAGCAAGTCGAGAACGTATCGATGTACTCGATCATGGAAAACCCAATGACCGCGTGCGGCTGCTTTGAATGTATCGTCATGGTGATTCCGGAAGCGAACGGCGTGATGGTGCTCTCGCGCGAAGACACGTCGATGTCGCCCGCGGGCATGACGTTCAGCACGCTCGCCGGCATGGCGGGCGGCGGATTGCAAACGCCGGGCGTGATGGGCGTGGGCAAGTTCTACATCACGTCCAAGAAATTCCTCAGCGCCGACGGCGGTTTCAAGCGCGTCGTCTGGATGTCGAGCATTCTCAAAGAGACGATGGCGGAAGAGCTGAAGAAAGCCGCCGAGTTTGCCGGCGACCCGGACTTGGTCGACAAAATCGCCGACGAGAAAATCTGCACCGAAGTTCCACAGTTGCTCACCTTCCTGGAAGAAAAATCGCATCCCGCGATGACGATGGACCCGATGATGTAATTCGCTAGGTGGTTCGGTGGTTGGGGAGTTGGGTGGTTTCGTCCCAACAACCCAACCACCCAACTACCGAACCATTCAACTACCTGATACGATATGGCAAAATTGGTTCGCGACATCATGAAAATCGGCGTGCCCACGTGCGCCCTGGACACGCCGCTGCCGCAGGTCGCGCAGATCATGGCGCGCGAGAACGCGGACGCGATCATCGTGATGGATGAATCGGGCGCCGCCGGCGTCATCTCGCAGAGCGATCTCGTGCGCGTGTATGCGCGCAACTTTGCGCTGCTCACGGCGCAAGAAATAATGACCGAGAAGATCATCAGCATTCCGCCCGACGCGGCAGCCGCTGCCGCCGCGCAGGCGATGCAGGATGATCAAGTGCATCAGGTTTTCGTGATGCACGATCACCCCGGGCCCGCGCGCCCCAGCGCGGTCGTCACGATGCGCGCGATCGTACGGGATATGGCGGGGCTGGAGCCGGAGCGGCTGCAAGTTCCCAAGCAAGTGGCAGGCAAATCAGCGGCAAAGAAACCGTCGCGGAAATAATGACAAGGTGACACAGCGACAAGGAGAGCGAGAAAGTTCTCCGCGTCTCCCTCTCTCCTTGTCTTCTGTTTACGCTCCATTTCGAGTCTCTCGGCAATCGCAGTATAATGGCGGCAAATCCTAGAGACTCGGAGGACCGCATGTCAGAGAACAAATCGGAAAAACATTTCAGCCCGCGCACGACCAACCTGCTGCTCGGCGCATCGGTCGTCATCCTGATCGCGACCGTACTGGTCCGGTTCTTGACGACCGCGCCGCAGGAATACGTGTTGGTCGCGATGGGCATCGGCGTCTTCTTGTTCTTGCTCGTCGCGTTCGATCAACCCAACTAAATTGCCGATTTTCGATTTGCGATTTATGATTTCAGATCGTTTTGGGGTAAATCATAAATCGAAAATCGCAAATGGAGAAGGTTATGCCAGTAACACTAGAACTCCCGAAAGAAAAGTACGCCGGCAAAGTGCGCGAGATCACCCTCGGCGCAACGAAAGACCAGGGCGGCACGCGCGCCAAGACGGTGACTATCGGCGGGGAATCCACGATGCCGTTCTTGCAATTTGAAGGCAGCGTTCCGCATCCGCCGGTCATTGCGGTCGAGATTCAGAGCCGCAAGCCGGTCGATTGGTCGCCGGTGCTGATGGACGCGTGGAAAGACGTGATGGATGACCCGACCGCGTGGGCAAAAGCCGCCGAAGCGCTCGGCGTCGATTTGATCTTACTGAAAATCTGCGCGACGCAAGCGGACGGTTCGCCGAACAACATAGCCAACGCGAAAAAAGTCGTGCGCGATGTGTTGAACGCAACCGGCTTGCCGCTGCTGGTCTTTGGTCCGGGTCAAGCCGAATTGGACAACGAGTTCCTGGTTCCTATCGCGGAAGAAACGAAAGGCGAGCGCATCGTGCTCGGCGTGTGCGAGGACAAGAATTATCGCACGCTGGTCGCGGCGGCGATGGCGAACGACCACCTCGTCAATTCACGCACGCCGATGGACGTGAATCTTGCCAAGCAACTGGTCATTCTGATTCACGATATGGGCTTGCCGCTCGAACGCATCATCATGGACCCGACGACCGGCGCGCTCGGCTACGGCATCGAGTATGGCTATTCCGTGATGGAACGTCTGCGCCTCGCCGCGCTGCAAGGCGACGGAATGACGCAGCAACCCATGCTCGTGACGCCAGGGGAAGAGGCATGGCGCGTGAAAGAAGCCAAAGTCGGCACCGACGTTCCCGAAATGTGGGGCGATTGGGCAGAGCGCGCGATCCACTGGGAAACCATCACCGCGTCTGCGCTCGTCGAGACTGGCGCGAACATTGTCGTCATGCGCCACCCTGAAGCGATCAAACGCGTCAAGGCACAGATTGCCAAGTTGATGGAACAATAGGGCAATGAGCCAATTGCCCAATGAGCCAATGCGCCAATGATTGCTCTGCCGCGCGCGCTGCAACCGAACCGTTGGACAATCTACGTCGCGCTGCTCGTTACGCTTGCCGTGCTGCTCGTCCTTTCGCCGGCGGAAGCGACGCTGGGTAACGTCGTCAAGATCGTCTACGCGCACGGCGCGGCGGAGCGTGTGTCGATGTACACGTACCTGATTGCCGGCGCGCTCGGACTGGTGGCGCTGGCGATCAAGAACGCCTCCGTGGCGCGCTGGACGCGGGCGGCAACAGAAACCGCCATCGTTTTCTGGCTGGCGCAGTTCGTCATCAGCGCGCCGGCGCAGGTGCTGGCGTGGGGTGCGTTCACGCTGGACGAGCCGCGCGTCGCGGGCGCGCTGTGGATTCTCGCGCTGACCGCGCTGGTCTATCTCGTCGCGCGCTGGATCGGCGAAGCGGGCTGGATCGCGCTGGCAGCCATTGCGAACGCGGTCATCGTCATCGTCGTCCTGCACGGGGCGATCAACATCTTGCATCCGGTCGATCCGATCGCAGGATCGGACTCGATTGCGATCCAAGCTTTTTACGCCGCAATCGTTCTAGTGACCGGCGCGCTCGCGCTCCAGTTTGTGCGCGACCGCGCCGCCGCATCCTGAGCGGAGCCGAAGGAATAGAAAGGAATCGTATGGCTACCAATCAACCCGTTCCACCGAACGAAGCGCAACGGATGTCGGAAACCATTCAGACCATCAGTCATTACGCCGAAATCTACCACAACGGCAGCGTGAAACTCGTCTCGTTCGACGGCGAAAATGTTGTCGTCGAATTTGGCGGCGCGTGCGACGGCTGCCCGCTGATGCCGTGGACGCTGCACCGCGTGGTGGAAAGCACGGTCCGGGATTTGTTCCCGAAAGTAAAGCAAGTCACCGCATTGCAAAAATAAAGTCATCCCGACGAGGAGGTAACGATGGACGAAAAGACTAGCTGGGAAACGTTCTTCAAGATGATGATTGCCGACGAACACGGCGCGCAAAAGAAATACGAAATGGCAGGCGACCTCGCCGAATCGCCGGAATTGAAAAAGGTTTTCGCCAAACTGGCGGGCGAGGAACAATTCCACGCGCAGATTCTAGAAAGCGAAATGATGAAACTCGAAAAGAAATGACAAATTTGTAATTTGTTCATTTGTCATTTGTCATTGCCCCAGGAGGATGCTATGGCGTTAACCGGATTACAGATCTATAAACTCTTGCCGCAAACCAACTGCAAAGAATGCGGCTTTCCTACGTGCCTCGCTTTCGCGATGAAGCTCGCCGCCAAGCAAGCCGAACTTGCGGCGTGTCCCTACGTCAGCGAAACGTCCAAAGCGCAACTCGAAGCCGCGTCGCAGCCGCCCGTGCGATTGATCACGCTCTCGACCGACGGACGCAAGGCGGACGCCGGGAACGAAATCGTGCTGTTCCGCCACGAGAAAACATTCTATCACCCCGCGCCGCTGTTCGTCCGGCTGAAAGATACCGATGCGCCCAGCGCGCTCGTCGCGCGCGCGAAAGAACTCGATGCGTTCAACGTCGATTACGTCGGCATCAAGCTGCACCTCGACGGTCTCGCGGTCGAGAACGCGTCCGGCGATGCCGCGAAATTCGCCGCGGCGGTCGAAGCGGTGCGCGGCGCGACGAACTTTCCGCTGATTCTGATCGCGAAGGACGCCGCCGCGTTTGAAGCCGCGCTGGCAAAAGTGAACGGCGCAGTCGTGCTGCTCTATGCCGCGGACGCGTCCAACGTCACGGCGCTGGCAGCCGTCGCGAAGAAATTCAAAGCCGCGCTCGCGGTCAAAGGCGACGGCACGCTTGAGTCGGTGGCGAACCTCGCGGAGCAAGCCAAAGCCGCCGGCGTGGAAGACATCGTGCTCGATCCGGGCGCGCGCGGTTTTCTCGATTCGCTGACGCTGGCAACGCAAATCCGCCGGCTGGCGATCAAAAAGAATTTCCGCCTGCTCGGCTATCCGATCATCACCTTCCCCGGCGAAGGCGTGTCGTCGCCGGACGAAGAACCCGTGCTCGCCGCGCAGCACATCGGCAAGTACGCCGGCTTTGTCGTGCTCGATCACTTTACGCCCGCGCGCGCGTACGCGCTGCTCGTCCTGCGCCAGAATATCTACACCGATCCGCAGAAACCGATCCAGGTTCAGCCGGGTCTGTACGAGATCAACAACCCCAAGCCAGAATCGCCGGTGCTGGTCACCACGAATTTCTCGATCACGTACTTTTCGATTTCGAACGAGGTCGAAGGCGCGGGGTTATCGGCGTGGCTGCTCGTCGCCGACGCCGAAGGCATGAGCGTGCTGACCGCGTGGGCGGCTGGCAAATTCGACGCCGACCGCATCGCCAAATCCGTCAAGACGACGAACATCGAATCCAAGATCAGCAAAAAGCGCATCGTCTTGCCGGGCGCGGTCGCGATATTGATGGGCGAAGTCGAAGAATCGCTCGCGGGCTGGCAAGTCGAAGTGGGTCCGCGCGAAGCGGTGGATGTGCCGGCGTATTTGAAGTTGAAGCCGTAATGGGTTGTTAGGTGGTTGGGTAGTTGGGTGGTTCGCCCGAACAGCCTAACCACCTAACAACCCAACAACCTTGTTGCAGAAAGTGTGTGCGAGATGTGCGCCCCTAACCTCGGCGAACTACAAAGCATCCTGGTCGGCGCGACGCGCTGTCTCGATTGCTCTGATCCGCGCTGCATCAACCTTTGCCCTGAGCATATCGATGTGAGCGCGGCGATGCGCTTGATCGTCGATCGCGGGAACGCGCGAGCGTCGGCGTGGATGCAGCGCGCGGACGAAGCGACGCAGAGCGCGATGAGCGCGATCGAAGCATCGTTTGAATTCCTCTAGTCGTCAGTAGCCAGATGTCAGTAGTCAGACTCTGGCTATTGTCTGACTACTGACTACTGATTTCTGAATACTGAATACTGGATTTTGAGGTCTCCATCGCTACGCAAAAGATTCATTTCAAGCCAACTGACAAGACGATCGAGATACCGCACGGCGCGTTGATTACGGACGCGGCAGAAATTGCCGGCATCGATATCAATGTTCCGTGCGGCGGACAAGGACGCTGCGGGCGCTGCGCGGTCGTCGTCGAAAGCGGCACCGCGCGGCGGCGCTCGACGATGCGCCTGAGCGCGGCGGACCTGGAAGCCGGCTACGCGCTGGCGTGCCAGACCGTCGTCGAAAGCGATTTGGAAGTTTTCGTCCCGCCGCAGGGAGAAATCACGCGGCACCTGTCGTCGGCAACGACCGCCGCGAAAGTCAGCGTCCCGTTCGATTACAATTGGCGCGAGCACCAGAC
>VFSW01006798.1_pt1 | contig 16741 bp, 18 predicted proteins | sample 5358111 | NCBI WGS metagenome assembly VFSW01 (sample SAMN11554181, study PRJNA540505) | mine drainage metagenome | isolation source: sediment from site ElyBrook_90M | place: USA: Ely Copper Mine, Vershire, VT | collected 2017
CTTTCAAAAGACTGGCTATGCGAATTGCCTTCTTGTTGGGCCCCTGCCTCTGTGCTTGCCTCTGTGCCGGATGATGATGCTGCCAAGGGCGCGATGAGACTGGGGCTACCAACCTTGAGATACATGCCGATGGCAGCAACGGGCATTAACACGGCGAGGACGACAGGCGCCCAGCGGCCGCGGCCCGGCTGCGCCGGTATCATTTCATTCACAGCCGCGAGTGTTTCTTCAAGCGCGCGTTTTTCCAGTTCATGGCGGCCCGCGGTGTGCTGTTCGGTGTTGAGCGTGCCATTCGCCAGATCGGTATCGAGCTCCTTGATCTGGTCGCGAAATACCATCACGTTGGCTTGCGCGCGTGAGGTCTTGTCTTCTTCATTACGTTGTCTAACCAGTGCGGGCAAAACGAACGCCAACCCCAGTGCAACGAGAACGCCGATAACAATATAAAAGCCGGTCATAATATGGTTTCCTTGGTTGAATCGGTATGCAGTAGTGCGTCAGCCAGCGATTGATCGTCCTGGCTCAGCACCGGGTCGGCGGCGCGTTGTCGCAGACGTCGCAGATTAAAAACAAGAATACCTCCCCCTGCAAGCAACATCAGGAAAGGCCCGACCCAGAGCACCAGCGTGGTTTTCATGATGGGTGGCCGATACAGCACAAAATCGCCATAGCGGGCGACCATGAAATTCTTGATCTGGGCGTCAGTCATGCCGTGCTGAATTTTTTCGCGAATTTCATTACGAAGATCGACAGCCAGACTGGCGTTGGAATCGGCGATAGTCTGGTTTTGACAGACCAGACATCGCAGCTCGCTGCCCAGTTTCATCAGCCGTGCTTCGGCCACGGGATCGGCAGCACTCGACGGCGCCTCACGCGCAAACGCGGGGGCGAACAGCAAAACAAGCAGAAATGACAACAGGGATTTACGCAGCATTGAGTTTTTTCACCAGTGGAAGAATGGTATCGCGCAGCGCCTCGGGCGTAACCGGACCTATCTGTTTGTAGCGGATAATGCCGGCCTTGTCGATGACAAAGGTTTCCGGAACACCATACACGCCAAACTCGATCCCGGTGCGTCCATCAAGATCGGAGAGGGTCGTGGCGTAGGGATTGCCAAGATTTTCCAGCCAACGGCGACCATCGACGACTGCGTCCTTGTAATCAAGGCCGATGATCGGCACCGCACGAGTTTTGGAAAATCCGAGCAGCACCGAGTGTTCTTCGCGGCAGCTGCTGCACCACGACGCCCAGACATTGAGCAGCCAGACCTTGCCGCGCATGTTGGTAGAAGACATCACCTGCGGCGGCGTGTCGAGGGTTTGCAGACTGAACACCGGCACGGGTTTGCCGATCAGTGGTGAAGGCACTTCGTGCGGGTCGAGCTTGAGGCCAATACCGAGAAACACCAACATGCCGATGAAAACCGCCAGCGGAATCAGCCTCCAGAGTTTTTTCATACCGATTCCTCGGTCAATTGTCCCCTGGCCGACGCCGGTTGCGCCTGTTGTTTCAGCTCTTTGCGCCGGTTCAGACGGTACCTGCGGTCGGACAAGGCCAGCGCGCCGCCCATGGCCATAATCAGGCAGCCGCCCCAGATCCAGTCGACGAACGGTTTGACGTAGACCCGCACGATCCAGGCGCCGTTCTCGACCGGCTCTCCCAGCGAGACATAGAGGTCACGCGTGACGCCGGGGTTGATTGCCGCTTCGGTCATAGGCATCCGGGTTGCGAAATAGATGCGTTTTTCCGGCCACAAGGTGAGTTCGAACTGGCCGTTTTTCATGACATCGATGGTGCCACGCGATGCCATGTAGTTGGGTCCTGATGTTTCGGTGACGCCCTTGAACACAAACTGCCTGACACCGATCGTGGCGGTATCGCCAACTGCCATACGCACGTCCTTCTCGATCTGATACCCCTTGACCATGGTAACGCCAACGATGAACACGCCAATGCCGAAATGCGCCACCAACATACCGTAATAACTACGCGACTGGCTACCCAACCGTTGGCGCAGCGAAGCGCCCGGTACGGGCTTGACTCGACTCCACAGATTGAGTCCGGTCGAGGTGAACACCCACAACGCGAGCAGCAGGCCAAAGCTGATCATCGGCGTCCATCTGCCCATGGCAAATGGCAGCAACAAAGCCGTCACCACGCTGACCCCCAAAGCCCAACGCAAGCGTATGGCAAGTTTAGGCAGATTGGCCGATTTCCAGCGTGCCAGCGGCCCGATTCCCATGAGGAAAATCGCTGGCGTCATCAATGGTACGAACACGTTATCGAAGTAAGGTGGGCCGACCGAAATCTTGCCCATTCCCAGCGAATCAAGTACCAGTGGATACAGCGTGCCAAGTAGCACCGAAAGCGCGGCGACAAACAGGATGACGTTGTTGGCCAGCAGCATGGATTCGCGCGACACCAGGTCGAAACGCCCCCCCAAACCCACCTTGCCGGCACGCAAGGCGAACAGCAGTAGCGAACCGCCGGTGACGACAGCGAGGAACATCAGGATGAAAATGCCGCGTCGCGGATCCGTGGCGAACGCATGCACGGAGGTCAGCACGCCGGAACGCACGAGGAAGGTGCCCAACAGCGAGAGCGAGAACGCGACGATGGCGAGCAGCACCGACCAGTTTTTGAAGCTGCCGCGCTTTTCTGTCACTGCAAGCGAATGGATCAACGCCGTGCCGACGAGCCAAGGCATGAAGGATGCGTTTTCTACCGGATCCCAGAACCACCAGCCCCCCCAGCCGAGTTCGTAATACGCCCACCCGCTGCCCATGGCGATACCGACGGTGAGGAATACCCACGCCACCAACGTCCAGGGCCGTGACCAGCGCGCCCAGGCGGCGTCCAGATTGCCACCCAACAAGGCGGCAATGGCAAAGGCAAAGGCCACAGAGAAACCAACATACCCCATGTAGAGGGTCGGCGGATGGAATATCATGCCGGGATCCTGCAGCAGCGGATTGAGGTCGCGGCCATCGAGCGCGGCCGGATTCAAACGCTCGAACGGATTCGACGTCAGCAGGATAAACAGCAGGAAACCGACACAGATGAAACCCATCACGCCGAGGATACGCGCCACCATTTCGCGTGGCAGGTGGTTGCTGAATAGCGACACCGCCATCATCCACAATGTAAGCATGAACACCCACAGCAGCACGGAGCCTTCGTGACCACCCCACACCGCGGCAATTCGGTATTGCAACGGCAATAACGAATTGGAATTGCTGGCGACATAGAGCACGGAAAAATCGTTGACCGCAAAGGAATACGCCAGGCACACCATGGCCAGGGTGACGAATACGAATAATCCTTGTGCAGCGGGTCGCGCCATGGCCATCCATGACGTGATGCCGCGATGCGCACCAACAATGGGTAAAATCGCCAGCACAATGGCAATCATCAGCGCGATGCTGAGAGCGAAGAGACCAATTTCAGGGATCATAGGGGCTTCCTTTCGGGTTCTGCGACCAGCGTCTTGCCGGTACTTTCGCCCGAGGCCTGCGCGCGCTTGAGCGCATCAGCAGCTTCGGGTGGCATGTAGTTTTCGTCGTGCTTGGCCAGCACTTGATTGGCCTGAAACACGCCGTTTTGATCCAGTTCCCCCTCCGCCACCACGCCTTTCCCTTCCTTGAACAGGTCAGGCAGGATACCGGTGTACGTCACCGGAATCGTCTGCGCGGTATCGGTTACGGTGAAATGCACAGTGACGCCGTCGCGCTTGAGACTGCCGGCGACCACCAGACCGCCGATACGCAGGCTGCGTCCCGTCGGTGCTTCATGATTGACGATCTGAGTGGGCGTAAAAAAGAATACCATGTTGCTGCGAAATGAGTTCAGTACCAACGCGGAGGCAATCCCCAGCGTCGCGAGCCCTCCGATGATCAGCGCCATGCGTTTATGTCTTGGTTTCATAGTTTACTTTCAGATAAGGCTGTCTGCATCCGGCGATTTTTTCCACTGCCCGCCGACGAGCGCGCAACAACAGGATTTCGGCCACGATCAGAACCGTCGCGACCAGGTAGGAACCCCACACATAGAAGCCATAACCACCCATGGCGATGAAATCATCCAGGCTCTTCCAGATCATGTTGCTTCCTTGCTCAGATTAGCGACCCACTCTGCCTGTTGCTCACGTTCGAGAATAATGCAGCGTACACGTACCAGCGCAACGACAATAGTATACATCCAGCACGCCAGCGCCATGATCAGCATGCTCAACAGCATGGTGGCTGCCATCCTGGGTGCCATGGTTATGCTGACCGACGCCCCTTGATGCAAGGTATTCCACCATTTGACCGAAAAATAAATGATCGGCACGTTAACTACACCAACCAATGCCAGGACGGCGCTGGCGCGGTCAGCACGGCGCGGGTCATCGATGGCGGCGTGCAATGCCAGAAATCCGAGATACAGAAACAGCAAAATCAGTTCGGACGTCAGCCGGGCATCCCACACCCACCAGGCACCCCACGTTGGCTTGCCCCACAGTGCACCGGTCCATAAGGCGATGAAAGTGAATAGCGCGCCGGTGGGTGCCAGTGCGCTCGCCATCATCGACGAGAGTCGCGTGTTGAATATCAGCCCGACCCCGGCCCACCCGGCCATCGCCAGATAAATCAGCATTGACATCCAGGAGGCAGGGACGTGGATAAAAATGATCCGGTATGACTCGCCCTGCTGGAAGTCCGTCGGCGCAACAAAAAAGCTGAGGTAGAGACCCCAGATCGTGAGTCCTGCGGCGAGAATCGCGAACCAGGGGATCAGCGTGCCGGCCAGCGGGTAAAACGTGGCGGGTGCTGCATATTTGAACCAGTTCAATTTCATGTCGGTAATCATCCAATTGGTCTTTATTCCAGTGATATGCGCAAAGCAGCGGCCGTCGCCCATGGTGCAAATACCAGGCCGCCCAGCAGCAAGGCACTGAGTATAGACAAGTGGCCGGCAGCATTCATTCCCATCGCGCTCGCATCGACCGCGCCAGCGCCGAAAATCAGCACCGGCATGTAGAGCGGAAGCACCAAAAGGGAGACCAGTACACCGCCTCCGCGGACGCCCACGGTCAGCGCCGCGCCAATCGCACCGATCAGGCTAAGCACCGGCGTGCCGAGTAATAGTGCTAGCGGCAAGGTTTTAATCGCAGCGGCGGGCAGATCGAACTGCAGGGCGATCACCGGAGCAATCAACACCAGCGGCAAACCGGACACCAGCCAGTGCGCCGCTATTTTACCGATGACCACCAGTACAAGCGGCTCCGGCGCCAAAACCAGCTGTTCCAGACTGCCATCGGCGTAATCCGCTGCGAACAGCCGTTCCAGCGACAGCATCGACGCCAGCAACGCCGCCACCCACAGAATGCCTGGCGCAATTACGCGCAACAGTTTGGGATCCGGGCCCACGCCCAAAGGAAATAAACTGGTGACGATAACGAAAAAAAACAGCGTAGTCGCGACATCGGCGCGCCGGCGCATGGCGAGCAGCAGATCGCGAAATACGACATAACGCAGCGTCCGCATCATGCTGAATCGGCTCCGCCATCCAGCCTCAGGGTTTGGGTATCGCTCGACTGAATCGCCACCTCCTGATGAGTCGTCATGGCGATCATGCCGCCTTGGGCGAGATGTTTTTCCATCAAGTCTTTCATGTCGGCGACAGCCGCCGCGTCGAGCGCATTGAAGGGTTCGTCCAGCAGCCAGAGCGGGCGTGAAACAGCAAGCCGCAATCGGGCCAATACCGCACGGCGGCGCTGGCCCTGAGACAGAAATTTGACCGGCAAATATTCACGTCCGCCCAAGCCGCCGCTCTGCAGTGCAAATAGAATTTCTTCCGGATCGAAAGACTGTCCGGATATCTGCATGGAAATACGCAAGTTTTCGAGCGCGCTGAGATCTTCTTTCAGCGCATTGGCGTGACCGATATACATCAATTCACGGCGGAATTCCGCGCCCAGGGTGACGACAAGCTGATCGCACCAGCGTATCTCGCCAGCCATTGCCTGTGTCAGACCGCAAAGGGTGCGTAGCAAAGTGGTCTTGCCGCTGCCGTTGCCGCCCTGGAGCCAGATAAGGCTGCCGGGTTTGAGTTTGAATGACACGCCTTTGAACAGCTGGCGTTCTCCGCGCAGACAGCCGAGTCCATTTACTTCCAGCACAAAATGTCCTTCAAGCCGGTTAAAGTTCGGAATGTCCAGCGGTAACCTGGATACTAAAGTTTCGAGTTTCATTTTTGCGTATAAATCATGGGTAATCTATTGAGTAACTTTGGTTTAAAGCCGCCATGGTTTATGTGTCAGGTCAGGGTCGATTCAGAATTCGGAGTTAGTGGCGAAAAAATTATTAAATCAACCGCTTGCATTAGGTTTCTTTTCGTTGAACAGTTACCAATTAAAGGAAAAACTAAATATAATCACTTATTACAGAATGTTACGCTATTGTAAACGCAGAATTCCGAATCGTCTCCATGGTGCCTACCAACCTAAACGGATAACCATTGAAATCGAATTTTCGTATAGTAACGCATAGCGAGCGTGTGTTTCGCATTTTTCAGTGCTTTGTAAAATGCTATCATTGATATTAAATGATGTCTGAGAGATCATTGGCTTCCGTCACCGTACGCAACTTTACCCGATAAAACGCACCGCGCCTTACGCGTGCGTGCCGCGATGCATGGCCTCAGCACTGAGGCTGGAATCCCGGTGATTCTCGAAAATGCCGTTCGTCCCGATGGAAGGATCAGCTCGGTTACCTGCTTGCAGAAATTAGTCACGGAGTGGGCGGCGGCGATCTTGAGCCCGAACACGATAGCACCCTTGCAGCTCCGATGAGTTTTGAATGGTTCTTCTCGATACCAACATCGTTTCCGAGCCCTGAAACCGTTCGGCGATATGAATGCTTGTCTGGATCGATGCGCAGAGCATCGAACGCTGTACCTCTCGACAATCAGCCGTGCGGAACTGCGTTTCGGTATCGGGGGGTTGCCCGATAGCAAACGCCGGGATACGCTTCATTCCAGCCTTGAACAGCGCGCCGCCTTTTGAAGTGGCTGGCCTGCCTGTCATAAACCCTTGGACAGGGAAAGCACATTCATGCCACCGCAGTCCAAGCCCCGGGCTCGAAAGGATAGACGCATCGTCTTTTCAGCCACCCCCTGCACAATCCCGGCCTTTGGTCGTTGGTGTTATGTCCAACTTCCGATCAACTTATATCTTTTCATCGTCATGCGCACGAGGATAAAGGCAATTGCGAAAATAATTGCCGTCACACCAATATCGAAGAGCGAAGTCATCGGCATGTGCGGTGATGAGTATGCCCCTGAAATCCAGGTGTAGCGCTCAATCCAGGTCCCAATCATGATGCTGCTCGCAACGAAAAGGATCATGTTGGGATTGTTCCTGGTGAAGGGGAAAACAAGCAGCGAAAAGGGAAGCACGAACTTCATCACGAAGAATGTCCAGAAAAGCGTGCCGTAGTAACCATTTTGCATATGAAACAGTCGCCCCGTTTCTTCAGGCAGATTCCCGTACCAGATAATCAAATACTGGGCGAAGAAGGTGTATACCCAAAGGATGGAAAAAGCCAGCATGATTTGTGCAAAATAGTTGTAGACATATTCGCCGATCGGTTTGGCGAGCGCATTCGATTTGTTCAGGAAATAAATCAGCGTGACCGTGAAAGAGAGGAACATACCGAAATTGCTGACAAAAAAGTACATGGGATAAATCGAACTTTGCCAGTTTGGCAGTAGAGTCATTTCGAAATCCCATGCGACCATCGTTCCGAAAAGAACGTAGGCAAACGGGATAAGCAGGGCAACATTCCTGAAGTTCTCTTTGTCCTCCGGACTTTTTTCTGCTTTATGCTGTAACTTGATAAATAAACCGAATAAAACGCCGACCACGAGGAACCCGACAATTTCCCGAATCGCCAGGAAAGTGAAGTTGTTCCAGAACGGCATCGTCTCGTGTGAGCCAATCCAGGGAAAGGTCAGCTTTCCACCGAACAGCAAAATGAGGAGCAGGATGAAAGCCAGCGGATAAAGAGAAAAGAAGGATACAGTCAGATATCTGACATCGAAGCGCCATTTCGCATTGACCAGATGCAACAATGCAGCAAACGTCACGCCACCCAATGCCAAATAAAGAACCATCAAGAAATCAACGGTCAGCACAGACCAATTGGCAAACGAAACCATAATCGAGTTACTCCTTATTTAGCGCTGCCACTTGCGGGTTTAGGTTGTTTGGCCAGGTAGTCCTTTGAATATTGCAGAAGGCCATGCCGAACAAAATTGATTACATCCCACCGCTCGCTCGGATATAGGTCGTCGGCATAAGAGGGCATCACAGCACCGCCAAAAGTGATGTAACCAAAAATAAAGCCTTCCGGTATGGCTTTCTGAACCATGTCACTGGTGAGATCGAAAGGCCGCAAACTTAACTTCAGGCCAACCAGCCCATCACCCTTGCCGGAGTAGTTATGGCACGCCGAACAAAATATCTCAAACAATTTCTGACCATTGTGGATCGATGCAGCGCTTGCAGGAACCGGATTGACCAGTTTACTCGCTTCAACCAGGTCGGCAACCCGCCTCGAAGTCTTGGTACTCGGCACAGGCACAGAATGCTCAGGAAAAGGCCTCACGCCAATCGGGCCGTGCTGCGGTTTGATGCTGATCTGGTTCGACATATCCGTTGACCATGGCCAAGCGAACGCTATAGAAGGCGTCAATGCCAAGGATGGCACCAATGCCAGGATTCCGACCCAACGTATTGTTCTCATTTACCACCATCCCCAATAATTTCCAGCGCTTTATGTCTTGTAAAAAGGTCCTTGAGGGCCGGCATGGCGCTGTCATCAGCCTTGATCAGAATACCGATTTGATCTACCGAAACTTTGGTGCTGTAAAGCGCATGACGTTTGCTTGGCAACTTGGCGCCCAGAAAGAATCCAATAACAGTAATATAAACCCCGAACAAAATGAACAGCTCATAGGTCAATACCATGTCCGGTGGTACCGGGATGATAGGCTTGCCACCTTTCGGTTGGAGCAGGAAAGTTGCCTGGGACGATGAAATGAACAGAAATCCCAACAAGGCACCCAGGATTGCGCCGAAAAAAGTGAAGACCTGGACGTATACCGGACGAGGACCGAGCAACTCCGCAATTTCGCGATGCTCGATCGGGGACTTGAGCGTCACATCCTTCAGGTCGAAACCCTTCAGACCCGACGATTTGATTTCACGAATTGTCGCTGAAGCTGCGTCGAAATCGGTAAACAATGCGAGCACATGCGACTTGCTCATGATGCGGCCCCCCCTTCAACCACCGGAGCGCCCTGTTTCAGGGAGTGGGCGGCAATGGCTTCGTTTGTCTGCTTGGTAGACATCGAGCGGTGATAAACCATCTCCTTGACTTCATACATCGACACCGAGGGAAAAATTTTGCAGAACAACATGAACAGCATATTGAACCAGCCAAAGCTTCCGATCACGATACCCCATTGTATCAGGCTTGGCCATTGGTCGTGATCCATGGTCCAGGGGTAGATCCCGTTCGCAAAGGTCGGAGAGACGATCATCCAGCGCTCGAGCCACATTCCCACATTCAACAGGATGGATACGACAAGCATGGTTGGAATATGAGTCCTGAATTTCTTGAATGCCAGGGCAAACGGAAGCACCGAACCCAGAAAGTTCATCATCCACCAATAGGGTGCATAATCCCCTGTCGCCCTGTAGATCAATGCCTGCTTCGCATACATGTCACTGCCGTACCAGGTCGAAGCGTATTCGATCAGGTTAAGATAGGTCCAGACCATCGCAATCGCAAAAGTAAGCTTCGCGATTTTCTCCAGAATCGGCATCGTCATATAGGCCTCGAAGCGAAACGTATAGCGAAGTACGATAAACAGCGTAATGATCGCAGCGCATCCCGAATACAGCGCGCCAGCCACGAAGTACGGCGGAAAGGACGTGATATGCCAGCCAGGTTGCTGGGAGACTGCAAAATCGGTCGCAACGATGGAGTGTACCGATACGGCAAGCGGAATCAGAAAGCAGGCTACGGTCAGATAAGTGACGCGAAAATTCGCCCATTGACGATCGGTACCCATCCAGCCAAGAGCAAGAAAGGTATAAAACCTCTTGCGAAACCCTTTTGCGCTATCGCGGCAAATCGCCAGATCCGGAATCATCCCGATGTACAGGAAGAGCATCGAAGAAGTGAGATAGGTGAAGATCGCCGTTGCATCCCAAACCAGCGGCGACTGGAAATTGGGCCACGTCCAGCGCTCGTTCGGATAGGCAACAACATAATAAAACTGCCATACCCGTCCGAGGTGAACCATCACGAACAGGCCGGCGGTCATCAGTGAAAAAGTGGTCATCGCTTCGGCAAAGCGGTATATCGGTTTGCGCCAGTCGGCATGCATCAAATGCAGAATGGCGGACAAAAGCGTCCCCGAATGGCTCATCCCGATCCAGAAAATGAAGGTGCTGATGTAGAGGCCCCATACATGCGGGTTATCCAGATTCGCAACACCCATACCGGTTTTATATTGGTAAACTTCACACGCCACGCCCACCATGAAGAGGGCAAACGAAACGATAAAAATTATCCAGAATATAAACCTGGGGCGATCCAGACTCTTGAGCACATCCTTGTTGATCTTCGCCCAGGCGATATCCTCGTCGATATCCTTCTCCTTGGGTACAAAGCGTTTTTCTACCGTCACTTCTCTTTCTTCGAATGTATTGATCATTCCATAGTTCCCTGAAGACGAATCAAAACCGCTGTAGCCGGCACCCAAAGGCACCTTCCCCTAAAACACTCAAGCTTCCGCATCACGCACACGTTCCATATACATTACGGAAGGAAACGACCTAAGGTCTTCCAAGATGCGATACCCGCGCAGCGTGCTGTTTTTTTCTTGAATGTCTTTGTATAGATCGACTTGCTGTCTCTTCCACATCATTGCGACTTTTGAAGACGGATCGACAATATTGCCAAATGTGATCGCTCCTGTCGGACAAGCTTGCGCGCAAGCCGTAACCACTTCACCGTCTTTGACCAGTCGGTTTTCGGTGCGGGCACGATTCTTGGCTTCGTTAAGTCGCTGTACGCAGAAAGTGCATTTTTCCATCACTCCCTTTGTCCTGACGGTGAGATCCGGATTCAATTGCTCCTCCATCGGCTTGGGCCAGGCAGTCGAAGGATAATCCCAGAAATTGAAATACCTGACCTTGTATGGACAATTGGCAGAGCAATATCGAGAACCGATGCACCGTTGGTAATTCTGCGAATTCAAACCGTCGTTCGTGTGACTGGTCGCGCCGACGGGGCAAACTGTTTCGCAAGGCGCTGCCTCGCATTGCTGGCACATCATCGGCAGAAATTCCGCACCACGCTCGGGGAATTCGCCCTGGTTCTCATCCCAATAGCGCTCGATACGTATCCAGTGCATCACCTGCCCATGAGCAAAATGTTCCTTACCGACGACCGGCAAATTGTTTTCCGCATAGCATGCCGTGGTACAGGCATTACATCCTGTGCAAATGTCGAGATCGACTGCCATCGTCCATTTGTACTCCTTGTATTGCTGGGTAAGTGCATATTGGCCGTGGTACGGGCGCGTCTTCCTGTAGAAAGACCAATTGGTTAATAGATTCGTTATCGACACGTTAAATCTCCTTGGAAAGCTGAGCTTTGTCAGCCGCTAATGTCACCACCAATTTACGACCCATTTGCGTATTGTAAGGGCCCTCATCTTTGACCATTTTTTCAAATGCACCTGTTTTCTTGACCGAAATACGCGTTGCATACAGGGCCAGTTCCCCCGTTTCCCGCTCAAAAACAGGATCAATAATTTTGAATGGATTGACACCGATGCCTTTTGCGAACCGACCAAGCGCTTCGTGCCCCTGTCCGATCGGGATTGAAATGGCGTCCGGATGGATGCCCGGAAAGAGATAAGCCTTGACCTTGAGTGCCCCATTCCGGGAGGCTATTTCCAGGATATCACCCTCCTTGATGTTCATGCTTGCCGCAGTTTTGGGATGAATTTCGGCCCAGGAGTCCCAAACGATCGTGGTCAATGGGTCGGGCGATTCTTGAAGCCAGGGCAGGTTTGCATGCCTGCCGTCTCTGAAATAATGCCGCTCCGAAGGAATCAAATAGAACGGAAATTGGGGGTCAGCTACTGGTGCGCCAGGCAGATTCAAGCTGGAAGCTTCAATATTCGCACTCACTGTTTGTTGTGGCGCATCGACATGAATCAAGCCATTACTCAATACGTCGTACCAAAAGTGCTCATCCGTATCAACATTTTTCACGATAGGCTTGGCGTTAATGACTGCGGTCTTCAAATAGGCGAAATAATCGGGCCAGGCCTTGTATTCATCGGCACGTCTTTGTTTGACGAGATCGAGCAGAATATCGCCCATTGAGCGAGTTTCGGAATACAGTTTTTCCATCAGCGGTTGCTGAATCGAGATTTCTACCCCATCCGGCTGATAGTAAGCTACATGAGTGCCAAAATCTTCCTGCGGCGAAAGGAGCGGCAACACGAGATCGCATTCCATCGCGGTTTCATCGACCTGATTGACGAAAGCCACCTTGAAAGGCACCTTGCGCAAGTTCTCACCAAGTCCCATGAAGTTCGGCGCAGTAAATACCGGGTTTGCACCATAGATAAACACAGCCTTGTATTTTCCATCGCTCATCGCATCGTTCATGACCTTAAGCGCCGCAAAACTCCCGGTCAACGGGGAAATTTGAGGAAATGGTGTTTGCGAAGGCCCATCGACAGTTTTTCCGACATTGCTTAATATTTTGTTAAGCAATTGAATTGCAACAGCATTTCTTGACCCATGCACATGCCCTTCAGCCGTAGCGCCGGAAACTACAATGCTCGGCGTTCTCGACCACAGCAGGGATGCAATATGGGTAACAAGCTCGGGGCGCACACCAGTTATCTTGCTCACCGTTTCCTTGTCATATTGCTTGACAACGTCGACAATGTCGGCGGGAACGGATTTGTTGTAATCCTCGTGTTGCAAGAGTTCATTGGCAAGACCAAGCGCAAACACGCCTTCCGTTCCGGGGACGATCGGGATCCAACGATCCGCATTGGCCCCGGTCATCGTCATTTTTGGTTCGATCTGAATCAGAGTCCCGCGCGGCGCCTTCCTGAATTTGGCATATTCCTTTGCGAAATACACTGGAGACGCGCCGGTACCGAGAAAGTCGCTGCCGAAAGAAAGGATCAGTTTTGCCTTGTCGAAATGCAGCCTTGGCATATCGACCCCATAAACCTGTTTATTGGCGGCGAAACCCACAGTTGGGGAAAGCGCTTCGTAAACGACATGATTCTTCGAACCAAGGCTTTCCACATGATTCTGGACCAACACTTTCAGGTGTCCGCTGATCGCTCCTGTCAGGAAGGCGAATTGATCTCCGGAAATCCCGCTTGAAGGCCCGGTCTTTTCGCTCAACATGGCCATTGCCTTTTCCCAGGAGATGGGCTGCAACCTGTCTCCCTCACGCACCATGGGCGTAGTCAGGCGATCCGGATTGTACTGGACTTGAACGGCAGCCTGTCCGAGGCCACAAATTTTTCCGCCGCTGATCTTCGACTCGGGGTTTCCTTCCATTTTGAGAACACGCCCCTCCCGGACGCGCCCCGTGACGCCACAGGCCGATCCGCATTGAGTGCAGGTCGATGCGAAGAACACACTGAGACCTGGAACGACAAAATCCTCGGGCTGCACATAGGGCATGATCACCTGTGTACCTGCTAACTGAATATCGGTATTGCCGCATCCGGTGAGCGCGAGAGAGCCGCCACCCAACCCCAGCACTTTCAAAAAATCCCTGCGATTAATGCCGCTATCACTCATACAAAATTACCCCTCATGTTTATAACTTCAGGCGGAAATGATCCACCCTACCCCACAAACCATTATTTATGACACTGCCAACATTCTGAAGGCCCGTGGCTTGTTTTCATGTTGGTATCGCTTTCCTTGTGATCCTTTTGATGGCAGCTTACGCACCACCCCATAGAAAGCGCCTTGACCCTTCTATCGACCGTCATATTGCCCACATCGCCATGACAATATCCGCAAACCTCTCTAACAGGCCTGTTCTGCCTAAAGTAGAAACGCTGGATATGACGCTCGTGGTTGAATCTGACGAAATCTGGGAGATTATTCACTTTCTTCCATGGAATGGGCTGTTTCTTGTCCCAATACTCGAACAACATTTTGATTCTGGGTTTGTTCCTTACCGATTCAATGTTCTGATGGCAGCCTATACATTTATCCAATCGAGGAATCACCGACACATAACCGCGTCTTGCACCCGTATGGCAATACATGCAATTGATGCCCATATCCCGCGCATGCCTGTAATGCGGGAATTCGATGGGCTGCGTGACAACGGGACCCAATGCATCGTATCCATCAGGCGTCTGGGACCCGATTGGCCCTCCCTGAACGAATGGTTCCGCATAAGCCACATTTCCAAGCCACCCGATTACAACAAAAACCATTACTGCCAGTAAACGATGGATCATGACTTTCGTTTCAGAAGCATTTTTATTAAAGCATGTCATATGTTGATATCCATTGAAATTGACCATTCAAAATTTAGTCATTTTGCACACCTCACTCACCTGACATTCCGGCGAGCTCGCAATGATTCCACCCGTATTACCACAACCAACCACAGCATTGTCAATAATGCTAATGATAATGACAATGACAATGATACTTATGCAAGGATCTTCTTGAAGGCATGATTATTACGATGCCCTGGCATCCAATTCACGCTCGCTACAGATCTTTAACTACATGATTTTAAACTATAATTTAATTGCAACAAGCCGAAAAAACGGAGAAAGACGCTAAAAATCAAGCGCCTTATCGCGTTTCATTCGTGGCCCTTTTACCTGGCCGTTTGAGCGACATGGATGCTACTCCAGCTGGCCTCTCAAACCCTATAAAAACTGCACTTCGTTGTTGAATCTGCCAAATGATCAGAAGCTGTTTTTTTCAAGTATAACCATGCATTGCTTTTCAGGTCAAGCTAAGTTGCTTTTCAGGTCAAGTCGATATAATCATAATATAATCATAATCTGTTGGCCTGCAATCGCATTACTTTCCTTAAAACGCAAAACCGGGGCAGATGATGAGGGGGATGCCGATGACCCAAAGAGCTGACGGGAACGCGGAAGAAATGGCTGGCATGAGTTTGATTGGCTGTATCAGTCTGGACAGGATAGCCATCGAAGCGAAAAAGAAGTCGACTGCCAACGACAGGATCGCGGTCGAAAGCGTCGTCACCGTAAATTCGGCAGAACTAACCTATTAACCGTTGCCTGCCGAGTCGAAGAAAGTTCGCCGGTCAAGGTGAGAAGACGAAATTTCAGACGGGAATCTCAGGGAAGCGCTGATCAAATCGGTTCAACTCCCCTGAATCGTAACGATTCCTGTAAAATCACACTATGTCTGGTTACGGGAGTTGGGTCATGCAAAGGAGTTTTTCTGAGCTGGAATATGCAAGCAAGAAACGCAAGACCCGGCGTGAACTGTTTTTGAGTGAAATGGAAGCTGTGGTGCCATGGTCGGCGCTTCTGGCGAGGATAGCGCCGCATTATCCGAAGAGCGGAAAGCGTGGTCGCCAACCGATGGTGCTGGAGAGCATGCTCCGCATCTACTGCGTTCAGAACTGGTTCAATTTCTCAGACCGGCAAATGGAAGATGCCTTGTATGAGATTGAAAGCATCCGCCGCTTCTGTCTCTTCAGCAACGTAATCGAAGCACTGCCGGATGAAACCACCATTCTCAACTTCCGGCATTTTCTGGAGAAGCATGACCTGACGGCAGCGTTGCTGGACGAAATTAATGCTCATCTGCGTGCTCAGGGATTGCTTGTTTCCAAGGGGACGATGGTGGATGCGACGATCATCCACGCCCCGAGTTCCACCAAGAATCAGGAACAGGCGCGCGATCCGGAAATGCACCAGACCAGGAAGGGCAACCAGTGGTACTTTGGCATGAAGATTCATGTTGGTGCCGATGTGGATTCTGGCGCGGTACATACTGTCGAAGTGACGGCAGCCAACGACGCCGACATCAATCTTTTACCCAAGCTGTTGAGACCGGAAGACAAAGTCATCTTTGCCGATGCCGGGTACACTAGCGACGAATACAAGCGCGGCAGCCGTCAACTGGGTCTGCGCTGGTGTGTGCAGGACAAACGCAAGCCCGGACACAACCTGTCATCCAGTCAGCGTAAGCGCAATCGCAAACAGTCTTCGATTCGTGCCAGGGTAGAGCATGTGTTTCGGGTGATCAAGCGGCAATTCGGCTTTATCAAGACCCGTTACCGTGGTCTGAAAAAGAACGCGGCTCAGGTAAACATGTTGGTGGGCTTGGCTAATTTGTACATGCTAAGAGGGCGACTGATAACCCTTTGACGGGAGAAATCCGCCCGGAATGGCCCAATAGGGGACGGAGTGGCCGAAAATCAGGTCAAAATAGGTTGGATTTGCGAAATTTGAGTAATATTGGACAATTTAGTTGCTTAAAAAATAAGCAGCCAGTTTGGATGCGCGAGTTTCGCTATTAGATCAGCGCTTCCTCAGATTACCTTGTCGTTTCCGAGCTTTTTTCAGTCGGTTCGCCTTCCTTATTTTCCTCATCATCGTCATCGCTGCTGGGTTTTCCTCCTGT
>VFSW01006799.1_pt1 | contig 16741 bp, 15 predicted proteins | sample 5358111 | NCBI WGS metagenome assembly VFSW01 (sample SAMN11554181, study PRJNA540505) | mine drainage metagenome | isolation source: sediment from site ElyBrook_90M | place: USA: Ely Copper Mine, Vershire, VT | collected 2017
TGCCACCACTCCCTGGACGAACTTGCGGCGGGAAGCGCTCTCAGACATTCATGATCTCCCTGGCGCGGGTCAGGCTTTGCACCGGGTCGAGTCCTGGCGTGGGCCTGAATTCGTGGCTCACGTAGCCGGTAAACCCGAGGTCGGCGATGGTCTTCGCGATGAACCGGTAGTTGAGTTCCTGCGTTTCGTCGATCTCGTGGCGGCCGGGCACGCCGCCCGTGTGGAAGTGTCCGATCCACTGAAAGTTCTGCTGGATATTGCGGCAGATATCGCCATCCATGATCTGCACGTGGTAGATGTCGAACAGCAGTTTCACGCGCGGCGAGTTCACGCGCCTGCAGACGCCCACCCCCCAGTCCACGTGATCGCAGATCTGATCGAGGCGACCCAGAGTATCCGGCGTGAGGCGGCTGTTCATGATCTCCATGCAGATCGTCACGCCCTTGTCTTCGGCGCGGGCTTTGAGGCGATTCAGAATGGCCACGCAGTTGTCCGCGCCCTCCTCGTTGGACATGCCGCGGCGCTGGCCGCCCACGGTGATGATGTTCGGGCAACCGCCGGCTGCGCACTCGTCAATCGCCGCGCCGACACCCTTCTCGATTTCGTCGTGAAGCTCTTTGCGGATCAGACCGTCTTTAATGGTGACCGGCGCGGACCCGGCCATGGTCGGGATGAGGCCGTACTTGCGAAGCGTGGGCCAGTCCTTCGCGCCGATCAGGTCCATGCCCTTGAAGCCCAGCCCGGCAACGGTCCGGCACATGTCTTCGAAGGGCATTTTGGGGTCGAAATTGACCCGCATGGCGCATTGCCTGAGGCGGCCTCTGGACCCGCCCGGAGCCGGAGGAGTTTGCGCAGCCGCCACGGTTGCGGCGGCTGCCGCGGTAACGAAATCTCTGCGTCTCATGGACGCAGTCTATTATATGCGCTGCCGGGAACGTTCGCTCCCGCCCGGTCTTACCCGCTCATGGACGCGAGAAACTCGCTGTTCGTGCGAGTCTTCGCCAGTTTATCCAGCAGCAGTTCCATCGTCTCCACCGGCGAAAGCGGACTGAGCACGCGCCTCAGAATATACACGCGATTCAGTTCGTCCCGCGGCATGAGCAGCTCTTCCTTGCGCGTGCCGCTCTTGTTGATGTCGATGGCCGGGAACACGCGCTTCTCGATCAGTTTGCGGTCGAGATGAATTTCCATGTTGCCCGTGCCCTTGAACTCTTCGAAGATCACGTCGTCCATGCGGCTGCCGGTATCGACAAGCGCCGTCGCGATGATCGTGAGCGACCCGCCTTCCTCAATGTTGCGCGCCGCGCCGAAGAAGCGCTTCGGGCGCTGCAGCGCATTCGAATCCACGCCGCCCGAGAGCACTTTGCCCGACGGCGGCACGATCGTGTTGTAAGCGCGCGCCAGACGCGTGATCGAATCGAGCAGAATCACGACGTCTTTCTTGTGTTCCACCAGCCGCTTGGCTTTCTCGATCACCATCTCGGCCACCTGCACGTGCCGGGTCGCCGGTTCGTCGAATGTGGAACTGATCACCTCTCCGCGCACCGAACGCTGCATGTCGGTGACTTCCTCGGGGCGTTCGTCGATCAGCAGCACGATCAACGTCACTTCCGGATGATTCGTCGTCACCGAGTTGGCGATGTTCTGCAGCAACATCGTCTTGCCGGTGCGCGGCGGGGCCACAATCAGCCCGCGCTGGCCCTTGCCGATCGGAGTGACCAGATCCATCACCCGTCCGGAAAAGTTGTCGCGGGCCGTTTCCAGCTTGAGCCGCTCGTCCGGATAGAGCGGGGTCAGGTTGTCGAAGAAGATCTTGTTGCGCGCTTCCTCGGGCGGCTCGAAGTTGATGGCGTCGACCTTGATCAGCGCGAAGTAACGCTCGCCTTCCTTTGGCGGACGAATCTGCCCGGAGACGGTATCGCCGGTGCGCAGATCGAAGCGGCGGATCTGCGAAGGCGACACGTAAACGTCGTCGGGACCCGGCAGATAGTTGTATTCCGGGGCGCGCAGAAAGCCGAACCCGTCCGGCAGGCATTCGAGCACGCCCTCGGAAAAGATCAGACCGCTCTTCTCCGCCTGCGTCTGCAGAATCTTGAAGATGAGCTCCTGCTTGCGAAGGCCCGCGGCGTTCAGCACGCCCATATCCTTCGCCACCTGGTTCAGGTTCTGGATGCTCATGTCTTTGAGTTCGACAAGATCGAGCGTCGGGCCGGAACCGGGCTTGTTCTGCTGCTGTTTGCGGCGCTGCTGGCCGGGATGTCCCTGCGGTCCCTGATGCGGATGCTGGCCGCCGCCACCCTGCTGGGGCGGCCTGCCCTGCTGGGCCGTCTGCCCTCCGTTCTGACCGGCATCGGGCGCTGGCTCGGCCGGCGCCGGAGGCGCAACAACTCCATCGATTACGGCCGTGGCGACTCCGTCCGCGGGCGCGGCGGCCGGTGGCTGCACCGGAGCGGACACCGGGCCATCCGTTCTGGCGCCGTCGTTCCGTTCCGCCTGCCGGTGCGGCGGACGCTCCGTGCGCGGCGGTCGCGCCTGGCGCTCCTGATGGGCCGGCTTCGAGGCGTTTGCCTCTTCCTGTCTGTCGTTCGTCCTGTCGCCCGAAGCGTCCCGGGCGGGACGTTCAGCCGTCTTCTCCTGAGCCACTGGCTCCTGAGGCGGTGTGTCTACGATTGGTGTGTTTTCGTTATCGCTTGCCAAATTTCCCTCACTCCCCGGCCGGTAACAGCCGAGAACGGCAACGGCTCGGCATGTTGCCTGATGGCCTTCAGTCCGCGCTGCTGTTCTGCCTGATTCAGTTTGTCGATCTTCGACGCCACGACGATATAAGGGTGGCCATTCGCCTCAAGCCACGCTTTGAGGTCGAGGTCCTTGTCCATCCAGCCGCGGCGGGCGTCGAGGATCAAGAATGAAAGTCTTAGAGTACTTCTCTCCCGTAAATAATGTTCAATGAGCTTCGCCCACTCGCTCTTCGCGGCAAGCGGCGCCCGTGCGTATCCGTAACCTGGAAGGTCGACAAAATAGAAGCCGCCGTCGATTCGATAGAAATTGATCGACTGCGTACGACCGGGCGTATTACTGGTGAACGCCAGCCCGCGTTTTCCCGCAAGCGCATTGATCAGGCTGGACTTTCCGACGTTGCTTCGACCCAGAAAAGCCACCTCGGGCAGCCCGTCGGACGGGAACTGCTCGGGACTGCTGGCACTGTTGATGAATTCCGCTAACAATTTTACTACACCGGAAGGATAAGGTGGGCGTAAGGAGGTGTAACTCCGAGTATACCAAGGTTTTCGGCCGGCTTCGCGCGCTATTCTCCGGTAATTGACGCATGCATATGGAGAGTGCATACTTATGCATATGAGAACTACGTTGATCGTGGACGAGAAGCTGATCGACCGCGCCCGGGAACTGACAGGTATTCACGAGAAGACGGCGCTGGTGCGGGCGGGCCTCGAGGCGCTGATTGCGCGTGAAGCGGCGAAGCGCCTCGCCGCGCTTGCCGGCTCGCATCCGGATATGGGGAGCATTCCCCGGCGGCGTCCTGCCTGACGAGTATTCAAAATGGTGCTCGCAGACACTTCCGTCTGGATTCAGCACTTCCGGCGAGCGGAGCCAGGCCTGGCGCTTCGGCTGTCGGAAGGAACGGTTCTCATGCATCCTTTCGTATCGGGTGAACTCGCCTGCGGCAACTTGAAAAGCCGGGCGGTAATCCTTTCGGATCTGCAGGCGCTGCCGTCGGCCAAACTGGCTTCCCACGCGGAGGCGCTGCAACTGATCGAAGACCGCCGGCTTTGGGGGCGCGGACTGGGCTGGATCGACGTGCATCTGCTTGCTTCCGCCCTGCTGTCGCATTGCGGGCTATGGACGCTCGACAGGAAGCTCGCGGCGGCGGCGATGGATCTGGGCCTGCCGTCATAGCCGGCGCCCTCGCCGTACGATTTACCCGGCGCCGGGCAAGCCGATCGTGCGCCGGCGCAACCCCGGAAACTTCGCAAAATCGCGATCCGTCGTGATCCATTCGCAGCCGTGCTCAATGGCAAGCGCGGCCAGCCAGGCGTCCGGGACGAGATTTCCCGATGCATTCGCCGCCTGGCACAAACTCCGGAAAATCGTCCAGTGCCCCGGTCCCAGCTGGATCGTTCTGCAATTCGGCTGAGCGAGCAGCGTGTCGGCGAAGCCGATCGCATCGGCAACCCGGCTCGGTCTGACGAAGATCCTTGGATGCGTCACGATCCTGATGACGGAAGAAAGAACCTGCGGCGATCACCGCCGGTCTTCCATCAGATCCAGCAGGCCGGCGTTGTCGTTCAGATCGACTCCGGGCAGAACTCCTCCGCGCTCGCGAGCTACCGGCAGGACCACCTTCTTCCGGCGCACGGGCGTTCCCTCATTAGCCAGCACCAGACGAAGCCCTTCTTCGATGAGAGAGGTCAATGTCCTGTGCTTTTGCCGGGCCTCGGCTTTGGCATGTTCGAGTAAGCCGTCGTCAAGCCTTACGGTTGTTCTTCTCATAATATCCGGGGGAAGATATGTCCAGCATATTCTAAAACGCGCGGAGATTGTCGCAGTTACGTCTGTTCCAGGGGGATTACACGCCGTCCGATGCGTTGCTGCGGCAGCTCGAAGAACAGGTGAGCCTGGTCTATCTTCCCGACGACACCCGGGGCGAGGCGAAGCACGCGCCGCTGATCGATCTGGCGCGGGTTCAGTATTACAATCCGGAAGACTTCCGGGACCCGATTCTGCGCAACGAGAGCCGGTCGCTGATCCTCGACCCGGAAGACTTCTACATTCTCGCTTCGCGCGAGCGCGTGCGCACCCCGGCCGATTACGCCGCCGAGATGGTGCCATTCGACGCGACCGTGGGCGAATTCCGCATCCATTACGCGGGTTTCTTCGACCCCGGTTTCGGGTACGGCGCGGGCGATATCAACGGCACGCGGGCGGTGCTCGAGGTGCGCTCGCACGAGGTGCCGTTCATTATGGAAGACGGCCAGATGTCGCCAGCCTGGCTTTCGAAAAGCTGCTCGAAAGGCCTCGTCTGCTTTACGGAGAAGGCATCGGGTCGTCTTGTCAGCGCCAGGGCCTCAAGCTGAGCAGGCACTTCCGGGCGACATAGTCAGTTCTCCGTTTAACGACGGGCCGGTCGACCGATGCACCTGTCTGAAAGTGCAGGCACATCTCTTATCTGGTGGATGATCCCCTATTTCTTGTCAAACCAGGCAGCAGGTGTGCCGCCCGGTGTCGGCGCCCGTGAGACTGCACCTTGATCAGGTGCCGGCAGCGAGCCTGCGACGAGATGAACATTCAGCACGTATTCGCTTGTCCCCGGCCCGTGGAGAAGGGTGTAGGCCATCGCCGCTTTGGCCCGTGCGGAAGGAACGCCGGTCGAGCATATCACATCAAAAAGCCGAGCCAATACGGAATAAGCGGGCTCATTTACAGCTCGAAGCGACACCCTTGTCTCAGCAAACGCCCGAAAAGGCACACTTCCAACCTGGAGCTGGGACCCGGTCGTCGCCGAGACCTGTTGGAGAATGCTTGTCAACGTCTCGAATGCGGCCATTGACGAACCGTCAAGGTTCACGACGCTCGACAGCGCCAGGGTAACAGATCCCATTTCGCCGGACGCCGACTTCCACTGCGTCGGCATGACGAACACGGCTCCGTTCGAGACGACAACACTGAACCTCGCGGGAAGAGACGCGCCATTAGCAGCTTCGATCAGAGACTGGACTGCGGTTTGGACGCTGGAGACGCTCCCGAGGCGTTCCTCATTTCCCGGATCCAGGGGAATCGACACGGTCAGTTTCCCGCCTGTTGGAATTTTGACGGTCGACTGCGCGACCTGCGTGAATCCCGGATTCCAGGTCGCAACGCCAGTCATATCCGGCGCGGCATTGTATTGAGGATCTTCGTAATTTATTGGAATGGCGCCCATCGCCTCGATTTGGGCGACTGCCTCTGCTACCGGTCTCGGAGCGTTAATGCTCAGGGTCTTTACGTTCTGCCCGAGCGCCGGAAAGACGGCGAGGATGCCGCCGAAAACGAGAAGTGACAATACGATGTGTTTCATAAATGTCCTTCTGTAACCCGTGATTTTAGCGCGGACACCGCCTACGGATATGTCCGCCACGCCTGGACGCCATTCCTGGCAACCCCATAATTGGTCGCGTCTGGAACATTCCAGTACAGAGTGTCGGTGAAATACTGTGCCGATCCGGTATGGGTATACAGTGACATTTTTTGCGGAATTGTCACGAGGCACGGGACCCTTCCCGCACTTCGGTAGTACGTCACTGCGGCGGGAGCCATACCGACGCAGTCATATTCGAATTTGTTGTTGAAATAATAGTAGCCGACATACCATCCGCCGCCACTCAACCCTCCGTAGCTGTACATCGAGCCGACGAACCAGCAGGTGTCAGTCGCGCTCCCGTTGGAGGCTTCAAATGTCTGTCTGCCAGCTTGATACTTTGAGGCGCCGATCGTTTCCTCATAAACTGCGACTGTCGGCGCGAGGCTATGCCAAGCCACAACGGAGGTTGTTTCAGCCGGACTAAGATCCGGGACATCAGCAGGCTTGGTCATCGTAAACGACCCGTTCAGGCCGCTCGAATTGAGCCACGTGCCAGATGCATAGTCGCACCCGTCATTGCTGATGTTTCCTGTGAACGTGATACTGGGCACTGGTGTGTATCCCCCGCAGGCCGCCGTTGGGCTGGGACTTGACCCGGTCCAGCTGATCGCCGGCGTACCAGCTACCGAAGACGATCCGAATGTCTGTGTTAAAGAACCCGATACCTGATATGCAATCGTCGGGCAACCAGGGGGCGCCGGGGACTGAACTGTGCCGCTGACCGACCAGGTGGACGCAGAGGAGGGGGTGGTATTTGAAGAAACGGTCCACACCGCCCCCGAGTTATCGGTCCACGTGCCGGCACAGTGTGCGCAGGGCACCGGGTTAGGGGCGCACTTGGGGGTTCCACAACTCTGCGCGAATGCCGTGTCCAGAGGAAACATGGCAGCCACAAACAGAGATAATATCCAGGTAAATTTTCTTGATTGTGTCATTTAAAGATCTCCTATTCTTGAATAAATAAAGCATCAGCCTGGCTCAGTATGCGGGATGTTGCATCAAAAGCAAGTGAATTTTAAGTCACCTCTCGTCGATATGTGATTTGTCCGGCCGGGTTCACACGTGTGCTGCCCGCTTCGACAAAGGGGCGGCGATGTTGAGCTTTGATGACTCAGGAGTCGATCAACGCCGCAGCAATGGAGCGGGCGATGAAACTACAGGACTACAGGATGTGATTCTGAAAGCAATGGCGAAGAAGATCAGCTGGTGGACGCCGCTGAAATCGCGGGAGTAACGGGCCGGGCGATGCGGCGGATTTGAGACCGGTATGCGGAATCCGGCTACGACGGGCTGTTCGACCAGAGGCGCGGCAAAAGAAAGCGCACACCTCATTCCGGCACCGGCGGCGGAGGAGGCTCCGCGGCTGTACCGGGAAAGGTACTTCGATCTGAACATACGGCATTTTCACGAAGATTCATCAGAAAAACTCGCAGGCAGATTCAGGTTCGCGCAGTTTGGCAAGTGAGTGATAGAGCGCAAGGTATGCATTCCGTGAACCCCTCTGGCGGATGACGTTTTGAAGGCTCGATATTGGGACAGGTGAGAGCCAGGTTATTGGGATGTCGGTGCCCGGCGATGGGGCAGGAGTTCGTCGAGGCGGCTGATGGGATGGTCGGCGATGCGGGTGAGGACGTCGCGGAACCAGGCAAACGGATCGATCTTCACGAGTTCGCATGAAGTGACGAAGCTGCGGAGGACAGCCGCTGTCTTCCCGCCGTTGTCGCTTCCGAAGAAAGGTCGACCAGCGGAGACAGCGTATCCGCCAGCCTGGCCATCGTCATAAACGCGGCCATATTGCGTCCGATTGTGTTTAAATGATACGCGATTCCCGGCCGAAACGATCCGGAAAATTTCACGGCCGGAGCGGGGGAGAGCGCGCTCAGGGAAGTTCGAGATCCGGGTTGACGCCGGCGGCTTCCGGCTTCCCGATCACTCCCAGATAGCCCTGGATGAGTTCCGCGTCCGGAGTCTTCGGGGAGAGCGCGAGGTATTTCGCGATGTGTTCGCGGGCTCCGGCGGTATCGCCCTTTGCGGCGAGAATGCGGCCCATCACGAACTCTGCGCGTGCCAGTTCCTTCGTTTGCGGGGCTCCCCGTGCGTCTTCCGGTTCTGTGCCTATAATCGTTGACACGAGGTCGATGGAAACGGGCCGGCGATGCATCGAGGCTGGTATCGGGCCACAATCTGCCCATGAGCGACGCGGAACTCCAGGCCGAGATCGAGAGTTTCGGCAGGATGCACGTTACATCCACCCACGTCAGCCGCGCCGTGGTGCGCAGCCAGTCGCGGGAAGCCCTGCTGGCGGAGGTCGTGCGCGTGCTCGTCGACGCCGGCCGGTTTTCCATGGCTTTCGTCGCATGGCATGACCCCGCTGCCGGCGAACTGGTCCCGGCGGCCCGATTCGGAAAGGGCCAGGAGTATGCGGACCGCATCCGGCTTTTCACCGACGCGCGGCCCGAGGGTCAGGGTCCCGCGGGAACCGCCTTCCGCGAAGGCGTTCCCGCTGTCTGCAACGACTTTCTGAACGATCCCAACACGCTTCCATGGCGGGAAGCGGCGCGCGTCTTCGGCTGGCGTTCCTCCGCCGCTTTCCCCATCCTCATCGGTGGCGTGCCGCGCGGTGTCCTTTCCGTCTACGCCGTCTCGCCTGGCTTCTTCGGTCCCGAGCAGGTGGAACTGCTCCGGGAAGTCACGCTCGACGTAGCGTTTGGCATCGAGCGCCTCGACAGCGAAGAGCGGCGGCGCCAGGCGGAGGCGGCGCTCGCCGCCAGCGAAAACCGCTTGAAACTGGCGATGGACGCCGCAACGCTGGGCACGTTCGATTGGGATCTCCAGACCGGGAACATTGCCTGGGACGGACAGCACGAGCGCATTTTTGGTTTTACCCCGGGCGGGGCCGGTTCAGAGGTTGCCGACGGGACTTATGACTGCTTTGAAAAATGCGTCCATCCCGCCGATCTGCCCGGCCTGCGGCGCGCCGTGGACGCGGCGACTCAGTCCCGCGAGGCCCTGGCTCACGAGTTCCGCGTCGCCTGGCCGGACGGCAGCGAGCATTGGGTCCTCGCCCGCGGCCGCTTCCATTACACCGATTCCGGCCGGCCTTCCCGCATGTACGGCGCCGTGTCGAACATCACGGCGCGGAAGCAGGGCGAAGCGGCGCTGCTCGAAAGCGAGGAGAGGTTGCGGCAGGCCGTCCGTGTCGCCAACATCGGCATCTTCGATCACGATCACATTACCGGCGCCATATACTGGTCGCCCCAGCAGCGTTTGATCCATGGCTGGGGCGCCGACGAACCCGTCGCCCTGTGGGCGGGCGGCGATGTTGTCCACCCCGGCGAGCGGCAGAAAATCTACGAGGCTATCCGGCACTCCCACGATCCGTCCGGCGACGGTCTCTTCGATGCGGAGTACACCCTGATGCTCCGCGATGGCTCCACCCGCCGGACCCGCACCCGTTCGCAGACGTTCTTCGCCGGCGAAGGCGCCGCGCGGCATCCGGTGCGAACCGTCGGAGCGGTAATGGACATTACCCCGCAAAAGAGGACCGAAGACGAGCTGAAGAAACTGGCCGCGGTCGTGGCCATGAGCCGCGACTTCATCGGGATCGCCACGCTCGAAGGCCGGGTCGTCTACCTCAACCAGGCCGCCATGACGCTGGTCGGACTGCAGTCCATCGAGGAGGCCTGCCAGAAAACCGTTTTCGACTTTTTCCCGGCCGACGAGAGGGCGCAAGTGGAGAACGGCATGTATGCCGGGGTGCGCAGCTTCGGTTACTGGTCCGGCGAAACGCACCTGCGGCATTTCGTCACCGGCCAGCCGATCGACGTGGAAATCAACGCGTTCCAGATCTATGACAACAGCGGCGCCCCTCTCTACATCGCCACGGTGACCCGCGACATGACGGAAAGGAACCGTGCCGCGGCCGAAAAAACGAAACTCGAAGAGCAGCTGTTTCAGGCCCGGAAGATGGAATCGATCGGCCGTCTGGCCGGGGGCGTTGCGCACGACTTCAATAACCTGCTGACCGTGATCAACGGCTACAGCGATTTACTGCTCTCCGACTTACGCACGAGTTCGTTGCCCGGCGTTGCCGAAATCAACCGGGCCGGGGAACGGGCGGCCGCGCTCACCCGGCAACTGCTGGCCTTCAGCCGCAAGCAGGTCCTGCAGCCGCGCGTGCTCGATCTCAATCGCGTGGTCGCGGAAATGCGGCCGATGCTGGAGCGGCTGGTGGGCGAAGACGTGGAACTGCGTGTCGCGCTCGACGCGGAGAGCGGCGCCGTGCACGCCGATCCGCATCAACTGGAGCAGGCGGTCATGAACCTGGTGGTGAATGCCCGGGACGCCATGCCGGATGGCGGCAAGCTATGGATCGCCACGGCGGGAGTGGACCTGGACCGCAACTATATCCGGTCGCATCCGGAGGCCCGCGCGGGCCGCTACGTCATGCTGGCGGTGAGCGACAGCGGCGCGGGGATGGACGAAGAGACCCGGCTGCGCGTGTTCGAGCCCTTCTTTACCACCAAGCGCGCGGGCCACGGGACGGGGCTCGGTCTGTCCACCGTCCAGGGCATCGTGGCTCAAAGCGGCGGCCACGTCAACGTTTACAGCGAACCGGGCCACGGCACCACGTTCAGGATCTACCTGCCCGCCCTGACCGATGCGGAAGCGGACTCCGGGAAGCCGGTACCGCCTGTTGCAGTCCAGGGAGGGCGCGAGACCATCCTGGTGGTGGAGGACCAGGAGCCGGTCCGCGTCTTCGCCGTCGCGGTGCTCAGGGAATACGGCTACCGCGTCATTCAGGCCGAAAACGCCGCCGAAGCGCTGCGGCTCTGCGAGCGGGAGAGCGGACGCATTCATCTGGTTCTGACCGATGTCGTGATGCCGGATTTGAGCGGCCGCGGCCTGGTCGAAAAACTGGCCGCGCTCCGGCCGGGGATCAAAGTATTGTTCATGTCCGGCTACACCGATAAAGTTGTCATCTACCACGGAGTGCTGGAAGAAGGGGTCGAATTCATCGAGAAGCCGTTCAGCCCGGAGGAATTGGCCGGAAAGATCCGCGCCATCCTGGGGCCGCCCGCGCCGGATGCCTGACGAGGGCGTCACAGCCTTGACAGCCATGATTTTCAAAAAGGAACAGACCTTGCACATTGCAGAGCTTCCCGCCGGAGGCGGAATTGCTCGCGCTCACACCAACTGGTTTGCGCGCGACAGCGAACAGTCCGGGCTTCCGGGGCTTGAAGCCGCGCTACGCCGTTTGGAGCGAGATCGCGTTGCCCGAAGCGGTGAACTGGCCCTCGGTCAGCCTGTGGTTGACCTCAATGGCATGCTTCACGGCGGCGGCGCCGAAGCCCGAGTAATAGTGCATCCCCCGGATGCGTTTGTCCGAGGCCGCCTGCAGGGCCATTCTGGAGATGAAGGACGTGGGCACGGGGGCCATCAGGCTGCCGATGCCGTCGATGCCCTGGGCGGCGCCGATTTGCAGCATCTTGAAGTAGCCGCGAATTTGTTCGTGCGTGGGGCGGTCCGCCACGAAATTGCCGTGGGCAAAGGCGAACTTGGCCCGCACGTCGCCCAGCATCACGCCGGGATGCACGGGCAGCTTGTTGCCTTCGCGTTCCAGGCGATTCAGCCAGCGCATAAACTTTGAGGGGCTATAGCAGACCTGAGTCCACAGGAAAATCTCCTTCTCCGGATGCGCGGCGGCCCAGGCATTCTTGCGCTGCAATTCGCCGGCGGTCTTGTCCGGAGTGGTGTTGGGGTTGCCATAGGGGTGGCCGGCGAAGACGACGGTCTTCACGCGAGGGTCGTCGAAAACGCCCGTGTCCGCCATGTTCATGGCCGTCTGGAAGCCGCCGGCGGGCCGGCGCGGGTCTCCGGCGAGAAGCAGGAAACCGTCGGTGCCTGCGTCGAGCAGGGCCTGCACGATGGTTTTGAGGTGCGCTGCGTCCCGATACCGGCGAGCCGCCATGTGCGGAATGGGCCGGTAGCCGAGCTTCACCAGCTGGGCGGAGCGTTCAACGGTCTTGACGCGATCGGCGTCTTTGGTGCCGGGTTCGGTGGACTTGTCCACGATGGAGAACTTCTGGCCGGCGGGAATCGAAATGCCCTTGTCCGCCATCTCTTTGACGACGTTGGCCATGTTGGTGAGGCAGCTGATTTCGTAGGTGCTCGACTGCGCGTATTTCCTGACTCGATCCGCCGTGGGACCCGTGGCAAATTCATTCATGGTATCGCTTCTTGTTCCCAATCCTTTGAGCTGTGACAGGCTCCACAGCCGTCCCGGGCGCAAAGGGTCAATTGTAACGCAGCCGTGCACTAATCCAGACCGCGGGCGACGATCTGCACCAGATCCAGCAATTCCGGCGGATGGTCCGAGACGGTTTTCAATGCGTCCCGGAACATCGAGGCGCAGAACGGGCACGCCGCCGCCACCGTGCCCGCCCCGGTCGCAATCAGCTCCTCCGCGCGCGCCACGTTGATGCGTTTGCCCTTTTCCTCGCCCAGGAACATCTGTCCTCCGCCCGCCCCGCAGCAGAACGACCGCTCCCGGTTGCGCGGCGCTTCCACCACATCCACCGACTGCCCCAGCACCGCCCGCGGCTCGTCGTAGACCCCGCGGTAGCGCCCCAGATAGCACGGATCGTGATAGACCACCTTATCCCGCCCGTCGCCGGACAGTGTGGGCAGGCGCGCCTTATGGCGGTCGAGCAGTTCGGAGTGGTGCTCGATCTCGACCGTTTTGCCGGCCTCGCGCCAGTCCACGCTCATCGTCCGCACGCAGTGCGGGCACGTGCTGAGCAGTTTCACCACTTTGTTCCGCGCGATGGTTTCAATGTTCTCTTCCGCCAGCGTCGTGAAGAGCAGGTCGTTGCCCAGCCTGCGCGCGGGGTCTCCGTTGCACTTCTCTTTGCGCAGGACGCCGAAGGTGATGCCGAGATGGTTCAGCACCTTGACCAGCGCCAGCACGGTCTCGCGGCCCGCCGGATCGTACGCGCCCATGCAGCCCAGCCAGAGGCAATACTCCTGCGCGCCATCGTAAATGGGCAAGGCGTTCTTTTCGATGAACTTCTGCCGCTCGCTCGAAGGCAGCCCCAGCGAATTGCCGTTCCGCTCCATGGTCAGGAACAGTTTCGTGCCGTAGCTGTCGTCCCAGACGCCTGTATTTACGGCTCCGCGGCGCAATCCGATAATCATGGGCAGGTGTTGAATGCCCACGGGGCACTGGTATTCGCAGCCGCCGCAGGTGGTGCACTGGAACGCCGCTTCTTCCGAAACGTGCGCGCCCAGCAGGGGCGTTTCCGATCCGGGACCTTCGGTGTTGAGGTAGGCGCGTATCCCGAGAATCAGTTCCTTCGGGTTCAGGACTTTGCCCGTGTTGTAAGCCGGACAATGCTCGGTGCAGCGGCCGCATTCCACGCAGGAAAAAACCTGAAGCGCGTCAAGGCGGGTGACGTCTTTGCCTTTCACGAGTCCGAAATCTTCGTCCCCGGCGAGTTTCGGAATGTCGCTGAAACCCTCGCGCTTCAGAAAGACTGTCGCCGGGCTCAGGATCAGGTGCAGGTGTTTGGTGTGCGGAACCAACGGCAGAAAAACCAGCAGCGCGAGTGTGTGGGTCCACCAGAGCGTACCGCTTTCCGGGAGCGCCAGGCCCGCGAGATAAGTCACCATCAGCAGAAAGATCAAGCCGGCGATGATGCCCGATTCGGGCGAGACCCTGCCCAGCCAGATGGGACGTGCGATGAAGCGGCGCGCCGCGAGATACGAAATCGAGACCGCCACTGCAATGGCGAACAGCGCGGCGAAAGCGAAGTAAATCCGGCCGAATCCGCCCGTTCGCGACAGGAATGGCGCTCCGAAACCGGTGGCGAGGTGGTTGACGGTAATCAACGCGAAGGCGCAGAACCCCCAGAACACGAACGCGTGCGCGATCCCCGCCGCCGGACGCTCGCGGATCACCTTCGCCTGCAAAAGAACTTCCCACACGAATTGCCGGATACGCGGAATCAGAGAGCCGGGCGTGAAGCCGGGGTCGGGCTTCGCGGCGGAAAGGACTCGGACGACGGAACGAAAACGGTGCCAGAAGCCTGCCGCGGACAGACCGATCAGAATCGCAAGAATGATTTTCTCCGGCACACTGTGAATCTAGCAAATGCTAGATTCGAGGATGTGCCGGTTCCGATTGAAAATGCAGGCTTGAAGTGCGCCGTGGTCTCCGGCGCGGCGGGCTTTGTCCCCTCCCATATGTGCGACCGCCTGCTGGCGGAAGGGTGCAAGGTGATCGGCCTCGATAATCTGCTCACCGGGACGGAGCGGAATATCGAACACCTGCGGGGAAACGCGAACTTCGAGTTCCGGCTGCAGGACGTCACCGAGCCGTTCGAGATCCCGGGCACGGTGGACTTCGTGCTGCACATGGCCTCTCCGGCGAGCCCCAAAGATTATCTCGAATATCCCATCGAGACGCTCGATGCGGGCTCTCTCGGAACCCGGCGCATGCTGGAACTGGCCCGGAGCAAGGGCGCCAAATTCCTGCTCACATCCACGTCGGAAACCTATGGCGATCCAACGGTGCATCCGCAGGTGGAGACGTACTGGGGCAACGTAAACCCGGTCGGTCCGCGCTCGTGCTACGACGAGAGCAAGCGCTTCGCGGAAGCGCTGACCATGGCCTACCACCGCGCCCGCGGCGTCCGGACCGGCATTGCGCGCATTTTCAATACATACGGTCCGCGCATGAAGCTGAACGACGGACGGGTGGTGCCGGCGTTCGTGGACAAAGCGCTGAAAGGCGAGCCCATGACCGTTTTCGGCGATGGCTCGCAGACCCGCAGCTTCTGCTACGTGAGCGATCTGGTGGACGGGCTTTACCGGCTGCTCTTATCGAACGAGGTGTTCCCGGTGAACCTGGGCAATCCGCGGGAGATGACGATTCTGGAGTTCGCGAAAACGATTGAGCAAATGACGGGAAGCAGGGGCGGGGTGGTGCACTATGCGCTGCCCGAAGACGATCCGAAGCAGCGCCGGCCCGATATTACGAAGGCTCGGACGCTGCTCGGATGGAATCCGGCGGTTACGCTCGAAGAAGGGATGCGTTACACCGTGGAGTACTTCAGACAGCTCCCACTTTGATCTTTTCGCGCTGTTCCCGCAGTAAAGTATAACTAAACGATCGCTTATAATAGATTTACTTGTCGATTGAGAAATGTTTGGGTTATTGTCTATGAATCATGACAAGAGTCCGATTTGCCCTGACAGTTTTCTGGGCGCTGAGTTCTCATTATTATTGCCTCGCTCAGTCCGCTCCTGCGGCCAATAAGATCACCTTCGAGCCGCCGGGCGACCAGTCGCTGGGGTCGTTCGCGCTCAACGCGTCGGCCACATCGGGCGCAGTCACCTTCAAGACAAGCCCGGATAACATCTGTACCTTGTCCGGAACAACCGTCAACCTCGTTGGTAAAGGAGCTTGCACGATAACTGCCAGTGCCCCCGGGGCCGACGATGTGGTGCAAACCGTCAATGTAAATGCCGGCGGGACAGCTACTGTCGCGGGGGTGGACGCCGTGTTCGGCATCGGCTCCCTGATCACGGGTAATCGCACCGATTATAAGGTGAACACATCCGCAAATGTGCTGGAAGGAACGCATATTGGAAGAGCATCTCCGCAGCTTCCGGGTAAGCGTACGGCCAAGCACAGGGTTGCCGAATTAGCTTGAAGTGTGAGGGTGAAACTGCCGAAGTTGGGAGTCAGAGTCGGGAAGCGGCCCAGGCGGCTGGGGTCAGTTCGACGACGCGCTGGATGGAGCGGTTGGACAGGCCGGGCAGTACCGAGGCCAGGTACTCGCGAACGGGCAGTTTCATCCGTCGGCAGCTTTCGATGACCGACAGAATGGCGGCCACCTTCGGCCCGGCCTGCTCGCTGCCGAGATGGATCCAGTTCTTCCGTCCCAGGGCCACGCCGCGCATCGAGTTTTCCGCCAGATTATTGCTCAACTCCAGTTCGGGATGTTCCAGGAACCGCGTGAGTTTATGCCAGAGGGACAGCGTGTAGCCGGCTGCTTTGCCCAGCGCACTGGCAGGCAATCGCTCGGCCTGCGCGGCCATCGTCTCTCCCTTGATGACATCGAGCAAAGGACGCGGCCGCTCCTGGCGCAACACATGACGCTCCGCGTGTTCCATGCCCGCATCGCGGGCCTCGGCATCGATCGGAAACAGTCCGTCGATCCGCTTGACCAGTTCTCTTGCGCCGCGGTCGTCCGGATTCAGTTTGAGCGCCTCAAACACCTTCCTGCGCGCATGCGCCCAGCAGGCGGCATGCACCATCTTCGGACCGCCCGTACGGTCATAAGCGATATAGCCGTCGGTCTGCAGAATGCCTTCGAACTGTCCGAGGAATTGTTTCGGGCCTTCACGTCCGCGCCCCATCTGAAAGTCGAAGACGGCGCTCCCTCCCGGCGTACCGAATTGCCAAAGGTATGCCTGGTGATTCTTTCCGCTTTTATCGTGAGTCTGCACTCCCACCGTCGTCTCATCGGCCTGAATGTATCCGCCGGCAATCAACTCCCGGCCCATAGCCACGGCTATCGGTATCAGTAACCCGCCGAC
>VFSW01006800.1_pt1 | contig 16740 bp, 10 predicted proteins | sample 5358111 | NCBI WGS metagenome assembly VFSW01 (sample SAMN11554181, study PRJNA540505) | mine drainage metagenome | isolation source: sediment from site ElyBrook_90M | place: USA: Ely Copper Mine, Vershire, VT | collected 2017
AAGAGGTCGAGACGGCCATCGTTATCGTAATCGAACCACACGGCGCTCGTGCTCCATCCTGGCGCGGAGACGCCTGCCTTCTCGGTTACATCGGTGAAGGTGCCATCCCCATTGTTGTGATACAGAATGCTGTGAGGGTACTGCGTAACGTAGATGTCCGGGAGGCCATCGCCGTCGTAGTCTCCAACCGCAACGCCCATTCCATAGGCATTGCCGGGCACTCCAGCCTTCTCGGTCACGTCGGTGAAGGTGCCGTCGCGATTGTTGTGAAAGAGAGCATTTCGTAGCGGTGTTGATGGCTTGTAGAAGTCGCACGGGCCGCTGTTGACGAGATAGATGTCCATCCAGCCATCGTTATCGTAGTCGAGAAAAGCGCAGCCGGGACCGATGGTCTCTGGCAGGTACATTTCGCTCGAAAGGCCAGCAACGTGAGTCCAGTCAATCTTGCTCTTGGACTTGGGCACCGCTTCGAAGGCGGCTTGTGAAGCGGCGGGAAGAGCTGGCGAGACAAGCGCCTGCGCGAAGCGGGGTTCCAGCGTTGCGCCAATAACAGCGGAGCCAAATGCGTCAAGGAAGAGTCTTCGAGAGAACCTGTGTGGGAGATGTTTGCGACCCTTGAACATCTAGCAGAACCTCAACCATTGTGCATCGATCCCAGGCTATGGATGGAAGATACATCAGAGAACTCTAGCCTGGGTGTTAGAAGGAGACTTCAGGTTAGAGCGTAGCAGGCCCATGGATTAGTGGGGAACTTGATGGCCCTCGGTCGTATCCGTAGCGTTCTGTGGACTGCTTGTTGCCTTAGCTTGCAAGGCCAACTGCGTGGCGGCACCCTCTTTATTTCCTGTTCTTGCATAGGACATCGCAAGTTGATAGTGTCCGGCTGGATCTGCTGGTTGCATCTGCACATAGCTCTCAAGGGGCTTTACCGCGTCGGCAAACTTGCCAGAAGCATTGAGAGACATCCCCAGGGCAAGATAAGCCTCTGCGAAGCCGACGTCGAGGGTAGAAGCGCGGGTGAAGTGCGCAATGGCCTCGTCCCATTGTCCCTGGCGCCGCGCGAGTTCGCCAAGGATAAATTCCGAAGCCGCATTGAGCGGATCAACCTCAAGCTCTTTCTGGAATTCCAGCTTGGCCTGATCGGTGGAGCCTGTAGTGCCAGCTTCGGCGAGAAGGATTTGCCCGAGCCGATAATGAATCCCGGGGGTCTTCGGATTATCCTCCAGGATCTTGTTGTAGACGGCAGCCGCTTCTTCGTTCTTACCTTGTGACTCGAGTGCCTCAGCCTGAAGCTTGCGTGCCTGGGATGAGGACGGATTTTTCGCTGTCAACTCCTGCGCTGCACGCATACCCATTTCGGAGAAATAGTGAGTGGCAATATATAGGACCTCAGGATCGTCGGGGTAGTCATTCATCAGCAGCAGGAGGGCATCCGCGGAGGTCTGGTCGTCCTGCAAACTCATAGCGCATCGAGTGACTCCCATGGCAGCGTGATACTTCAGATCCTTATCGGCTAGATGAGGTAAAGCCCTTTTTAGGGTGGGCAAGGCCTCTTGGCACCGACCGTCTTCAACAAGCTTAATGGCCTGTTGAACGCTGGGGGCAGGATGAGCCGCCGCGGACTTGAGGGGAGCCTGCGCGTTGCAAAAGTGCGCGAGCAACAGGGCCGAAAGCGCGAGGCAGAGCAGCTCACGTAAGCGCCTCTTTCCAAAGGGGAAGTCGTCAGCCACGGTACGGATTTCAAGCGACAGATTCAAGATCGTTCACCCCCGCCCTCTAGATTACAGAAATGTATTCCCTGTTGTGGAAGAAACAGAATACGGTATACAAAATGATAAATTACGTTGACAATGAATTCATAAATGTGTACAAGTTGGGTCTTATAGGAACATGTTTGAAGGGGTTTCAAAATGAATCTGCAGAGAAGGGCAGCGTCGTTGGGACGTACATCACCACTGATGCGAAATGGCCAGGGACCCGTGACACTAAGACTAAAAAATTCCTCGATCGAAATTCCTTATCTGGAGGTTGTACAAATGACTTCTCGCAAATACCCCTGGTTGGCGTTGGTGATTACATGCGTATTCAGCATCTGTTCCGTGCCAGCCTTTTCCCAAGCCGGATCTCAGGGAACCGTGCTGGTGACTGCAACGGACTCGACAGGTGCCGTGGTTCCTGGTGCGAGTCTGGAACTCACTGACCGCAGTACGAACAGCGTTCGTGCAGGTGCATCTGCGCGTAACGGCAGCTACTCGTTCGTCGGACTCCCGATTGGAACCTATAGCTTGAAGGTCTCTAAGCAGGGTTATGCAACACAGCTGTTACAGCGCATTGTGGTGGATGCCTCGCGCACAACGGCGGTCTCAGCGATCTTGACCGTTGGAGAGGTTGCGCAGGTTGTAGATGTCACTGGATCCAGCACCCCGGTGCTTGAGACTAGTTCCAATGCCATTGGTACGGTTGTGGACATGAAGCAACTGGAAGATCTTCCGCTCCAGGGACGCGATCTGACGTCGTTTTCAACCCTTGTCCCCGGATACAACGGTACGTTTAACGGTCTGCCATCGACCGATCAGGGGAGCAACATCGATGGTGTGGTGGGTAACTCTAACCGTTTGAAGTTTGTCGGGAACACGCAGCCGGCAGTCTCCCCGCGCCTTGAATCCATTGAGCAGATGACCGTGCAGATGGACCAATTGGATTTGAATGCGGGTTTCGGGCAGTCAAGCACGCAATTGAATTTTGTTTCTCGGAGTGGCACGAATCATTTTCACGGGCGAGCGTATGAGGATTTTCGCAACTCTGGCCTGAATGCGAACAGTTGGCAAAATAATGCAGCCGGCGTGCGGAAGAATAAGCTCATCCTGAACGATTTTGGTGTCAGCGTTGGCGGCCCTCTGCTCCACGATAAGCTCTTCTTCTTTGGAACCTATGCGATGTCGAAGCAGCCTGGCAGCCTCTCTGCCACGAACAACTTCTTCACCTCCGCAGCGCAACAGGGCAACTTTACCTATCAGGGGACGGACGGCAATACCCATAGCGTCAACGTATTCAACTTGGCGAGCCAGAGTAATCCATCGCTGCCGACGAAGATGAAATAGTATATATCCGAGCACTACGAAAAAATCAATAAAAAACTGGCTAGCGGAGGAGTAACCAACTCATACCAGCCAACCGTTGCTCCAGCTACATTCCCCGGAGCGGATTTTGCTAATCAAGTTGCAGGTAACAGCTCCGTCAATTACACCGCGTCTTTCGGCCTCGATTTTATTGCGACGCCAAATTTGATCAATGATCTGAAGTTGGGCTATCTGTACAACACGACGAAGTATGCCTATAACGCTGCTCCCTTGTACGCATCGCAGCCAACGGTGTTCTGGAATTTTCCTGGTGCGAATGGTGCGATGTCGGGACAGGTTTATCAGACACCCGTCACCACCTTCTATCCGATTCTTAGTGTGTCAGATTCCACGACCTGGCAACATGCGGCGCATTCGGTTAGCTTCGGTGCCTCATGGTACCGGGAGCAGGATCATTATTGGAATCCTCCGGTCGGCTACAACAATTACTATCTCGGGCTCGCAACAGGCGATCCCGCGCTGGGGGCCTTCACCACCTCGTCTATGCCAAATGCAAACAACGCCAACATAGCAGAGGCTGCGCAACTGTATGCGGTGCTTGCGGGCAGAGTGTCCGGAATCAATGGTACGTTCCCCTATAGCCAGAAGACACAGCAGTACGAACATACGATCGGCGCGTATAACCTCGATGAAGTGGTAAGTCAGACAGGGTTGTTCGCAGAGGACTCCTGGAGGGTAACACCTACCTTGACGCTGAACTATGGACTGCGTTGGGACTTTGTGGTTCCGCAACATGATCTGACCGGGGCCTACCACTCGGCATCGCCAGGGGACATCTACGGCCCTTCTGGTTTAGGAAATCTGTTTCAGCCGGGAAACCTCCCTGGAAATATGAACCCTGTTCTGGCGACGAGGCCGAGTCCTTACACGGCAACGAAGCTGACACCGCAGCCTGCCTTCGGGTTTGCATGGAATCCAAAGGTCACTGATGGAGCTTTCAAAGCTCTGCTGGGTGGCAACGGGACGGTGATTCGCGGTGGCTTTGCACTCCGCAGGTTTACCGAGCCGGGTCAGTACTTCTGGAACAATGCCTCTGACTATGGTTCTTTCTTTTTCCAGAACTTCTATCTCAATCCGAACAACACTGGACAGGCTGGAACGTTCGCGCCAGGCAGCCTATCTCTTGGACAACCCGTTCCGCAACTTGGATATGCTCCAGCGACCTACCAGGCAACAGAGTCCCAGTCAGACTTCACTTTCCTCGGTGGCCCTGGCGTCAATGGTCTAAACCCCAATATTCAGCAGCCATATAGTGAATCCTGGAACTTTGGTATTCAAAGGTCATTGGGCACATCGAGGGTGTTGGAGATTCGTTACAACGGAAACCGGACGATTCACCAATGGATCAATATCGATCCTAACGAGGTGAATATCTTCGAGAACGGCTTCCTTGCAGAGTTCAAGAAGGCACAATCAAATCTGGCTTCCTCTGTTACCTCTGATCCCAACAATCCAAACCCTTCCTTCGAAGGTGCCAGTGGTTCGCTGCCTATTATGATTGCGGCGTTTGGAGGCCCGGGAGCAAGCGACTTCACCAATGCGCAGTTCGTGCGCTATCTGCAGACGGGTCAGGCAGGCGCGCTGGCGAGCGTTTTGAGTGGTATCAACGGCACTGTTCCTTACTTCTGCAATCTAGTGGGAGCAAGCTTCGGTCCCTGCAAAAACAATATTGGATATACCGGAGGAGGTGCGGGATATCCCATCAACTTCTTCCAGGCGAATCCGTTTGCAGCAGGAAGTTCGAGCGGATACATGGTGGCTGATGGCTACTCAAACTACAACGGCCTGCAGATCGATCTCCGTCAGGGAGCATGGAAAGGCCTGCAGTTCGATGCTAACTATACCTGGAGCCATTCACTGGGTATGGCCAGTCCGAATACCTGGACAGGTGCGCTGACCGTATTCTCCTTACGTGATCTACGTAAGGGTTATGGGCCTAGCCTATTTGACTTGACCCATGTAACGCACGTGAACGGGACCTATGATCTTCCTTTCGGTCATGGGCGAGCTCTTCTTGCAAATAACAAGGTGGCGGATAAGGTGTTGGGTGGAATCACTCTTGGAACGATCATCACGTATCAGACGGGAGCTCCATTCCTGCTTACAGGAGGGAACAGCACCTTCAACGATTACGGAGACGGCGGCGTGCAGTTGACCGGAGTAACTACGTCGCAGTTGCAGAAGTCGATCGGCGTTCATCGCGTACCGGGTCAGAGCTACGCAAACCTCATTGATCCGAAGTACATCACACCTGGTCAGGGAGCGAATGCAGCTTACATCACTCCAAACACTACCCCTGGAACGATCGCCAACGTCGTGTATCTACATGGTCCACATGCGTTTTTCCAGGATCTGTCGGTATCGAAGTCAATACCGATCCACAGGCAGTTCAACTTCTTGATGCAGGGTGAGTTTCTCAATGTTTGGAATCATCCAGTCTTTGGGAACTCTGCTGGTTCCTTCAACTCATATATTCAAAGCTCTGGCTTTGGGCAGGGCACTGTAACAAATGAAGGACTTGGATTCGGTCGAATTATTGAACTGAGAGGCAATCTACAGTTCTAAAATCGCGACTAAAACCCGGTGCCGGATGTTGCTTTTTGGCAGCATCCGGCACAACCACGTTTGGACGAAGACGTTTGATCGATTGGTCCTGACAAAGTACGGGATCGGTATTCGCGGTCAGTAGACCCGGTGCACGTTGGATGATTTCTCTGTTCATACTATCCTCGTGACAGTACCTCGCATTTGGTACGAGGGAACCGGCGCCAAGGATCGTTGAGAATTGGCCAGCCGTGGTTCAGGGAGAGCGGTCTATGTTGTCTGACGGCGATCTGAAATGCGAGCCCTCGATCAAGCAGCGAAGAAGGCTGCGGTGGATAGGGACGGCATTGCTTCTGGGGAATGTGTTATGGCTCGAGGCCGGGGCGCAGAGGCGTGGCCCCGCTAGCGGAGGAATGTCCGAGAGGAAAACGACGTCTGGTCAAACCTCTAATGAGTCGGACCTGCAACGAGGCATTGATTTAACTCGCCGAGGCTTATTCAAAGACGCGATCCCATCGCTCTTAGAAGCACGAGCTGCTGCTCCGGAGGACTACGCTGCGGGATTCAATCTTGCGCTGTGCTATCTCGGCATTGGTGAGTTCAAGCAGTCAATCAGTACGCTGAACGATCTGCGCAGCGGTGGGCACAATACAGCTGCTGTGAACAATCTCCTTGCGCAGTCATACGTTGGCGATGGGCAGTCAACGCTCGCATTCAAGGCATTGGAGGAAGCCTCTAAACAGACACCAAAGGATGAACGTTTATACGCGTTCGTCGCCGACGCTTGCTCCGATCATTATGAGTACGATCTCGGTCTGCGAGTGGTCGATCTGGGTTTGCGGCAGTTGCCAGATTCGGCACGGCTTCATTATGAGAGGGCAGTCTTTCTCGCAAGATTGGATCGGCTGGAAGAAGCCAAACCGGAATTTCAACTCGCCAGCAAGCTTGCTCCGGGAAGTGATATTGCGTATCTTGCATTGATTCAGGAGAACCTCTACGTAGACAATTTGCCCCAGGCTCTGCTCCAGGCGCGGGAGGGTATCAAAACCGGCCATCGGGATTACCAGATGCTGTCACTCCTGGGGTCTGTGCTGCTGCACGCCGGGGCGGCACCCGGCCAACCAGAATTTGCAGAGGCGCGTAGTGCTTTAGAGTCATCGGTCGCGGTGCAGCCTTCCTACTCGACATCACAAATAGCTTTAGGGAAGCTCTACTTGATGGAAGGTCGATGGCATGACGCTGTCACTCATCTTGAGATTGGGAGGAGGCTGGAGCCGCAAAATCCATCTGTCTATACCAACCTTGCAACGGCCTACAGGAGATTGGGCGAAAAGGATAAAGCACAGCAAAGTATCGAGGTACTCACCGAGTTGTTGCGGGAAAAATCTGCAAGCACCCGTCCGCCCATTCCATAGCTGGATGTGGATATTGACATTTTTCTCTCGAGAAAACATGCAACGAAGTTAATGGGTTGAGTATGTTTCTTCGACGGGTCAATTTGTTGCTGGTAAATCGTCGACTGCGGCGGGGACGACCGGCGTTTCAAAATCTGTCATGGGACCGGTGGGAAGGATCATCCTAAGGGAGTTGAGGATCGACAGGAGATCGATGACTTCCTGCGCGATCGCGCCTTCAATAGGGGTGATCATCCCGAGTGAGGCTGCCGCCATTCCGAGCAGGCTCAGGCCCATGCCACCGACGGCGCTGATCAAGGCTATGCCACGCATCCTCCGACCAATGTGCATCAACTCATCGACGCCGACCAGCGATGACTGCAGAATGACAGCACCGGCTGCTTCAGAAGTAATGTCGCTGTTAACCCCGAGAGCTATCCCCACCGTCGCGGCCATCATCGCCGGAGCATCGTTTATGCCATCGCCTAGATAGAGAGTCCGCTGTTTTGACGTCAATTCACGAACAAATGAAAGTTTCTCCTCGGGACTTCTGCCACCGTACGCCTCCGTGATTCCCATGCCCGAAGCGAAGAGAGCTACCTCGGCCGGGCGATCTCCAGACAGCAGAATCACCTTCGAGATGGAATGTTTTGGGCCGAGATGATTCAAAAATGATTGGCTCTCCAGACGTGGTTCATCCTGAAAATGAATTACTCCGGCCAGTTTTCCATCGAGGAGAAACACGCACTCTAGTCCAGCAGCGACGGGTGGCATGAGGGCTGCATCTTCTGGCGAGAGTTTGCCTCGTCCAGTAATGGCAACCGCGTGGCCGGAGATATGCCCTCTAAGTCCAGTTCCGGGTGCCTCGGATACATCTTCTACTTTCAGAAGGTCGAGACCCTCTTTTTGTGCAGCGGAGAGGACGGCACTTGCCAACGGATGTTTGGAATATCGCTCAAGGCTCGCAACGTACTGCAGCGCCAGATTTCTATTCACTCCGTTGAAGCAATCGATCGAAGTGAGGCGAGGCCTGCCATGGGTAAGGGTTCCCGTCTTGTCTACGATAAGCACGCGACAACTCTCTATCTTTTCAAGGATCGATGGATCCTTGATGATGATGCCGAGCCTCGCACCCATGGAGATCGCGCCGATGATCGCGACAGGAATCGAGATCAGCAAAGGACACGGAGTCGCGATGACGAGGACTGCTAGAAAGCGCTGAGAATTGCCGCTGAAAAACCAGCTTGCTAGTGCAATCGCAATCGCCATCGGTGTGTACCATGAGCCTAGCCGGTCTCCGAGTCGCTGTATCTGTGGGCGATTTTCCTCGGAGGCATGGAGTACCTGCACGATCTTTGCGTAACGCGAATCGCTGGCAATCTTGGTCGCGCGGATTTTGAGCGCGACGTTGCCATTGATTGAGCCTGAAAGGACACTTGTGCCGGGAGCCTTTGCGATGAGGAAGGGCTCGCCCGTCAGATAAGACTCGTCCATGCTCCCCAGGCCGCTGAGAACCAATCCATCCACTGGACAGATCTCATGCGGATAGATCAACAGTTCGTCTCCGACAAGGATCTCATCGATATGGACATCCGAAAGTCCGTCCCCTGCTCGATGCGCGGTCTGGGGCATCCGCTTGGCTAATGCGCTGAGCACGGAGGACGCGCGGCCGGTCGCATACCCTTCGAGTGCCTGGCCACCCGACAACATCAACACGACGATCGCAGCTACCCAGTATTGACCGAGAATGAGTGATGTGACGATCGATAGCAACGCCAGAAGATCGACGCTGAAGTTGCCCTTGACTACTTGTCGGGCGAGCGAGATCAGCAACGGGGCACTGGCCCCCGCAATCGCAATCAGGAGGACGATATTGAGCAGAGCCTGGTTGTGAATCGTCAGCTTGATGGCGAGGTAAGCCAGCATTCCGACGGCGATAAAGATCGCAGTTGCGATGGAAGCTACTGGGCTATCGAGCCACTGGGTTAAGGAGTTGGGCGGTCTCAGGCGAATCTCCTGTACATGAATGCTACAGGCCAGGCATCGTTCTCGATGTGATCAATGACACACCCATATTATCTGGGGCCAGAAGAGAATTCCAGGATCGTTCCATCGGGATCCACGATGTAGTCGCCGGTGGCTGTGATCCTAACATTGAATCCCCTTGACTTTAAGTCTTTGGTGACGCGCCGAATATGGTCAACCTGAAACACCATATCTGCAAGAGTGTGATCGCCAAACGACTTCAAGAGGATGCTTTCGCCAGAAGTGCCTGGTAGGAGCAGGGAATTCGTGTCGCCATTTGTGTTAGGAATGAAGGCCAGCTTGTCCACGTAAAAAGTTCTGGCGGCAGTCGTGTCGTGCATCTCGAGAGCGCCAGAAAGCAGACGCTTCGAGATGCGATGTTTCCCAAGATGCTTTGATCGGTCTTCAGTGTGTAGCGACCCCGGCAGATATTCTGTGTACTCAATATTCTGGGCTTCAGGGCCAACCATGGTGAAGAGCAGGTTTCCGGCATGGGCTTTCACAACCTTGATCGGTGTGAGGCCGCGTTCGCGGTACGCAGCATTCACGCTGACCAGATCCGAAGCCTCAAAGCAAAGGTGCATAAACCCTGCCGTTGGGTCTCGTGAAGTCAAAGGGTACAACTCAATAAACTGACGATCGTTGATCTTAATAAAAGCCTGGGTAGTCTTGCCATCTTTGCTGAAGGCGAATGCTTGCACAAATCCGAGCCGTTGATAGAAGTCGCTTGTCTTTGCAATATCAGTGACACGAAATGCCGTATGCGCAATGCCGCTAAGAGCGACCGACTGTCCCCCACTGAAACTCGCACCGCAAAGCAAAGGCACAACCAGATAGTTCCACAGCCGACGGGGGGCTCTCTTCGCCAATGCGAATACGATTAGCCGGTTGATTGGCAGCAAAGTTAGTTCCATATTGTTCCTCCATTCAATTCATGCTCCAACGTAGGAGCCACGGACAAGGTCATCTGGAGTACGGCGTTGCCGCAGACGAACTTGGGCTTGGCGGAAGTTGCCACTTGCTAAACTGGTCGGGGTGAGCAGGGTCGAACCTCGGTATCGGCAGATTTAGATATCGAGCTAACGAAAGCTTCTGGTCGCGAATATCCTGCACGATGGCACGCGCAAGCTCGTACGCACCGTACGAGTTGAAGTGCGTATTATCCTTCAGTTCCTCTGGCTGATCTGGAAATGAGTTTGCCGGATAGTGTACGAAAGCATGCAGCGTTCCAGCTTCGCCCAATGCCTCGAAGAGAGTCTTGCTGATTGCATTCAGGTCGATGAGCGCAACCTTCTGTTCGGCTGCCACTTCGCGCATCGCCTCCGGGTAATCCCCAAGAGTCTGAACTATCCTGCCATTGGCATCGAAGTTGCGACGGTTCATCGGGGTGACCAGGATGGGTGTTGCGCCATGTGCGCGCGCTCCTGCAATGTAGCGTAACAAGTACGTCCTGAAGTCGGTTGCTGCAGGTACATATCCAATTCCGGTTTTCTGATCGTTATGTCCAAACTGGATTATTAGATAGTCGCCTGGGCGAATGGTGGACATGACTTTGTCAAAGCGACGCTCCCCCACAAAGCTCCGAATCGTTTCCCCTGACTCCGCTTCATTCGCAATGGAGATGGAGGAGTCGAAGAACAGAGGTAACATCTGGCCCCAAGCCGCCCAGGGTTCCTTCGTTTGGTCGACAACCGTCGAGTCCCCCGCAATATAAATCGTTGGGACGCTATCGATTGGTTGGATGGAGATCGAACGCACGCTGGGATGATCGCCATTGAATTCGAGGGTAAGCTTGTCGTCCCAGTCGAGTGCTCCAATCTCCCGAGGCTTGAGTTTCACCTGGGGTAAAGGTTCAGACGATTGCTGCTCTCCAGCTGGGAAGATAGTGGGAGTGCGGACATTGACGTTGAAGACGACACGGCGAGATTTACCAGCTTCGACGTGGATCTGGTCTACGAAGAGGCGACGTGATTCAGCCCGTACCGTTGTCGTCGACGCACGCGGTCCGCCGAGGACCAATGTGACCTGATAGTTCCCGTCCTTGGCCACAGTCGAAAAGTAGAAAGGCTGAGCGCTGCTACAAGCGCCTCGCTGGAAGCTTGTCGGCAACGTGTCGAGATCGAAGCCATGGATTGACGATGTACCGTTGTAAATCGTCGACTCGGCTAATTCGATATTGCCCGTCGATGTCTTGGCATGGGAGCAATTGAATTGCCAACCTTCCTGCGCGATGAGTGGAACGCAGAACGCGAAGGGAATGAGACAGAACCACATCAAGTTGCAGAGACGTCGATTGAGAATGGTACTTGCGGGGCGCAGATTCATATGGCTGAGGCTCTTCATAACTCTAGACTGGTGAGATCACGCATATCCATTGTTATATCAAGAAACTATTTGTCTATTGACATATATCTTCTGAAATCCGTAGAGTTTGGTCGTGACCCAGAACGTTGAGGTCAGGAGTTTGTCGCATGATGCGTTCCTTCCGATCTGCCGGGCGTGGACCAGGATGGCCGACCTCAACCGCGGGAGTGCCTGCGTTGAGATGCATTGCGATATTGCTTTGCCTCTGTGCATTTAATTCGATGACGAATATTGCTGCGGCCCAATCCGTTCCACAGCCCACGTCATCGTTTGCGGTGGTCGGAAACCACTTCGAGCTGAATGGCAAACCCATCGAGATCCTTTCTGGTGAGATGCATTACGCTCGTATTCCGCGCCAGTATTGGAAGGCGCGCATGGAAATGGCCAAGGCCATGGGGCTGAATACCATCGCCACCTATGTCTTCTGGAATGTCCACGAACCGCGGCCCGGAGTCTATGACTTCTCCGGCAATCTCGATCTGGCAGCCTTCATCCGACTAGCGCAGGAGGAGCATCTCAACGTGCTGCTCCGCGCCGGCCCATACTCTTGTGCCGAGTGGGAGTTCGGCGGTTTTCCCTCCTGGCTCCTCGCCGATCCGAAGATGAGTACCGCTCTCCGCACCAACGACGACGAGTTCATGCTTCCTGTCGAGCGTTGGATCAATCGCCTCGCAAAGGAAGTCGCACCGCTGCAGATCGGACACGGTGGGCCCATCCTCGCCGTGCAGGTAGAGAACGAGTACGGAAATTTCTCCAATGACACAAAATACATGGAGCACATGAAGGAGATTTTCTTGCGTGCGGGCTTCGACGCCTCGATGCTGTACACCGTGGACCCGTCGAAGAGTCTGGCCGCCGGTGAACTTCCCGGCGTGTTCTCTGGAGTGAACTTTGGCACCGGCGGCGCAGAACGAGGTCTCACGGCACTCGCCAAAGATCGTCCCGGTCAGCCCCTTTTCGCCACGGAATACTGGCCCGGCTGGTTCGATCACTGGGGACATCCCCACGAGACCCGCTCCACCGAAGAGCAGGTCGCCGATCTCCGCTACATCCTCGACCACAAGGCCTCGGTCAACATTTACATGTTTCACGGCGGCACCAGTTTCGGCTTCATGAGTGGCGCCAGTTGGACCGGCGGGAACTACTTGCCCGACGTCACCAGCTATGACTACGATGCTCCTCTTGATGAGGCTGGCCATCCGACGCCAAAGTTTTACGCTTACCGCGAGGTCTTCGCGAAGTACTCCGGCGTTCCGCTTCCTCCGGTGCCCGCATCGCCGCCGGTGATCGAATTGACACCGTTCGCAGCCGGGCATGCAACCTCTCTCTGGGATCATCTGCCGAAGCCCATCCAATCCGAGAACCCTATGACGATGGAGGCGCTTGGGCAAGCGTACGGATATATCCTTTACCGCAAAGTTCTAGACCACACAGCCGACGGAGCCCTTGTGCTTGACCAGGTCCACGACTACGCACTCGTCTACCTCAATAGCAAATTCGTCGGCACCATCGACAGAAGACTGAAGCAGGACCAACTCCAATTGAGGGCTGCTAAAGGCGCACGTCTGGACATCCTCGTTGAGAACTCTGGCCGCATCAACTCAACAAAGATGATGCGTGGTGAGGTGAAGGGAATCACCCACCTCGTCAAACTTGCAGGGGAGCCCCTCACAGGCTGGAGTATCTATTCGCTGCCGATGGATTCCGCTGCAACGATGCGCCCATCTCGCACCAGTCATGCAGAAAAGGATGCCGCCGCAGGGCCGCACTTCCTATTTGCACAGTTCGATGTAGCGAACCCAGGAGATGTCTTCCTCGATGTGAGCGCACTTGGTAAAGGAGCAATCTGGATCAATGGCCACGCGATTGGACGCTATTGGAATGAAGGCCCGCAGAAGACGCTCTACGTCCCCGGCCCGTGGCTGCGTGCCGGATCAAACGAAGTCGTAATCTTCGATCTCTTCCATGCTGCGAATAATCATCCAATGCTAGCGGGGCTTGCCCACTCTATTCTGAACGCGGCTACGCCAGATGCCGTATCGCACCCTAAAGCGACAAACTCTACACCAACCAAATAGGATCTCTTCGAGGTTGTACCGATGCGTACGAAGCTGGAATCAGAAAAGATGCGTTCGTGCATGAGCCATCGGGGTGCCGCAGCCTGTCGGCTAGTCGCCGCCGCGACGATCCTATTCGCCTCGTTCACCGCTCCCGCTCAGCAGAGCACGAACGTCGCGCAAAGCATCGCCGAACTACACCAACACTTCCTCAATCCGCCCGACGATGCGCGTCCCATGGTCCGTTGGTGGTGGTTTGGTGTAGCCGTCGAGAAGCCCGAGATTCTCCGCGAGCTGCAACAAATGAAGGCCGATGGCATCGGCGGTGCCGAACTCGCCTTCGTTTATCCTGTCGTCCTCGATGACCCCGCTCTTGGCCTCAAGAATCTTCCGTTCCTCTCCCCCGCAATGCTTGACGACGTACACTACGCGCAAGACGAAGGTCGAAGACTAGGCCTTCGCATCGACGTCACTCTATGCAGTGGGTGGCCTTATGGCGGCCCCGCCATCACGCTGGCGGAAGCTGCGGGCCGCCTCCGCACCGTGCAGGTTCAACTCCGCCCTGGAGAGACCACCGCATCAACCCCGCCGTTAACGGTCGGAGACTCGCTCATTGCAGCAAGCGTCGTCAATGGCGAGCCCAGCCATTGGAATCCAGTCACCGCCCAGTCACTCAAACTGACACCTTCCGGAATCACCGTGACCGCTAGTGACACGCCTCGCGTTATCCTCTTCTTCATCGCGAGCCACACGCGGCAGCAGGTGAAGCGCGCGGCAGTCGGCGCCGAGGGCTACGTTCTCGATCCATTCAGCCACGATGCCGTCGCCACGCACCTCCGGTCTGTAGGTGAACCGCTCGTCAACGCCTTTGGCTCTACGCCCCCGTATGCAATCTTCTCCGACTCGCTCGAGGCCTATGGTGCCGACTGGACACCCGACCTTCCGGCTGAATTCCTGAAACGCCGCGGCTACGATCTGATCCCACATCTTGCCGAACTCGTCGCGGGCGGTTCTGTAGAGGCTGACACCATTCGTCACGACTACGGCCGCACGCTCACTGAACTCGTGAACCAAAACTACCTCACCCAGATCAACGACTGGGCCATCGCGCATCACACCCTCTTCCGTTCACAGACCTACGGTGAACCGGCCGTCAGCTTCTCGAGCCAGAACCTCGTTGGCCTTGCCGAGGGCGAGGGTCCCCAGTGGCGTACCTTCTCCACCTTGCGCTGGGCCACCTCCGCAAATCATGTTTTCGGCCACAACATTACCTCGGGCGAAACCTTCACTTGGCTGCACTCGCCCGTATTCCGCGCCACTCCCCTCGACATGAAGTCGGAGGCGGACATTGATTTCATCATGGGAGAGAATCAGCTCATCTTCCATGGCTGGCCTTACTCGGCGCCCCACGTTAGCGACCCCGGCTGGTCTCTCTATGCGGCTGCAGCGCTCAATGACCACAACCCCTGGCATCCCGTGATGCCCTCGGTAACGGCTTACATCACGCGCATTAGCTATCTCATGCGCCAAGGCCAACCATCAAATCAAGTCGCTGTTCTTCTCCCAACCGACGACGCATGGGCCAGCTTTTCCCCCGGCAAGGTCAGTGTCTCTGCTGCCATGACCAAGCTCATTCCACCCGCGCTCACCGCCGCCATTCTCAGCGCCGGCTATAACTTCGACTTCATCGATGCCGACGCGATTAACCACTTTGGCATTCACCACCCAATCCTCGTTCTCCCTCCCACGGATCGCATCCCTGACGAGACTCTTAAAAAGATTGCAGCCTATATAGAGGCGGGCGGAAAAGTCGTCGCCGTCGGTCGCACACCGTCGCTATCTCCGGAAGGACTTCCGCAGGCGAGTTCCGTAAAATTAACCGTCATCGCCGAGCCGTCGCAACTAGGCGAAGCGCTGCACCATGCCGCCCGGCCTGACTTCCAACTCCTCAGCGCAGACGACGCGACCCGGAATCAGATCGGCTTCATCCGCCGCAAACTTCTGTCAGCCGACATCTACTTCGTCGTCAACACCAGCAACCGCTCAATCAACACCTCCGCCACCTTCGCGACCGCGCACAAATTCGCTGAGCAGTGGAACCCGGACACTGCTGCGGCTACATCGGCCCGATCCAGTTCCCAGCCCATCCACCTCGCGCCCTATCAATCCCGCATCTTCGTCTTCTCCGACGACGCGCAAACTTTAGCCCCCGCTCCCGATCCGACGAAGCAACTCGCTGACCTCAGTAGCGATTGGCGGGTTACCTTTGCCGCCACCGGCAAGACCATCAGCGAAGACAAGCTCGCGGACTGGATTGCCGATCCTGCCACTCTCCATTATTCGGGCGAAGCCGTCTACGAGCGCGATTTCACTCTCGCTGACACTTGGAGCAAGCGCGCTATTTTCCTCAAGGTAGAAGGTGGCAAATCACTGCCCGGCGCGCCAAACTCCGAGCCAGAGCCTGATGCAACGACGCCCGACGGCCTGCCCAATCCACTCGTCACCCGTACGGGTCCGGGCATGCATGCCTACTACGATCCGCCGGTGCGCGAAGCTGCGCTGGTGGTCCTCAACGGCCATCCCGTCGGAGCACTTTGGCACCCACCCTACTCCCTTGACGTGTCGAAGTACCTCAAGGCCGGGCGGAACCACATCGAGATTCACGTCTACAACACGGCACTAAATGCGTGGTCGGCTCTACCTCCTCACGACTACAAGCCGCTCATCGCGAAGTATGGCGACCGCTTTCAGATGCAGGATCTCGACGAGGTCAAGCCCATCTCCTCCGGCATTCTTGGCTCGATTCTGCTAGTCACGACGGAGCAGAAATGAGCCGCTTCCATACTCTCATCGTGATCGCCGTCTTCACCGCATCTGCCAGCGCTGCAACCCTCAATGTCAAGGACTTCGGCGCCAAAGGTGACGGCCTCACCCTCGATACCTTAGCTATTCAATCCGCCATCGATGCCGCCGCCAAATCCGGTGACACGGTCACGTTCGCCCCCGGCACCTACCTCACGGGTTCCATCTTCGTGAAGAGTCACGTCACGCTTCGCATCGACAATAACGTCACTCTGCTCGGCTCGCAACGACTCTCCGACTATCCCATCATGCCCACCCGCATCGCCGGCATAGAGATGTCTTGGCCCGCCGCGCTCATCAACATCTACAAGCAGTCCAGCGCCTCAATTGTAGGAGGAGGCACCATCGACGGCG
>VFSW01006801.1_pt1 | contig 16738 bp, 13 predicted proteins | sample 5358111 | NCBI WGS metagenome assembly VFSW01 (sample SAMN11554181, study PRJNA540505) | mine drainage metagenome | isolation source: sediment from site ElyBrook_90M | place: USA: Ely Copper Mine, Vershire, VT | collected 2017
CCGGGCGCACCCGCCCGGCCGGCCTGGGGCGTGCCGTGCGGCCGGCCGCCCGCCCGCTGCGCGCCCGGCCGGCGCCGGGCCGGCGGGCGAGCCAGACCGCCGACGGCTGGCGAATTAGCGGCCGGGCCCACGCCGTCGCCTGGGGGAATGACGCCGACTGGCTGGTAGCGCCGGTCGGCCTGGCCGACGGCGGTCTGGGGGTCGCCATCCTGGCCCGCGCAGACTACACCGCCCGCCCGGGCACCAACTTGGCCGGCGAGCCGCGCGACACCGTGCAGCTGGACGACCGCGACGTACCCGTCGGCCAGGTCGCGCCGGTAGCGGCCGACGCGCTCGACGACCTGGTGCTGCGCGCGGCCCTCGGCCGCACCGCGCAGCTGCTCGGCGCGATGCGCGCGTGCCTGGCGCTCACGATCGGGTACGCCCGGCTGCGCGAGCAGTTCGGGCGGCCGATCAGCCGGCAGCAAGCCGTGCGCCATGCGGTGGTCGAGATGGTCGGCGAGGTGGCAGCGACTGAGGCAGCGGCCACGGCCGCCCGCGAACAGCTCGGCCAGGCGGCCGTCGGGAACTCCCGGCTGGCGGTGTCCATCGCGCGGGTCCAGGCGGCCCGGGCCGCGACGTCGGTGTCCGCCATCGCACACCAGCTGCACGGCGCGATCGGCCTCACTCAGGAATACCCGCTGCACCACTTCACCTCCCGGCTGTGGGCGTGGCGCGACGAGTACGGCAGCGAGCATCACTGGGCCGCCGCGCTCGGCACCGCGGCCCGCGACCAGCAGGACGTGTGGTGCGTACTGACCAGCCTGTCGAGACCTCAGATCGCGTGAACCTCCGCGCCGGGCGACTCGTCCGGCTCGATCCGCCGGTGGGACCAGAAGCCGCCGGTGCTCAGGTAGTCAACCGCGTGCTGCCCCAGCCGCCGCAGGTGGTCGACGGCCGCTTCGCCGGCGCCTTCGGCGTCGCGGGTCTCGATCGCCCGCAGAATCCGGCGGTGATCTTCGCGGGCGGCTTGCGGCCACCCCTGGGAGCTGATGAAGTGCTTCGCCGGGATTGTCTGCCCGATGGTGCGCAGCCGGTAGCGCAGCAGCCGGGAAGCGCCGGAACGGTTGATGACCGCGTGGAACTGGAAGCAGAGCTCCCCCAGCCGCTCGGCGTCGTCGTCCGCGCGCATGCTGCGCACTAGCTGGCGCAGGCCCTCGATGTCGCCCGTGCTGAGCCGCAATGCCGCATTGCGCGTCGCCAGTCCAGAGATCACGCCGTATATCTCATAATGGTCGCGGATATCCTGCGGCGTCAGGCTGGCAACGAAGGCCCCGCGCCGGGCGATCTGGTCAACCAAGCCCTCGTTCTCGAGAACGATCAGCGCCTCGCGGACCGGCAGGCGGCTCACCCCCAGACGCTCGGCGAGATCGTACTGATCGATCTTTTCGCCGGCCCGCAGCTGACCGGACATGATCAGCTCCCGGATCGCGTGAACGACCGATTCTTTGAGGTTCTCGCGCGCACTGATATGGTGCCCGTCCTCAACCATCGCTATTTCCTCGCTTTCCCTGTCCGCCGCCACCGACGCAACATTTAGTTCGCTCCCGCCGCGGCACCGGACTTTCGACTCAACCGCGACCCGCCACTGGCGAGTGCCACGGCGATCACCAGAATGCCACCGTAGAACACCTGCTGCACCCAGCTGTTAACGCCGAGCAGTTCGAGGCCGGTGAAACCGGTGGCGAGAAAATACGCGGCGATCGTCGTGCCCCACGCATTAAACCGGCCGGGGGCGATGGTGGTAGCGCCGAGGAACATGGCCGCGTACGCGGGGAGCAGCAAGCCCGAGGCGGAGACCGGGTCGGCCGCGCCGATCGTGCCGACGTAGGAGAGCCCGGCCAGCGCCGCCAGGAGCCCGCTCAGGGTCATGGCCGCCCACCGCAGCCGACTCACCCTGACCCCGCTGAGCTGCGCGACAACCGGCCCGAGGCCCGCGAACAGGATCCGCCTTCCGGTGATCGTGTGCTCGGCGACGTACCAGAGCACCAGCGTCAGGGCCAGTGCGAAGTAGAACAGGTGGGAGATGCCGAACCAGGTCCCGTCGACCACGCTGACCAGCCCGGGCGATACCCCGTTAATGGTGTTCTCGCCGCTGAGCAATAGTGTGAGCCCGGCCAGGACCGTGCCCATGCCGAGCGTGGCGATAAACGCGTCGACCTTGAACACGATGATGACCAGGCCGTTGATGAAACCGATGCCAGCGCCCGCGGCCAGCGCGATCACGATGCAGGCCGCGATCGGCAGATGATGGTTCACATTCAGCACGGCAATGATCATCGAGGCAAAGCCCGCGTTGGATGCCACCGACAGGTCGAAGTCGCCTGCCGTCAGCGGCAGCAAAAGGGCCAGGCTGAGGATGACCAGCGTCGCCTGACTGCTGAGGATGTTGGCGAAGTCCGCGTGGGTGAAGAATTTCGACGGCTCGGCGACCGAGAACACGACGATGAGCGCAACCCATACCGCCGGAAGCATGGACGCCTCGGCGATCCGGGCCCGCGACCGCCGCCGGCGGCCCGGCTTCGGCCTCGCGTCGCTGGGCACGTGGTCAGTCATCGCTGACATTCATCGACTCCCTCGCGATGGTGCTCTTAGTCAGCCGGCTTCCGGTCAGCTCGGCGCGGATGCGTCCTTTCCGCATGACAAGCACGCGGTCACAGAGCTGTTCGAGCTGCTCGAAGTCGCCGCTAACGCAGAGAATCCCCTGACCGTCGCCGGCCGCCGTCCGCAGCAGCTCCTGCACCTGGGCCCGCGCGCGCACGTCGATCCCGACGGTCGGCTCATGCAGCATCAGCATCTTCGGCAACGTGTTGAACCACTTGGCCAGCACCGCCTTCTGCTGGTTGCCGCCGCTGAACGCCGACACCGGCGCGTTGTAGTCCGGCGGGACCAGGCCGACCCGCGTGGTGCTGGCCGCCGCGTCACGGTCCTCCCGGGTCCGGGACACCCACCCGAGGACGCCGCGGTAGCGTTCGAGGCTGGGCAGGGTGACGTTGGCCCGCACGGTCGCGGAGGCGACCACGCCTTGCAGCCGGCGGTCGCCGGGAACCAGGCACAGGCCGAGGCGTATCGCCCGGTTGGGGCGCAGCCACCGCGCCTCGAACTGCTCGCCGGCCAGCACGACCTGGCCGGCGGACGCGCGCACGGCGCCGTAAAGCAGGTAAGGAACCTCGTCGAAGCCCGACCCGACCAGCCCGGTGAGCCCAAGGATCTCGCCGCGGCGGCACTCGAAGCTGACGCCGCCGACGCTCGGCCCCACCAGGTCGGCGACCCCGAGCACGACCTGCGCCGAGCTGTCGTCGGGAGGTTCGTGCTCGACCTGCTGCTCGGGCAGGCTGCCCGCCACCAGCGTGAGCAGGTCACCCTCGGACAGCTCGGCGGTCAGCCCGGTGCCGACGACCCGGCCGTCGCGCAGCACCGTGACCCGGTCGGTGAGCTCCCGGACCTCGCCCAGGTCGTGGCTGACGATGACCACCGCGCAGCCGCGGGCCGTCATCCGCCTGATGACCCGCAGCAGCTCGGCGCGGTCGCGTGCTTCCAGCGAGACCGTCGACTCGTCGAGGAACAGCACCTCACGCGGACTGTTCCCGTCGGCCTGGTGCTGCTCGTTGCCTAGCTCGGCCTCGTACATGGCCCGGGCGATGGCCAGCAGCGCCCGCTGCGGCTGCGCCAGCCGGTCAACGGTCTCGCGCGGGTCCAGGCTGAGGTGCAGCCGCTCGAGAATCTCGCTCACCTTGCGGTACTCCCGCCGCCAGGACCGCGCGTACGGCGGGGAAGCCACCGGCCCCCGCAGGTGGAAGTTGTCCAACACCCGCCGGCTCGGGTACAGGGCCAGGTCCTGGTGGACGAACCCCCAGCCGAGGCGGCGGTATTCGCCGCCGACGGGAATGGGGGCCCGCTCGCCGCGGACGGTCAGCTCGGCACCGTCGTCCGGTGCGATGAAGCCCGAGAGGATCTTGAGCATCGTCGACTTGCCGGATCCGTTGGTGCCGAGCAGACCGTGCACCTCGCCGGGATAGACGGTGAGCCCCGCGTCCTGCAGCGCCCGGGTGGCCCCGAAGCTCTTGGAGACCTTTCGCAGGGCGAACAGCGGCTCACCGGCCATCGGGCGATCTCCCTTCTGATACTCGGTGGTGATGACGGGTTCGGCCGGTCAGGAGGCAGTGCCCCAGAGGCCCTCGTAGCCCGCCACGTAGGAGTTGCCGTAGTAGGAGGACAGGTCACCGGTCGCCTTGGCGATGTTGGCCGAGTCGTACAGCACGCTGGGGATGTTCTCGTCCGCGACCGCGGGGTTGCCGGTCATCAGCCGCAGCGCCTGGTCGGCCGAGGCCCAGCCCACCCACGCGTTCGAGTAGCCCATGTCGCCGGACAGCGGCGTCTTGCCAATCTGCTGCACGATGCTGGGCGTCGCGTCGACCGTCTCGATCTTGATACGGCTGGACGCGTTGGCCCCGTTGACCGCGGGGATGACCCACTCGTTCATCGAGTCGCTCAGCGGGATGATCACGTTGGCGTCCGGGTGGGCTAGCAGTGCGGTCTTGGTGTCACCGAGGATGTTCGTCGACCAGTTGGCGATCGGCTCCTCAATCACCTGCTCGATGCTGCAGCTGGGGCAGTCGGCCTTCAGCTCAGTGGTCATCGTCTGGGTCATCAGCGTCTGCGGCGCGAGCTCGGGTGCCTTGATGACCAGGATGTGCGCGTTGTTGCTGGTGTCCTGGAGCGCCTTCTGGACGAGGACCTTAGCGATCGTCGGGTAGTTGATCGCGGCGACGGCGGCGACGTTCGTAGCGATCGGCTGCCCGTCGTAGGCGAAGGTGTAGATCACCGGGATCTTAGCGGCCGCGGCGGCGGCGATCTGGGGCGCGATCAGCTTCGGGTCGATGCCGAGCAGGACGATCGCATCGGCCTTCTGCGACACCGCGTTCGACATGCCCTGCACCCACTGGGAGACCAGCCCGGACGTGGTGACCAGCTGGGTCTTGACGCCCGCGGTCCCCAGCGCGGTCTTCATGGCCGCCTCGACATCGGGCACGACCGACACCTGCGAGGTGGTCGGGATGACCCAGACGGTCTTGCCGGCCGCCTTCTTGGCGTCGAAGGAGGCCCCGGGGGCCTTGAACGTCGGCTGCACCTCGTACTGGGTGACCAGGCTGGAGCCGGCCGCCGCCGGTCCGCTCGTCGTCGCCGCCGCTGGTGCGCTCGACGCCGCGGCGGAGGACTGGCTCGCGGACGAAGACGAGGACGAGGACGACCCGCCGCTCGAACTGCATGCGCTCAGGCCCAGCGCCAGCGCGAGCCCCCCTAGCGCTGCGCCCCGCGTCACTCGCTTGTCTCGCACCGCTCCGCGGAGACTTCCCCGCTGTCTGACCATCATCATCCCGCCCTCCGGAGTAAACGTGATACTTGATCCGTGATACTGCGCTGCGGACCTAGCAAAAGTCAATGACGGTCACGTAATCGAGATGTTACAGCAGTTCACTCTATCCTCGATACCTGCACAACCTTGACAAACGCCAACTTTGTCCAATTTCTCGGCCGACGGGCGACGACTGTCCCGGCCTCGCCGGAGGAGCGGCCGACCCGGGCCGCCCGCTCCGCAAAAAGTATCAAGTTGACTGTTTGGCAGTCTCTCTCGTACTGTCAGCCCTACCGGGCACGTCCGGTTCGCGGCGTGCGCAGCGCCGACGCCAGCCCGCGACGATCGCGTCGTCGCCCCCGGGGAGGATCGGGCCGCCGCGTTGCGGGCCGGAGTCAGACCGTGAGAAAGGCAACCGCGATGGCCGACCTGCGCGCAACCGACTATCTCGTCATCGGCGGAGGCTCGGGCGGGTGTGCCGCCGCGCGGATACTCGCCGAGCGCTCGGGCGGGACCGTCGTTGTCCTGGAAAGCGGCGGCACCAACCAGCGGCCCGATATCACCCACCCCGGCCGGTGGGCGGAGCTGCTCAGCGGGGACACCAACTGGGGCTTCGAGACCGTCCCGCAGACGGCCGCGGGCGGGCGCGTGCACCGCTGGCCGATGGGCAAGGTGCTCGGCGGTTCCAGCTCAGTGAACGGCATGAAGTACATGCGCGGAGGTCCGTGGGACTACCAGCGCTGGGTCGAACTTGGCTGCGCGGGCTGGGAACCGGAGCAGGTCTACCGCGTCTACCGGGACCTGGAGGACTATCCCCAGGGCGACCAGCGCTTCCACGGCACCGGCGGCCCGATCAGCCTTATCGAGGTGGTCGGCGACCACCCGCTCACCGCCGCGTTCCTCGCCGCCTGCGACGAGAAGGGCTTTAAGCGGGCCGTGGACTTCAACTCGTTCGACGCCGAGGGCTATGGCACCAACCAGCTGAACATCCGCGACGGGCGGCGCGAGGATGCCGGCCGCGCGCTGCTCGGGCCCGAGCTGAGCCGGGGCAACCTCCAGGTCGTGCTCAACGCGACCGCGCAGGAGCTGCTGTTCGACCGGTCGAACAGCCGGGTCCGTGCGGTCCGGTTCAGCACGCCCGAGGGCGTGCAGGAGATAGCAGTGGCCCGCGAGGTTGTCGTCGCCGCCGGGGCCATCGCCTCCCCTCATCTGCTGCTGCTGTCCGGCATCGGGCCGGCGCGGCAACTCGAGGCGGCGGGCGTGCCGGTCCGGCTAGCGCTGCCGGGGGTCGGCCGCAACCTGCACGACCACATCGGCGTCCCGATGGTGTACGAGTCGCTGCGCCCGATTCCGAGCTCGCGCTACCAGTCCACCGAGGTGAGCCTGTACCTGCGCGGGACGCCGACCTCGCAGCACTTCGACATGCAGGTGACCATGCACCAGTTCGCCGCCTACCTGCCCCCCGAGTACGTGTGCGGCCCGAGCGGGTTCACGTTCTTCCCCGGCACGCTCAAGCCGCGCAGCCGGGGCAGCATCGCCCTGCGGAGCGCCGACGCATCGGTCGCTCCGGTGATCGATCCCGCTTACCTCACGCAGGCCGAGGATGTCGACATGCTGGCCGGCATCGTCGGCGTCGTCCGTGACCTGGTCACGGCCGGCCCGTTCGACGAGTGGCGCGGCCACGAGGTCGGCCCGGGTGCGGAGGTCACCGGGCAGGACGAGGTGCGCGACTACGTCCGGCAGGTGGCAAGCACGTACTTCCACCCGTGCGGAACCTGCCGGATGGGCAGCGACGACGACGCGGTGGTCGACAGCCGGCTCAAGGTCCGCGGCCTCGAGAACCTGCGGGTGGCCGACGCGTCCGTGATGCCGGAGATCGTGTCGGGCAACACCAATGCCCCGGCCATGATGATCGGCTGGCGAGCTGGCGAGTTCATCGTCGAGGACGCGGCCGGCTGACCGGCGCCGGCCCACCCCGGGTCCGGGACGGCGCCGTCCGCGGGCACCTAGCCCTCCACCCGGTCGCACTGGCGGCGCCAGATTGGCCGGCCGGAAGCCTGACAGGAGATCCATGCAAACCAGCAACTGTGTCGCCGTCGTTACGGGCGGGGCGTCAGGCCTCGGCCACGCTGCCGCCCGGCGGCTACACGCCGCCGGCGCGAAGGTCGTCGTCCTCGACCTGCCGTCAGCGACGGCAAGGGAGCGGGTGAGCGACTTTGCCACCTTTGCCGCGGCGGACGTCACCAGCGAGGAACAGGTGCGGGCGGGGCTGGATGCCGCCGCCGCGCTCGGGCCGGTGCGCATCCTGGTCAACTGCGCCGGGGTGGCGACACCTGGACGGATCATCGGCAAGGGCGGCGTGCTCCCACTCGAGCAGTTCGCCCGCGTCGTCAACATCAACCTGATCGGGTCGTTCAACACCATCCGGCTGGCCGCCGAGCACATGACGCGCACCGATCCGGTCGACGGCGAGCGCGGCGTTATCGTGAACACGGCGTCGGCCGCCGCCTACGACGGGCAAATCGGGCAGGCCGCGTACTCGGCGTCCAAGGGCGGTATCGTCGCGCTGACGCTCCCGGTGGCCCGTGACCTCGCCGACAAGCTGATCCGCGTCATGGCGATCGCCCCGGGCCTGTTCCGGACGCCGATGCTCGACTCACTCCCGCAGCAGACGCAGGACTCACTCGGCCGTCAGGTGCCGCACCCGAGCCGGCTCGGCGAGCCAGACGAATACGCTGCCTTGGTCGAGCACATCGTGACCAACCCAATGCTCAACGGCGAGGTCATCCGGCTGGACGGCGCTATCCGGATGGCGCCCCGCTGACGCCGTGCACGGCCGATGACCCACCCGCCCCGGCCGTACAGCACCGCCCGATTGGCCTTGTGGAGCTGGATTCTCGCCGTCATGAGGTCAGCAGGAGCCGTGGGGATGATGTCGCGGCTATAGCTTATGCACCGTTTTGGAACCTACAGGCTCCGCGGATCTGAGTAACAACTGTCACTGACGTACCAGAAAGTGGGTATTACCTCCCGCGTAAGGTTGGTGACTTAATGTGCATATCCATGCGCTACGCCGATCAGGGGGAATCGGAGGTGCCACGTGAGCACTCCCCAAGGACCGCAGGACCCTTACGGCCCCAACCCGTACGCCGACCCGGTTCAGGAGCACGTACCTGAACAGGGCGGGGACCGTACGGCGGGCGGGCCGAAGTCGACCAGCAGCGGCTACTCGCAGGGCAGCGGCGAAACCCAGCAAGACAACGCTTACCAGCAGGGCGGCGGCTACGCGACCGGGCCGACCGGCTACCTGCAGGGCGCCCCGGTCGGTTTCGCCGACGCGGTGCGGAACGCGTTCGGCCACATCGCCACCTTCCGGGGACGGGCATCGCGCTCCGCGTTCTGGTGGTTCGCCCTGGTGGCGGCCATCGCCTGGGCGGTCCTTGGTATCGTCCAGGGCCGGTCCACGATCGCGGGCACGATCCTGTACATCATCATCGGCCTGCCGCTCTGGATCACCAGCCTGTCACTGACGGTCCGGCGCCTGCACGACTCCAACCACACCGGCTGGTGGTGGTGGATCGGCCTAGTCCCACTAGTCGGCTGGATCGTGCTGCTCGTCTTCTACATCATGCCGGGGACCCCTGGCCCCAACCGCTACAACCGCATCTGACTCTCGTCAGCGCCCTGCATGATCCCGTGGTGTCAGCACGGGTTTTCGGGCGTGTTGTCCGGTGGCTGGCGCCGGCATATTCAGCCGCTTGGGCTAGCACTGTCAAGGTTCACCGGCGAGTCCTGGCCGTAAGCAGCGGCCCAACGGCGGCGCTGGCTGCCTTCCGCCGAGCCCTTGTTCATGACCATCCGCAGGGCCAGTTCGGCGTAGAAGTCGCCTAGCTGCTCGGGGCTGTCGGGGCCGTCGAGTCGGTACCAGCGCACGAGGTCGATGCTGAGCGAGAGCATCCCGCGTACCAGGCGGTTCACATCGCCTGCCGCGAACGCGCCATCGACCGCGCCCTGCTCGACGGTTGCCCGGAAGACATCGTTGGTCAGGTGCCGCAGCTGAATGATCTCGTCGTAGTGCCCGGGGGTCAACCCGGCGAGCTCATACTGGCAGACGCGCGCGGCGACGTGGTGACGAGCGTGCCAGGCGGTGTACCGGGACACCATGGCGCCCAGCCGCTGCGCTGCGTCTCCGGCTGCCTCGATCGCCGGGTCCTTGATGCAGGCGAGGGCGCGCTCATGGCCGGCCCGGATGATCTCGAAGAGCACAAGTTCCTTGGACGGGAAGTGCACGTAAAGCGCCGCCGGGCTGAGGCCAACCCCTGCCGCGATGTCACGCGTGGTCGTCGCGTGATACCCATTCGCGGCGAAGCAGCGCACGGCCGATGTCAGCAATCCCCTGTCGACGTCGCCCAGCTCCGGGTTCCACAGGTCCTGGGATTCGTCATCCAACCGGGGGTCGGCCGCGATCTCCTCCGGCGTGAACCGGCTCTGCCGTTTGGGCATGTTAAGGCCCTCTCCTCGTCCCTGTGTCAGCCGCATCGTCCACGGTCAAGCAACCCAGTGGTACAACGATCCGGCAAAAGGCTAATCCGACTCACAACGTGCATCTTGACACACCCAGCATACTGGGTGACTATGCGCTTAGTCATTATGGGCGTACGCTCACCGACGGTGACAACCCGAGCCACGTACTACGCCTTCCACCTCAAAGGAGAGGCATGTCTCGAATAAGAACCCTCCGGGCCGGCCTTGCTGTCAGCGCGGCCGGGCTGGCCTTGGCCGCCACCGGATGCAGCAGCTCTGCCACCAGTACCAGTTCGTCCACGACGCCCGCATCGAGCTCCGCCGCCGGCGCGTCCGTTACCGCTGCCGCGGGCAGCCTGAAGGGCAAGACGATCGCGCTGGTCGGGTACGGCGACAGCAACCCGTGGGGTGCCGCGTTCAACAAGCAGTTCAACAGCCAGCTCGCCGCTACCGGGGTCAAGATCATCGCCCTGACCACTGAGGACTCCGGCACCCAGGTCCGGTACATGGCCCAGGCCATCGCGGACAAGCCGAACCTGATCGTTACCGCGCTCGACAACACCACGGCGATGGCGGTGCCGATCCAGCAGGCCAAGCAGGCCGGCCTCCCGGTGCTGGTCTTCGATGGCCCGACCACGCCCGCGGTAGCCGGCGACGTGATGTCGGTGCTCTCAAACAACGAGCAGCTCGGTGAGTACGCGGCGGACAACCTCATCGCGGGCCTGAAGGCGCAGGGACGCAGCTCGGGCCAGATCATCGTCCTCACCGGCACGAAGTCGATGCTGGTGACTCAGGATCGCATGGTCGGCTTCAACAAGGTGATGAGCACCGCGCCGCAGTACCACGTGGTAGCAGAAGATGACTCGAACTGGGACCCCACCCTGTCCGGGACCGACGCCCAGCAGCTGCTCGCCAAGTTCGGCTGCTCTGGGGTGCAGGGCGCCTACGGCATGGCCGACTACATGGCACTGCCGATCGTCCAGGCGGCCAAGCAGGCCGGCTGCGCGGTAGGCGGCAAGGACGGCATCATCGTCACGGGCAGCAACTGCTTCAAGGCCGGCATCCAGTCGATCCAGGCAGGCCAGCTGTACGGGACGGCGACCGAGGATCCGATCACGATCGCCACCCAGACCGCCGCGTACGTGACCCAGTACCTCACAGGAAAGAACCCGCCGCAACACGAGCTGATTCAGGAGTATCGCATCACCGCGGCGAACGTCGCGCAGTTCGCCGCGCAATGCAGCCACGCATGAGCGACGCGACCAGCGCGCTGGTCAGCGACCCGGCGCGGCCCCAGGTCAGTGTCGAGGGGCTGAGCCGCAGCTTTGGCGGTACGCCGGCGGTGCGGGACGTGTCCTTCGCCGTCGGCACCGGGGAGATCCATGGCTTGTGCGGCCATAACGGGGCCGGCAAGAGCACGGTGGTGAAGATGCTCTCCGGTCAGCTCACCCCCGACAGCGGCCAGGTCATCATCGACGGCCGGCCCGTGCAGCTGGGCAGCCGGCAGGCCGCCCAGCGGCTCGGCGTCGCGCTGGTGGACCAGGAGCTCTGCGTTATCCCGGCGCTCACGGTGCTGGACAACCTGCTCCTCGGCGATGTCTCCGTGCCGCTGGTCAACCGGCCGCGCGCGGCGGCGGCACGGTGCCGCCAGGTGCTGAGCGACATGGGCCTTGACCGGCTCCGGCCGCAGCAGCCGCTGTCGGAGCTCAGCATCGGCGAGCGCCAGCTCGTCGAGGTCGCCCGCGCGCTCAGCCAGAACGCCCGGCTGGTCATCTTGGACGAGCCGACCGCCACCCTCAGCGACGCGGAGACCGAGCACGTCTTCGCGGCGATCCGCCGGGTCGCCGCCCAGGGGTGCTCGGTGATCTTCGTATCGCACCGGCTGTCGGAGGTCCTCGACCTGTGCGACACCGTGACGGTACTGCGGGACGGGCGCAGGGTCGCCACCACTGCGTCCGCCGAGCTGACCGTGAACGACCTGATCGTGCAGATGCTGGGCGAGGCGCCGCACCGCCTGGTGGCGACCCGGCCTGCGGACTCGCGGCCTGGCCACGAGCTGCGGATCGAGCACCTGCGGGTGCCAGGAAGGCTCGCGGACTTCAGCCTCACCGCCCAGGCCGGCCGGGTCTACGCACTGGCCGGGCAGCTGGGCAGCGGCGCGTCAGATGTGCTGCGCGCGCTGGCCGGACTGCATCCGCAGGCGACAGGAGCGGTGCGGCTGCGCGACCGGGCCGTGCCGTTCCGCAGTCCCCTCGGCGCTGCCAGCGCCGGGGTGGCCTTCGTATCCAATGACCGCAAGTCGGAGGGCTTGTTCATGGACAAGCCGGTCGCCACCAACCTGACCGCCACCCGGCTGCCGTCCCTTGGCCGGGCAGGCCTGCTCAGCTCCCGCCGTGAGCGGCAGGCGGCCAGGTCGCGGGCGGAGCTGGCCGGCATCCCCGGTCACCGGCTGGCCGACCCGGCCGCCGCGCTCAGCGGAGGCAATCAGCAGAAGGTATTCGTCGGCCGGTGCCTTGGCCGCGACGACGTCTGGGCCCTTCTCCTTGACGAGCCGACGCGCGGCGTGGACATCGGCGGCCGGGCGGCCGTCCACCGGCTGCTGCGAGCCGCAGCCGACGCCGGCCTTGTGGTGATCTTCTCCTCCACTGAGCTTGAGGAACTGCTTGAGCTTGGCGACGTGATCATCACCATGCGCGAGGCCCGGATCGTCGCCAGGTACGAGGATGGTGTCGACGGCGCCCTCTTGATGCGCGACATGACCCGCGGAGCTCACGCGGCATGACGACAGCCAATAACGACCATCGCCCTGCCGTGGCCTCCCCGGCGCAGCAGGCCGACGCGGGCACCGTGCCGCCCGCCTCGGCACGGGGTGCGCTCAGCCGCGTTTCCGCTCGCTGGCGCGCTGATTCGCTCGACATCGGGATCGCCGTCGTCGTGCTCGCCGTCATCGTGGCAGGGATCCTGACGACGCGGTTCTTCAGCCTGGCCAACGCCCGCGCGATCCTTGCCTCCAGCGCATGGGTCGGCATTACCGCGATCGGGGCCACCGGCGTGATGATCGCCGGGTCCGTCGTCTCGCTGGCCGTGGCGCAGACCGCGACCGTCGCGGCCATGATCTTCCTGTCCACCCAGCAGTTCGGCCTGCCCGCGGCGATCGCCGGTGCGCTGGCGAGCGGCATGGCGATCACCGCGCTCCAGGGCGCGGTCATCGGGTTCTGGAAAGCCAACCCCATCGTCCTCACCATCGCGGCCGGGTTCGCGATCGACGGCGTGGCGATATGGATCAGCGGCGGCAGCACGGTCTACCCCAAGGTCACCGCGTTCAACGGGCTGAACGACACGCCCCTTGGCCTGCCGCTGGCTGTCTACGTTCTGCTTGGGGTCACCGTCCTGACCCAGTGGTTCCTGCGCCGCACCACCGCCGGCCGGCAGATGTACCTGATGGGCGAGAACCCCGCGGCGGCACGAGCAGCCGGGCTGCCCGTGGCCCGGGTGACCGTGATCGCGTGGACGTTCTTCGGCGCGTGCATCGCGGTGACCGGCATATTCCTGGCCGCGTTCAACACGGGTGCGAATTCCGCCCTCGGCGGGACGCTCAGCCTCGACGCGATCGCCGCGGTCCTGGTCGGCGGCACCGCGATCGGCGGCGGCAAGGGCTCGGCGCTGCGCACGCTCGGCGGCGCCGTGCTCATCTCCGCCATCTCCGACCTGTTGCTGCTGCGCGGGTTCTCGACTGGCATCCAGCTACTCGTGAAGGGCATCCTCGTGCTCCTGGTGGTCATCGCCGTCCACGTCCGCTCGGCCAGGGGACGGCGATGATCCGCCGGCTCGCCTCCCGGCTGGAGGTCGTCGTCCCGGTCGTCGCGCTGGGCGTCACGCTGATCGCCTTCCTGTGCACGCCGGCGATCAGCGGAAAGGCCCTGTCCACCTTCGACGTCTACAACACCTTCCAGGGGCTCGCTCAGCTCGGGCTGCTCACCCTCGGCCTGGGCATGACGATGATCGCCGGGGAGTTCGACCTGTCGGTCATCGGCGTCTACGCCCTGGGCGGGATGATCGCCGTGCAGGCCGGCCAGTCCTCACCCGTCCTCGGCGTGCTGGCAGCCGTGGCGGCCGGCGCGGCGATCGGCGTCGTGCAGGGCGGCATCATCGCCCGGCTGCGCATCCCGTCCCTGGTGGTGACCCTCGCGACCTACATCGCGCTGCTCGGGCTCACCAGTGCGATGTCCGGCGGGCTCGACGTGACCTACAGCAACACCGCCGCGACCTTGTGGATCGACCAGCCGCTCGCGGTCATCTTCTCGGTCCCGAGCCTGGTCACGGTGGCCGCGTTCGCCATCGCGGCGGTGATACTCGGCGGTACCAGGCTCGGCAGGCAGATCCGAGCCATCGGCGGCGACCGCCGCGCCAGCCGTGTCGCTGGCGTCAGGGTGGACCGGACCCTGGCCGGGCTGTTCGCCGTCTCCGGCACGCTCGCCGCGCTGAGCGGCGCGCTCTACAACTACAGCTACGCCACCGCCAACCCCGATCCTGGGTTCCAGCCGCTGATCCTCGCTACCGTCGGCTGCCTCGTCGGCGGAGTGTCGCTGGCCGGCGGCCGCGGGCTGCCAGCAGGCCTGCTGGCCGGCGCCTTGTCGGTGGCACTGCTCGGGCAGATCGACGCCATCACCGCGATCCCCGACGACTTCACCGAGTTGCTCTACGCCTCGCTACTCGGCATCATCGTCGCGATCGACGCGCCCGGCCTGCGAGAGGACCTGGACCGCCTCAAAGCGCGCACCCGCACAAGGCGCGCCGACCGCGCTCATGACACTGACGCCCGCGCAGAGCCGGGGACACATGCCTGACGCCGTCATCGTCGCTGCCGCCCGCTCGCCCATCGGGCGGGCGCGGAAGGGCTCACTGGCCCAGATGCGACCCGACGACCTGGCCGCGCAGCTGGTGCGGGCCGCGCTCGGCCAGGTTCCGGCCCTGGACGCGGCCGCGATTGACGACCTGATCCTGGGCTGCGGCCTGCCGGGCGGCGAGCAGGGCTACAACATGGCGCGGGTCGTCGCCGTCCTGCTCGGCCTCGATACCGTCCCCGGGACCACGGTCACCCGGTACTGCTCGTCGTCGGTGCAGACCACCCGGATGGCGCTGCACGCCATCAGGGCTGGCGAGGGTGACGTGTTCATCTCGGCCGGCGTGGAGACCGTCTCCCGGTTCGACCGGGGCTCGTCCGACTTCCTGCCAGGCACGGGCAACCCGCTGTTCGCCGAGGCCGGGCAACGGACTGCTGCCGCTGCCGAGGCGGGTGCCGACAGCTGGGCCGACCCGCGGGATGTCGGGCAGCTGCCCGACGTCTACATCGCCATGGGCCAGACCGCGGAGAACCTGGCCCGCGCCCGCGGCATCACCCGTGAGGAGATGGACCGCTTCGGCGTCCGCTCGCAGAACCTGGCTGAGGAAGCGATCAAGAGCGGTTTCTTCGACGCCGAGATCACCCCGGTCACGCTGCCCGACGGCACGCTCGTCACCGCCGATGACGGCCCAAGGCCCGGGGTCAGCTACGACGTCGTCTCACAGCTCATGCCCGTCTTCCGGCCGAACGGCCTGGTCACCGCGGGCAACTGCTGCCCACTCAACGACGGGGCCGCCGCGCTCATCGTCACGTCGGACACGAGGGCGCGTGCGCTGGGCATCACCCCGCTCGCGCGGATCGTCTCCACCGGCGTTACGGCCCTGTCCCCGGAGATCATGGGACTCGGCCCGGTGGAGGCTTCCCGGCAGGCGCTGAAGCGGGCAGGCATGACCATGGACGATGTCGACCTCGTCGAGATCAACGAGGCGTTCGCCGCGCAAGTCATCCCGTCCGCCCGCGACCTGGGACTCGACCCGTTCGGTGACAAGGTGAACGTGCACGGCGGTGCGATCGCCCTCGGTCACCCGTACGGCATGACCGGTGCCAGGATCACGGCCACCTTGCTCAACGGGCTTGCGGCCAGGGACAAGAGCATCGGCCTTGAGACGATGTGCGTCGGCGGCGGGCAGGGCATGGCCATCATCGTCGAGCGGCTGTCCTGATGACGAACCTCGGAGGCGTCTTACTATGACCAGCGCGGTTCAGATCACCGGTCCAAGGAAGGATGCGTTATGACCGCTACCCAGGCCACCATCACGAGCGGCTTCGGATTCCTCGAGGCACCGCGCTGGCACGAGGACCGGATCTGGTTCTCTGACTTCTACACCTACCGGGTGCTCTCGGCTCGCGAGGACGGCTCGGACCTGCGGACGGAGGCGAGCGTCCCGCAGCAGCCTGCGGGCCTTGGCTGGCTTCCTGACGGCCGGCTGCTCGTGGTGTCGATGCGCGACCGCAAGGTCTTGCGCCGCGAGGCCGACGGCACGCTCGTGACCCACGCCGACCTGAGTTCCCACGCCACGGGCCATGCCAACGACATGGCGGTTGACGCCGAGGGCAGGGCGTACGTCGGCAACTTCGGCTTCGACCTGATGAGCGGCGCCGGGCTGGAGACCGCGTCGCTGCACCGGGTGGATCCCGACGGCACCGTGACCGAAGCGGCGACTGACCTGTGGTTCCCCAACGGCAGCGTGATCACGCCCGACAGCGTGCTTATCGTGAACGAGACGTTCGGCAACCGCTGCACCGCATTCGACCTGACGCCTGACGGGCACCTGGTGAACCGCCGCGCCTGGGCCGAGTTCGGCCCGCTGCCGGCTGACCGCGCGCTCGATAAGGTGCTGGCCGGCGCTACGGTCGCGGGCGACGGCGCCTGCCTGGACGCCGAGGGCGCGCTGTGGATCGCCGACGCCATGGGC
>VFSW01006802.1_pt1 | contig 16737 bp, 15 predicted proteins | sample 5358111 | NCBI WGS metagenome assembly VFSW01 (sample SAMN11554181, study PRJNA540505) | mine drainage metagenome | isolation source: sediment from site ElyBrook_90M | place: USA: Ely Copper Mine, Vershire, VT | collected 2017
CCGCCCGCCCCCCGCGCGTCGCAGCGCCCGCCGCACGAAGCGCACGTGGTCGCCCAGCACGAGCCGCCGGTACCACTCCTCGAACCGCGCCGCCGTCGACTCGCCCGCGGACCACCAATAGCCGGACGGATACGCTTCGCTCAGTTCGTCGCCCTCGGGCCAAGGATCCAGCCGCAACAGCCCGCAGCCCGCGCACTCGATGACGTCGAATGTCTTTGTGGTCGTGCGGTACAGCCGGTCTCCAGCGCGCAACAGCACGCGCCGCCCCGTCCCGGAGCAGATCGGACACGCGCGGCTCAGTTCGCTTTCTCCATTAGCTCCCGCAGCCCAATTCGATGAGCCAGCAAAAGTTCCCGAATCTCCTCGGGTGACACTCGCCGGATGCGCTCAATCTGAGCCCGTTTCCGAAGCATTCGCGGCGCCATTCCCATCGCCTCGACATCGGCCCGCACCACCGCCCAGGCCGCCTCGATTTTTCCACCCGCGCCTTCGAGCCGCCCTGCCTCTCCACGCCCGCGCACCGCCGCCCACGCCCCGGCGGCCAAGCGCGCGGCATAGTACGCCCAGTTCCATCGCAGCAGGCTCCAGGGAAATAGCTTCACCGCCAGCAGCACGCGGTTCCGCTCAATCAGCCGCAGCCGCTCAGCGGACCGCACTCCCAGCGTCGCGCCCCTCCGGTGACGCACCACCGCCTCGGGCATGTACAGGCACCGCCATCCCGCGATTCTCGCGCGCAGTCCCAGTTCCGCATCGTCGGCGTAGGCGAAAAAATCCTCGTCGAAGCCGCCGATCTCCTCGATCATCCCGCGCCGGTACATCGCCGCGCACCCGTCGGGCCACAACACCTCTTCCACCCGCTGGTACTGTCCACGATCCAGCTCTCCCGTGCCCCGGCCCCGGTTTTGCCCGTCCGGATAAATCAAGTGCCCCACTTTGTCGATCCGCCGCGGGTCTTCGAACGAAACAATCTTCGACGCCGCCATCCCAATTCGCTCGTCGCCCTCGAACGCTTTCCCGAGCGCATCGAGCCAGCCGGGCTCGGCTTCCGCATCGTTGTTCAACAGCGCGATCACGCCGCCGCCCGCCGCCGCGAACCCCTGGTTATTCGCCGCGCAGAACCCCCGGTTCCGATCGTTCCGGATCAGCCGCAGCCGGAACGCCGCGCACGAGCCAAACTCGCTCTCCGCCATCTCCGCCGAGCCGTCCCGCGAGCCGTTATCCACCACGATCACCTCGAACCATCGGGCGAGAGTTTGCCTGCTGAGCGATTCGAGACAAGCCCGTAACAAGTCGCGGCGATCCCAGTTCACCACAACCACCGTCATCGCGGGCTGGCTACTCTTGTTCACGGACTGTAGTATTATAACGGCTGGTACCTCGGATCTATGCCGTCGATCGGAGAGACGCTACGTTGCGCCCGCCGCCAACAGGGTTGGTCGTTGGATGAAGTTCATCGTTCCACCCGCATCAGCCTCCTGTACTTAGAGGCGATGGAATCGGACGCTCGCGGGGCCTTCCCCGCGGCATTCTTCTACCGTAGTTTCGTGCTCCAGTACGCCCGTAAACTCGGCCTCGACGAGCCCGGCGTCGTCGCGGCGATCAACGCCGTTCTGGCGGCGGAAGCCCCGCCAGCACTTCCCGGCGAGAAATTCCATCAGCCGATCCTCCACCGCGGCCTCGCGCGCATTCCCCGCCCGCGGCGATCCTCGTCCCTGCCTTCTAAGCTCGCCTCCTCGCTTCTCTCTCTGACTGCGTCGCTCGTGGTGTGCTCCGCGCTCTACGCGTGGTGGGAGCGTCCGCACCCGCACGCCGTGTCCGCCAGGACTTCCTCAGCGCCTAAGGTCAAAGCCCACGCCAAGCTCAGCCCTGTGGCGGCTCAACCGGCGCCGCCGCCGGCAGCGCACCCGGCCCCCCTCGCGCTCAAATTGTCGGCCACCGAGCGCACCTGGCTCTCCGCATCGTCCGACGGCAAGCCCGCTTTCCGCGGCACGCTCGAGGCGAATCAAAGCCGGCAACTGCTCGCCGAGCAGACCGCGCATCTCGTCGTCGGCAACGCCGCCGGTCTATCGGTCGAGTGGAACGGACGCGCTCTCGGGCCGCTCGGCCGCCGCGGTCAGGTGCGCGCCGTGCGATTCACGCCGAGCGATTACCGCTTCGAGGATGCCGCCGGAGCGCCGTCGCGCGACGCTACGGAGTGACCTTCGCCGCCCGCCGCTCCTGCTGTTCCCGCAGCAGCAGCTCGGTCCGCCGCCGGGTTTTCACCTCGTCGTCGATCTTGCGCCAGAACTTCCGGAAGTAATCGACCGCCGAAACCAGCCCGAACGCCATCACCGCCAGAAGGAATCCGTTCGCGGCCTCGTTCAACTCGGGCCACCTTACGCTCAACAGCACCAGCGTCACCGCCAGCACCTGCCCGACCATCTTCGTCTTGCCCAGCTCGCTCGCGCGGATCGTGTAGCCCTCGGCGGCCGCGATGCTGCGCAGCCCCGACACCGCGAACTCGCGGCCGATGATCAGAATCACCACCCACGCCGGCACGCGCCGGATCTGCACCAGCGACACCAGCGCCGCCGAGATCAGCAGCTTATCGGCGATCGGATCGAGCAGCGTCCCGACAGTGGTGATCTGTCCCCATCGCCTCGCCAGATAACCGTCCAGCAGATCCGTCGCCGCCGCCGCCAGAAAGATGGCCAGCGCCAGCAGCTCGTTGCCGAGCAGCAGCACGCCGTGGAACCGCAGCCCCGCACTCTGCTCCACCAGCACGGCCACCAGCAGCGGTACAAAAAAAATCCGAAGCAGCGTCAGGGCGTTCGGCAGATTCATGCGTCCCTAACAAATTAAACCATAGCCCGCGCCGCCTCCACCCTCCTCGGGCGCTTCCGGATCGGGCGCGCGATGATCCACGACGCCGCGCCGTGCCATACTATTCGCAATCCATGTCCCGTCCGGACGAGCCGTCGCAGCCGAACGCCGCGCCGTCCTTTCGCATGCTCGTGCGCGACTCGCTCGATGCGGACATGGCCATCGTCGAACGAATTTACTCCTTCTATGTTCTGCACTCGCTCGCCACGTTCGAAGAGCGGCCGCCCGCCGAAGACGAGCTGCGTTCCCGCCGCGCGGCGATTCTCGATGCCGGACTGCCATACCTGGTCGCCGAAGCCGATGGGCAGGTCATGGGTTACGCTTACGCAACCGCGTACCGCGCCCGTCCCGCCTATCGCTACACGGTCGAGGACTCGGTCTACGTCGCGCCGGAGTTCCGCTCTCGAGGCGCGGGCCGCGCTCTGCTCGCCGCGCTTATGGAACGCTCCGCTGCGGCGGGGCGCCGGCAGATGGTGGCGGTCATCGGCGACACCGCCAACCACGCCTCGATCGCGCTCCATCGCCGCATGGGCTTCGAGCATATCGGAACGCTGAAGTCCGTCGGCTTCAAATTCGGCGGCTGGGTCGACACGGTTCTCATGCAACACTCGCTCGGCGCCCGCGGACCCACGCAGCCCGCGTAGAATCCCGCGCCCGGCCATCAAACAATTTGCTACACTTTTGTCAGTAGCGCACAGTCCGCGCCCGCCTGTGGTACTTCCTGTCAAGACCCTCGGCGGCTTGTTCTGTGCGTCTGCGGCCCGCTTGGAAACGAGCGGGTAAATCGATGTCGAGTAAAGGAGTTTTCCGATATGCCCACACGTAAGAAGATCATCCCGGAAGCCGAAGTCTCCGTCCCGTCTCCCGCTCCCGCCGCGCCCGCTCAAGCCAAGACCGCAAAAGCAATGACTGTCAACCCATCCCGCGCCACCGCTCCCGCCGCCGCACCCAAGCGCCACAAGAAAGCCACGCCCGCGCCCGAGACGCCGTCCGCACCGCTCGCGGTCGATCCGGCCGAAGTCTCGCGTCTCGCCTATTTCTATTGGGTCGAGCGCAACTATCGGCACGGCGCGGCGGTCGATGACTGGGTCCGCGCCGAGCAGGAGCTCCGCGCGCGCGTCGCCGCCGGCTAACCGCCGCTCCGCTCGTCCGTCTATCGGAATGGGGCCTTTTCCGCGCCCCGCGCGTCATGCTGTAATGAAAAGGCCCCCGGCCGCCCGATGAGCAACGTGACCGAGCCCACGCCCGCGCCGCGCCGATCGCGAATTGCCTCGCTGATTGCCTGGTTCCGCGACCTGTCCCTGTCGGTCGTCATCGCCATCATCGTCATCCTTTTCCTTTACCAGCCGGTGAAGGTCGAAGGCACCAGTATGATGCCCGCGCTTCAGGATCAGGAACGCATCTTCATAAATAAGTTCGTCTACCGTTTCGGTATCGGCGACGTCGACCGCGGCGACATGGTCGTCTTCTGGTATCCCAACGACCCCACGAAGTCGTACATCAAGCGTGTCATCGGCATCCCAGGCGATCGCGTCGAGCTCGATCGCGGCACCGTGATCCTCAACGGCAGGGCGCTCGAGGAGATCTATGTTCCGACCGAGTATCGTGACCAGCAGTCCATGGCTCCGGCCATCGTCCCGCCGAACCAGTACTTTGTCCTCGGCGACCATCGCAGTTCCTCTAGCGACAGCCGCGCCTGGGGCATGGTGCCCCGCGGCTACATTTACGGCAAGGCCGTTTTCGTTTATTGGCCGCTCGATAAGATGGGCCCGCTGCATTAGGCTCGCGCCCGCCGCCGTCTGCCTGTGGTTCGCTCCGGCGCTGGCTTCCGCGCAGACCGCGGTATCTCTGCACGTCGACGCGAACGACTCGAACGGGCCGCTGCCCGCGATCACCGCGTACTTCGGATACGACGAGCCGAACTTCACTTACACCGGCGCCGGCGCCGCGCTCATCGCCGAACTCGCGTCGCTCGATCCCGGCCCGGTCAGCATTCGCACCCACTTCCTGCTCGCTACCGGCGATGGCGAGCCCGCGCTCAAGTGGGGCTCGACCAACGCCTATACCGAAAACGAAAACGGCAAGCCCATCTACGACTGGACCACCATCGACCGCATCTTCTCGACCTATCTCGACGTGGGCGCGCAGCCGTTCGTCGAGGTCGGCTTCATGCCGCAAGCGCTCTCGACACACCCCGATCCCTATCGCCCCACGTGGTCGCCCGGCGCGAAGTTCGACAACTACTACACCGGCTGGTCCTATCCGCCGAAAGACTACGCGAAGTGGTCCGAACTGATCCGCCAGTGGGCGCGCCACTCGATCGCCAAATATGGACGCGAGCGCGTGGTCTTGTGGCGATGGGAAGTCTGGAACGAGCCCGACGGCGGCTACTGGCACGGAACGCCGGACGAATACGACAAGCTCTACGACGCGACGGCCGCGGCGATCAAGAGCGTTCTGCCCGAGGCCCACGTAGGAGGCCCGGCCACTACAGGCCCCGCCAATCCGCGCGCCGCCGCGTTCCTCCGCCAGTTCCTCGATCACTGCGCGTCGACAAAGGCGCCGCTCGATTTCATTACCTTCCACGCCAAGGGCCACACGGAGATGGCCGATGGTGAGGCGCACATGGACCTCGCCAAACAATCCGCCGATGTCGAAGCGGGCCTGAAGATCCTCGCGAAGTTTCCCACGTTGCGCCATCTGCCGATCGTTCTCAGCGAGTCGGACCCCGAGGGCTGCGCCGCCTGCACCGCGCGGGTCTATCCCCAGAACGCTTATCGCAACACCGCGCGCTATGCCGCCTACACCGCCGCCGCGTGGCTTAGCACACTGGATCTCGCCGCGCGCTATGCGGCCAACATCCAGGGCATGCTCACCTGGGCCTTCGAGTTCGAAAACCAGCCGTTCTTCGCCGGCTTTCGCACGCTGGCGACGCACGGCGTCGACAAGCCGGTGCTTGGCTTCTTCCGCATGGCCGGCATGATGCAAGGCGAGCGCCTCGCGGTGAGCGGTGGGCGCGCCGGCGTCGGCGCCGTCTCCACCCGCTCCGGCCAGGGCATCTCGATTCTTGTGTGGAATTATCGCGACGATCGCGCCGCGGACGCGAGCGTCCGCCTCTCCGTCGAGGGACTGCCCGAAGGCCTCGCCCGCGTTCTCGTCCGCCACTACCGCATCGACGCCACGCACAGCAACAGCTACACGCGCTGGCTCGCTCTCGGCTCTCCGCAATCGCCCACGCCCGGGCAGCAGGCCGATCTTGTCCGCGCGAGCCGCCTCGAACAGTTCGTCTCGCCGCGCTGGATCCCCTGCCGCAAGGAGCGCGCCGACGTCCGCTTCGACCTTCCGATCGACGGCGTGAGCCTCGTCGAGCTGAGCTGGTAGACGCCCGTCAGCGCCGGCACAGCAGCCACACCACCGCCGTCGCGAGCAAGCTCACGAGCAGGCACGTCGCGAGCGGAAGATAGAAAACCGAATTCTTCCCGCGCAGGACGATGTCGCCCGGCAGCCGCCCCAGCCGCACCGGCAGCCGCTCGCCAAGCGTCACCACGATCCCCAGCGCGATCAGCGCCACGCCCGCCAGGATCGGCATCCGGCCCATTGGCGGCTCCTACACGGAGAACGTTCGGCCGCGATGCTGGCCGATGAGGATCTGCACCATGCGGTGCGCGATCAGCTCGTGCAGCGTGAGCAGCTCGCGGTTCGCCGCCACGATCGCCTCGGCGTCGCGCGTGTCCTTCACGCCGCCGCCGGCCTTCAGCGCCGCCGTCGCCTCCGCGATCACCGGATCGGCGATCGCTTCGCCGGCCATCTCCCACAGCGTGATGAAGCGGTCCACTGCGGTCGGGAAGCTCACCGCGAACACGCCGTGGTTGCTCGTCGTGCGCGGCGGCTTGTAGTCGAGATTGAACGGTCCGTTGTATCCGTGGCTGCGCAGCAGCACCAGCACGTTCAGCCAGTCCAGCGGATTCACCAGGCCAACCGCGATGTCCACGTCGTGCTTCAGCCGGTAGCCGTCGTTGATGTCGAAGTGCCACAGCTTGCCGGCCGTGAGCGCCCGCGCCAGCGCCGCCCGCGGCGCCGCGCCCCACATCAGCTCGTGCAAGTACTCGGGGTTCAGGCCCACCATCTCCGGATGCGTCAAGAGGCCGCTCGCGATGAAGCTCAGCATCGCGTCGCTTGTCGGCAGCAGGATCTCCGCCTGCGGCTCGAACGGCTTCGCCTCCATGCAATGCTTCAGCGTGGGGCGCCCATGCCTGGCGGCCAGCTTGAGGTCCGCTTCGCACGCCGCGTTCAGGCCCTCGGCGTACCAGGCCAGCGTCTGCGTCTCTTCGATCGCGCCCTGCACGTAGTAGCCGAGCGACCCCGGCCAATACACCGCGAACTTCGCCCCCAGCTCGTGCCCGATCTTCACCGTATTCGCGAGCCGCCACGCCGCGTACTCGCGCACCTCCGGCGCCTCCGCCGCCGGGCTCGCCGCCCACACCGCGTGATGAAACGTCTCCGTCGTCACCATCGAGCACTCGAGGCCATGCTCGGCCAGCGCCTTCCGAATGCGCGCGACGATCTCCTCCTGCCCGTCCTTGCCGAGCGCGCCGGTTGGAATCACATCCGTGTCGTGCGTACACCAGTGCCCGATGCCGATCCGCGCGTACTCGCGAATCGTGTCCTCGAACCCCACCGGCTTCCGCGTCGGCGCGTGAAACAGCGCGTGGCCTTCGTACGCCGCGGCCCATTGCGGCCCCGTGATGAAATATCGCCGCCGCACCTCGGGCGAGTACGCGCCGCCGCAGGCGCTCATGAGCCGTCCGACAAGGGACTGTTGTTGTTCGACGGGGATGGGATTCATCTCCCCGATTATCCGCCAACGCCGCCCGCTCAGTACACCGAACGTTCGCGCGCCGCGCGCTTCGCCGCCAGCGCGAACCGCGGCTCGCGCTCCCCGCGCCCGGCGATAAGATCCGCCACATACTCGCCCACCGCGGGTCCGTGCTTGAACCCGTGCCCGGACCCTCCGCCCGCGATCCACACGTTCTCCAGCTCCGGATGCCGGTCAAGGACGAAATCCCCGTTCGAAGTGTTCTCGTACTGGCACACGCGCGATTCGACGAGCGGCGCGCCGCACAGGGCAGGGAAGCGCCGCGCCACATATTCGCGAGCTTCGCCGGCCGCCCCGGCGCTCACCAGTCTCTCACCCGAGTCCGGATCGAATTCCGCGCCGTGTGCATCGAAGGCGACCTTCAGCCCGCGTTGCTCGATGTCGGGAACTCCGTAAGCGAGCCGCTCGTCCGTGCGATCCAGCCACACCGGCATTTGCGCGGCGCCGAACCGCGCATCGCCCGCCGGCGCGCCGAAGAAAAATACCTCCTGCCGCGTCGGGAAAATGCGATCGCCCAACAACCGCGGGAAAACTTTCTTGAGCCAAGGCCCGCACGCGAAGACGAAAATCTCCGCGGACATCCGGCCGCCGCTCGCGGTCTTCACTGCGTCGAGACGGCGCTCGCCCTCGGGCGGTTCGACGAGCTCGCGCACCGGTTCCGCGCCCGCCCGCCGCGCCGCTTCGGCCACCTCGTGCGTCAGCCGCCGGGCCATCAGCGCGCCGCTCATCGGTTCGAGCAGCGCCTCGACCTCGCCGTCGAACCTCATCTGCGGAAACCGCCGCCGCAGTTCGCCGGCGCTCAGCTCCTCGTGCGGCGCGCCCACGCCTGCAAGCGCCTCGCGCGACGCCCGCAGCCCCGCATCGCCCGCCGCCGCCGCCACCAGCGCGCCCGTGCGACGAAACAGCGCCTGTCCCGTCCGCCCGATGAACTCGCCCCACAGCTCGAGCGAGCGCATCGCCATCCGCGTGTACAGCTCATCCGCGCCATAGCTCAACCGCAGAATGCGCGTCTCGCCGCCCGAGCTCGCCCGGCTGCTCGCCGCGCCGTAGGCATCCACCAGCGCCACGCGCCGCCCTTCCTTCGTCAGCCAGTACGCGATCCAGGCGCCGAATACGCCCGACCCGATCACCGCAACGTCGCAGCTCCGCATGCCCCTACGATAGCGTCCGGCTCGCCGCGCGGCTATTGCATGAACCCGTTACAAACTTACATTCACCGAATCGGGCAAATAAATCGCCTTGGCAGGATACTCAAACATATCCGCGCCCGCTTGCCCCGGATGACTTCCCTCGTCCACCGTCGTCACCGTGCCCGAGATGTTACTGCCGTCGATGGTCAGCGTGGCGTAGCCATGATTGGTCGCGTTGAAGGCGATCAAACTGGCCTGCGTGGCGGGATCCGCGAAGGGTAACTGGCTCGAGTCCAGGCTGATGCCATGAAGGTTGTGATAGCCGCCGTTGCCCAGAACGAGGAACGGAGTGGGCGACGCGCCCGTCAGGCTGCGCTCGATGCGCTGATAGTCGTGGACATGTCCCATCAGGACCATGTTCGGAACGCGGCGCGAATCGTTGATGGCTTGTTGAAGCGCATCGGCCATCCGGGGACTGCCGCTGTGATAGCGGTCAAAGGAGTATATGGGATGGTGCAGCGTCACCAGCAAGGCCTTGTTCGGGTCCGCGGTGGCGAGCTCGTTCGTCAGCCACTGCTGCTGCACCGAGTCGATCGAGCCGTGTTCGGGAACGTTGGTGTACATTCCGACGAACGTCGCGAATGGCGCCAGCAGGGTGAAATACACGTTCGGCTGTTGCATGGTGGCGCGCGGAGCGTCCTGCGATTCGGGATTCACCGTCGGCGCAGGCGTCATGAAATAGCGCACCCAGCCGTCCAGCGACGTCTGCGAAGAGTCGATAGGATCGCCGTCGTGGTTCCCGGCCAGGGCAATAATGGGAGCGCTGTAATGCGCGTACGGCTCGTAGAATTGGGAGTAATATTCCGAGATCTGGCCGTTAAAATATACCACGTCTCCCAAGTGATAAAAGAAGCTCGGAGGATTGGCGCGGCTCAAGTCGTTTTCCATGGTCGCGGCGACTTCCGTCTGATACTCCCCGTTCTTGATGCCGCCCGTATCGCCCACGACGTGTAACACGATCCGGTCCGCCGCGTCGGACTGTGCCCCGATGCCGGGCAGGACGGATTCGAGGTCATAGTGATACGGTGGCCGGCCCATCGGGTCGGGGAGCGGCTGGAACTTCTGCGAGCCCTGGTGGCTGAAGGCCGTCAGGGGATGAACGCCGGGGTGCGCCTGCGACCGGGGCTGCATCCCGCTGGGACGGGGCGCAACCTGGCCGGGGCTTAACGTGGTTTCGAGCGGTTTTTGATACGCATTCATGACAGGATCCTTTTCATAGGCTTGGCTCTAAGCGGAGTGTGAAACGTCTCCGCGCGAAGTTTCACTCTCGACCCCAATTCTAGTTCGGCACGAGCGTTCCCCGGTGAATATATCGCGAATGTTGGGCCAATTTTTCCACGCCGGGCATGTCGAGCCGTCCGCGGGCGGCCCCCGCCGCCGCCCCCGTCGCACGAGCCCGGATCGCGGATCGGGATCTCGCGCCGGACTCCGTGCGCGCCAATCCGCTACGCTGTTGGCATGGTTGTCGAGATCGAAGGCGTCGCGCTCCACCTCGCGCACCCGGATCAGATCGATGTCGAATGGGTCGGCCAGCAGGAGGCCATGCGCCAACTGCTCGCCGCCTGGCTCGTCATCGACCCGCGCGATCTGCCGATGAACCCGCGCCTGCTCGGCAAGCCCGGCGTCGGCAAAACCACGCTTGCATACACCGCCGCGCGCCGCCTCCGCCAGGAGGTCTTCATCCTGCAGGCCACCGTCGACACGCGCCCCGAGGACCTGCTCGTCACGCCCGTCATCGAAGGCGGCTCGAAGCTCCGCTATGTCGCCAGCCCGCTCGTCACGGCCATGATCCGCGGCGGCGTCGCCATCCTCGACGAAGGCAATCGCATGAGCGAGAAAAGTTGGGCCAGCCTCGCGCCGCTGCTCGACAACCGCCGCTACGTCGAGTCCATGGCCGCCGGCGTCAAGGTCCACGCGCATCCCAACTTCCGCCTCGTCGCCACCATGAACGACGACTCGTCCACCTTCGACCTGCCCGAGTACATCCACTCCCGCCTGCAGCCCCAGATCCTCATCGATTTCCCCGAGCGCGAAGAGGAACTCGCCATCCTCAAACAGAACCTCCCCTTCGGCGAGGACCGCATTCTCAACTACGTCGCCGACTTCCTCGAACAGGCCCACGCCGCCGACGAGCGCTACACCGTCCGCGACGGCATCAACATCGCCCGCTTCGCCTCGAAGCTCGAAGCCGTCGAAGAGGGCCACGCCGACCGGGCCTTTCTGCTGCGCACCGCCGTGCTCGAAACGCTCGGCGAAGAGGCGCTCCGCTATGCCCCCCACGCCTGACGCGGCCGCGAGCTCGCTCCGCCGCGGCAACATCGCGTACTTCCCCGTCGCTCCCGGCCGCCTCGAGTTCGCCTCCGCGCTCCGCCGCCTGCTCCTCGGATCGCCGCCCGCCGTCATCGCCGTCGAGCTCCCCGTCTTTCTTGAGGAAGCGTATCTCGAGGCCGCCGCGCGTCTGCCCGAAATCTCCGTCATCCTTTACGAAGACGAGTCCGCGCCCGGCTCGGCCGTCTATCTACCCGTCGAGCCCTCGGACCCGTTCGTCGAAGCCGTCCGCACTGGCCTCGAAATGGGTGTGCCGGTGGTCTTCCTCGAAGCCGGCGCCGCCACGCGTCCGCACCTCGCCGCGCCCTATCCTGACCCGTACGCGATCCGCCGCATCGGCCTGGACCGCTACGTCAACGCCTACCGTTCCCGCCCCCAGCCCCGCACGCCCGCCACGCTCGAACACGCGGCCGCGATGGCCTGGAAGCTCCAGGGCGCCGACCCGTTCGCGCCCGTCCTCGCCGTCGTCTCGCTCAACATTCTTGATTCGCTTCTCGAAGCGATGCAGGGGCCTCAGGATGCCCCGCCCGACCCGGGCTCGCTCCCCGAGCCGCGCCTGCTCAACCCGCACCCTGCCTGCCTCGCCGAAATCACCACCGAGTACCCGTATCTTCAGGAACGCTACGAGCGCTCGCGCCTCGATCCAGACGACGACTCGCTCACCGACCGCCCGCACGTCCAACTCGAACTTCTCCGCGACGCCGCGCGCGAATACCGGATCAATACCGGCGAATCCATCGAGAGCTGGCAGCGCCTCGCCATGGCCCGCTACACGCGCAACCTCGCCTCGATCTCGGGCGACCTCGCCGCCGGCCTGTTCGATATCACCGTCGCCGCCCGCTCGATCATCGACGACAACTACGCCTGGGAAGTCTGGGAAACGGCCAATCGCTACCCGGCGCAGCAGGACTCCTCCGAGACGCTCGAAACCGTCAACCTTTCGGGCGAAGAGGTCTGGCTCGACACCCGCAAGCTCCGCCTCCGCCGCCGCGAGCCGCGCCCCAAACGCATGTTCCGCCCGCGCGGCCTCAAGGCCCGCAAAAAGGAGCGCCTCCCCGGCGAGTGGGCCCGCCAGACCACCGGCAACGCCATCTGCTCCTACCCGCCCGAAGACATCGCCATCGAGAACTACGGCAAGTTTCTCCAGAAGAAAGCCAAGACCATGCTCAGCGAGGAGCGCGTCCGCGTCGAACCGTTCCTCACCAGCATTTTCGATGGCATCGATCTGCGCGAAACCATCCGTAACTGGCACGAAGGACGCATCTGGGTCCGCAAGCTCGATAAACTCGCCGGCCAGACTGGGGCTCTCGTCGTAATCTTCGACGAGGACAAGGAGGATCGTTACTCCTATCTCACCACCTGGCTCGGCGAACACCAGAACGAGTCCGACATGGCCTTCTACTCGACTCAGCCGTTCGACCACTTAGTCGGCCCCGGCATCGGCCGCGCCGAGTACGGCGGCTTCCTCATGACTCTGCCGCCGCGCCGCCTGCTCGACGTCTGGTCCGATGCCGATTACGACTTCGCCGAATCCAAGCCCGAGCGCCTCCTGCTCGCCGCGCTCGACTACTCCGTCCACCGCTTCGTCGTGTATGTCGCCCGCAAGCCGCCGCGTTCGATCTTTCGCTCGATTGCCTCCCGCATGGACCGCCGCATCTTGTATCTCCCCATGGGCGCCCTTGCGCCGGACAAGATCAAACGGCTCCGCGTCGTCCACGTCCTCGACGGCTACGAGCGCCGCGAACAGGCCCCCGATTTTATCTGGTAAAGCCCGCGGCGGCACCGGGCCCGCTCCGAAGCGGCTAACGCCGGCGTCCCATCCGTTCTTGCGCCCCGGCATGCAAATTCTGCATCCGGAGGCGCTCGTCGATTCGTCCGGCGGCATGCGGCCGAAGAGTTCGAGCCGCGATCCTCCCGGTCTCCGTGACAGGATCGAGGATTCCACCGCCGAAAAGCGCTGCGTCGCTTCAACGGCGCCCGCGGGGACGGAACAGCCGGTCAACGTCCGTCCTTTACGCATGCGAACAAACGGCGCGTAGCTGCCTATGTCGCGATTGCAGAGAACTTAGCGTATCGGCCGGTCACCGAAGCCGGAACGCCGCCAGCGAATCGTTCGCCCGCGCCCGCCGGGTGGGAGCGGCCCTCGCCGTGGCCCTTCGCCACGTCAGGCTCCACGCCCGGCGGCACGGCAATGCGTCAACTTTTGGTCTTGGCCCCTGGCATGCCCACCATTGGTAGTGGCGTCCGCGAAAACGTATTCAGTGATCGAAATCGACGGATCGGACCGGTGGAAGGATCCTTCACGAAGCCAGGCAAGGCGGTCGCCGCCGGCGGGATCTGCATCGTCTCCGGAGGCCGTCGGAGGAGGGTATTGTCAACAAGACACTTGGCGTCATTCTGATCGTGCTTGGGTTGGTGGGCCTCGTGTGGGGAAGCATCACCTACACCACCCGGGATAAGGTCGTCGACATCGGTCCGCTCCACGCGTCGGTCGAAAAGACCCACAATATCCCGCTGCCTCCTATTATAGGCGCGGTCGCTCTAGCTGGCGGCGTCGCGCTTCTGCTGGTGCGGAGAAAGTAACCATTCGGCTAACAAGCCAAAAGTTGAAACGAAAGGAAGGATTGCAATGCTGCTCCTGCTTGTCATTTTGTTGTTGGTGTTCGCAGGCGGTGGAGGATATTACGGCTATGGCCGCTGGGGTTCCCGCGGTGGCGCCGGCATAGGACTAGGTACGATAGTCGTCGTTCTCCTTGTAGCCTACATGTTAGGTGCGTTTCGCTAGAAACGAGCGCGGGCGCCCCAATGACACACGGGCGCCCGTGGCTTCCCGAGGCGCGCTTTCGCGAAGTTAGACCCACCTAATTACGTCATGGCCAGGCGAAGCGCCGGGTCCGGTTGTGTTCAATCGCAAAGCCTGCCAGTCATCCGCCGGTAGATCCCGGTAGATGTGCCGCCGCGTGACCGCCCAGGGGCCGCTCCGGCGATCGCGAAGGCGCGACTGGCGGGCTGGCGATCTCAGGCCATACGGTAAACCGGCGAACGGCAGCCGCGCGGCCCGCCGTCCGGAGGGGCGCACTCGCGTTTTGCTTTGCCTTTGGTCTCGGCATGAGGGACAAACTTCAAACAGGTCGCCGCGGAGGGAACGGACGCTTCGCTATCGCCGGGCTGACCCTGGGGGTTTTGCTATTCGCGCCGGTGTCGTACGGCTACACCGTCCTCACTCACGAAGCCATCATCGACTCGGTTTGGGATGCGTCCATCCGCAAACTATTGCTCGACCGTTTCCCCGGCGCCACGCCGGACGAGTTGGACGATGCGCACGCCTATGCCTATGGTGGCTGCATCATTCAGGACATGGGATATTATCCGTTCAGCAGCCGTTTGTTCAGCGATCTCACCCATTACGTCCGAACCGGAGACTTCATCGCCGAACTAATCCGGGAGTCGAAGGATCTGGACGAATACGCATTCGCGCTCGGCGCGCTGGAGCACTATGCCGCCGATACGGAGGGCCATCGGCTCGCCACCAATCGGGCCGTTCCCATGCTGTATCCCGAGTTACGCCGGAGATTTGGCGGCAATGTGACTTACTGGGACGATCCGGTTGCGCACATCAGAACCGAGTTCGGCTTCGACGTGCTTCAGATCGCCTTGGGGAGATATGCGCCCGAGACGTACCGGAAGTTCATTGGCTTTCAAGTATCCAGGGACTTGCTGGAGCGCGCGTTCGCGACGACGTATGGCATCGAGATGAAGGACGTGTTCGGAAATGTGACTCTCGCCCTCGGCTCCTACCGGTACGCGGTCAAGTCCATCATTCCGGCGATGACGCGCGTAGCATGGACTCTCAAGCGGGACGAGCTCAGGAAGGAGATTCCCGGCATCACACGCAAGAAGTTTCTCTACAATCTCTCGCGCTCGAGCTATGAGAAGCAGTGGGGAAGAGAGTATCGCAAGCCCGGTCTTGGCACGAGGATTCTCGCGTTCCTTTTTCGAATTCTTCCGGCGACGGGCCCCTTCAGTGCACTTAAGATTCGCACGCCGACTCCGGCCGTGGAAAAGCTCTTCATGGCCAGCTTCAACGCGACCGTGGACCGTTATAAGGCGGCTCTCGCGGAAGTGGGTGCGGGCAAGCTCAGTCTTCTTAACGAGAATTTCGACACCGGCGAGCCGCTGCAAGCCGGCAAATACAAGGGAGCCGATGATGCCTACGAGAAGCTGGTCGGAAAGTTAGCGGACCGTCAATTCGCCGGGATGTCGCGGGACGTTCGCCAGAACATTCTGACGTTCTACAAAGATTGGAAACCACCCGCTTCCGCCCTCGCCACCGGGAAGGAGCGCGAACGATGGACGAAGCTGCTCGGTCAACTCGACCGGCTGAGAGCGGCGCCGCTAAACGAAGCGCAACGGATGAGCCGCCAACGTCCAGCTCGATGTTTGGAGACGGCGCGGAGCCGTGCGGCATGACCGCCAAACTTAGGCGGCTGGGTTGGTTCGCCGCACGGCGCAGCCGGCCAGGAAGCCGATGCCGGCGGCCATGACCAGGAAACTCGTGGGATGCCGTCCAATGATCTGCCGGACGTTCGCCACCATCCCGCCCACGTCATGACTGCGCACATACGCCGCCGTGGTATCCAGCTTTCCGGCGGCGCTCTCTGTCATCGTTTCGATGGATTCGGCCCCATGGCGTCCGGTGGTTCGAACCGACGACGCGGCATTTTCGAGCGCGGCCGCCGTTCCCTCCCGGGCCTCATCCAACGTCTCCCCGGCGGTTCTCCCGAACTCCTCTATCCGTTCCTGGGCGCGAGATAGTCCCGAGCCGGCTTTTGTTGCTGTGTCTTTGATGTTCATTTGTTGCCTCCAAAGTGAATTGACTTCCAAGGCGGATGGCCCGCCCGTGCTTTTCGATAGGCCGCCGTCGTTTACTTTCACGCCTAAAGCATTACCGTGATCGCAAGCGCAATGCCAGGACTGCGCCGGTCGTGCAAGTAATACCCGTTGTTATAATCGACGTAAACGTCATCGCGCCTGTACCAGTCGGCTGGCCAGTACTCCGGCCATGGATCGACAAGCAGGAACGAATACCCGCCGTACTGGAAGCGCGGATATCCCATCATCATGAGTGGCTGATTCGCGATATGGAACCAATGTTGACTGCCAAAATACATCCGGTAGCGGTCATCGGGAATATCGTAACCTCCATAGCCGCCACGCTGGCCCCAACTGCGATGATCGTTCTGCCAGTTTCCGGCGCGGTCCTGTTGCCAGGTCGCGCGCGGCTGCCAGGCGCCTTGCTGTCTCCAGCCGCTGTTCTGCTGCCACGCGCGGGCTTGTTGCTGTTGCTGGTTTTGCCGCTGCGGCTGCTGGCGTCCTTGCGCCGGCTGGGCGTGTTGTCCCTGCGCGCGTTGTTGGTTCTGCCGCGTCGCCGGGGGGCGTTGCGCCTGGTGCGGCTGCGGGTGTTGCCGCTGCGGGGGCGGG
>VFSW01006803.1_pt1 | contig 16735 bp, 14 predicted proteins | sample 5358111 | NCBI WGS metagenome assembly VFSW01 (sample SAMN11554181, study PRJNA540505) | mine drainage metagenome | isolation source: sediment from site ElyBrook_90M | place: USA: Ely Copper Mine, Vershire, VT | collected 2017
GCGGGATCATGGATCTCTGGGTGCGCGAGGCGCGCATCTTTAAATTCGGGAGCGGCTGCATCTCCGAGAAGGCTTTCGTTCCCATCGTTGGTCGTGGATTGGTGCCGATCGGCAATCTGTTTTCCGAAGTCGCGAGAACGCGACCGACGCACGAGTTCGACGGGGCCGGTCGCTATGTAGACGTCAGCGACCTCGGGCTGCAAACATTCGCCCTAGACACCGACACCGGAGAAATTGTTCAGGACCCTATCGACCGCGTGTGGACGTACGACGTACCGCAAGAGGACAAGGTTACGGTCTCGCTCGACAACGGGGCTCGCGCGACCGTCTCGGCATGGCATCCGTTCATGATGTGGGATGGTTCGCAGATCGTCGAAAAGCGGGCCGATATGCTGCGCCGTGGCGACGCAGTCATTGCGTCGAACCAGACGGCGATTCGTCATATCTACAACTGCACACCTACATCGATCCTGACCTACACCGTCACGAGATACCGTTCAGCGCAGGTCTTTGCCGTCGACATCGATGCAGACTTGGCTTGGATTGCGGGATATTTTCTCGGCGATGGCAGCCTCGGACAACGAACGTCAACGATACAACGCGGCGGGACGACCTATGCGTATCAGAGTCTGCGGCTTCGCTTCCACGACGAGGATCGCGAGCCGCTCGAGAAAGTCGCTCGTATTCTCGAGAGCAAATTTCATGCTCGCTCGAATATCCGCCCCGACGGAAGAGGCAGCAAAGGCCTCACCCTGACGTGCACCCGGGCTGCGGCGTGCGAGTTTTTCCGCGCGTACGTTCATGGTCCGGGTGCGAAAGGCGCAACGCTCGCGGTTCCCACCTTCATCCGCGAGGCAAGCTACGATGTTTGGTACGCCTTTCTCGCCGGCCTCGTAGATTCTGACGGCACCGCGTCCGAAGGCCGCGCCACGTACACGTCGGAAAGCCGAGCCTTCGTAGGCGAGGTCACGGCGATGTCTTCGCTCCTGGCTCTCGGGGGAGGCGTCACCGAATTCGGAACTTGCTCTAACGGCGTGCTCGTGCGCCGATCCGCTTCGCACAAAGCCCGGATCGGCTTGCTACGCCACATCGCGACGCCCAAACACGTGCAAGCGCTCCGACCCACCAACGGAGGTGGGACGCGGCGCGCGTTCTGCATGCCCCTCGACCCTCGCATCGCTGATAAGGTCTTCGGCCAACTCAGCGTCGACGGCTTGCACGCAGAGGTAGACGGCAGAACGTTTCACGTCGGACGACTTGTTTACGAGGGAATCGTAACCCCACACAAACTTGCAGCCGCCATTGCAAGTACGCCGGAAGCAGCAGTGGATGCAGAGCTCGAATTCGTCCGCCGCGTGGCCGAAAGCGTCACTTTCGTCACCGACGTACGTCCGTGCGAAGAACGCGTCGCGTTCAACGACTTGACCACGCGAAACACGAACACGTACCTCGCCGGCGAGAATGGACTCGTGGTCATTCACAACACCGGCTCGAACTTCTCCAAGCTGCGCGGCTCCGGCGAGAAGCTCTCGGGCGGCGGTACCTCTTCCGGCTTGATGTCCTTTTTGCGCGTCGGTGACCGCGCTGCTGGGGCTATAAAGTCAGGCGGCACGACGCGGCGCGCGGCGAAGATGGTCGTGCTCGATCTCGACCATCCCGATATCGAGCAGTTCATCAACTGGAAGGTGCGCGAGGAGCAAAAGGTCTCCGCGCTCGTCGCCGGATCGCTGACGATCGAGAAACATCTCAACGCCATCATGGGCGCCGCACACGATCAGACGGTGCCCGAGAACGCGCGCCTCGACCCGACGCTGAACGCCGGCCTGAAATCCGCGCTCCGCGATGCGCTCGTCGCGGGCATTCCCTCCGCAAACGTGCAGTACGCGCTCGACTTTGCAAAGCAAGGCTACACGGCGCTCGATATCGACACGTACGACGTCAACTGGGACGGCGACGCCTACGGCACGGTTTCCGGGCAGAACTCCAACAATTCCGTTCGCATCCCGAACGAGTTCTTCGCGGCGCTCGATTCCGGGGGATCGTGGGAGTTGATTCGCAGAACCGACGGCGGCGTGGCTCGCTCCGTCCCGGCATCCGAGTTGTGGGAACAGATCGGTACTGCTGCGTGGCAATGCGCCGATCCCGGCGTGCAGTTCGACACGACCATCAACGAGTGGCACACCTGCCCGAGCGACGGCCGCATCAACGCAAGTAACCCGTGCGTTACGGGCGATACGCTCGTCGCCACGGCCGACGGCCCCAAGCGCATCGAAGACCTGGTCGGGAAGGCAGCCTTCGTCATCGGTGCAGATGGTGCATCGCACTTCGTCAACCGAATATTCCCGACGGGCGAAAAGGATATCTATCTTCTCAGGACCGTGGCCGGTTATACGCTTGAGCTCACCGGTGACCACAAGGTTCTGACAAGGAACCGGGGCGATGTCGCAGCGCGCGACCTGCAGCGCGACGACGAGATCGTGCTCTGCGGCTCAGGATTCGGCAGCTCCAGGTTGCCCGATGGGTTGGCATTCGCGGTTGGCGTCGCCGTCGGCGATGGTTGCATAACGCGCAACGGCAGCGAGATCGGGCCCGCGAGAAATCTCATTCTCACGATGTCGGAAGCAGAGGCGCCCGTGCTGAGCGATGTCGCAGAGGCACTGAACGCGCAGAAGCGCCGCACCGCAGTCGATGGCCGCGGACGCCGGCTTACAACCGTCACCATGCCGACGCCGGGCGGGTCGCGAGTCTCTACCAGTAACGCGGCTGTCATTGAAACGTTCGGAACGTATGCAGATCTCGATTCTGGTAGTTCGAAGAAGCTCTTCCGCGACGTAATATACACCCTCGATCGCTCGTCCGTTTCCGCTATGCTTAGCGGCCTTTTTACCGCCGACGGAACAGTCGCGAACTACGGCGCAAAATCTCAGTACGTCTCCCTCGGATCCACCTCCCTCGCTTTGCTCCGTCAGGTTCAGCATCTGCTTCTGTCGTTTGGAATCAAATCGAAGATCTACTCTGACCAGCGCGCCGGAAGAACAAGCTCTATCCTCCCCGATGGCCGAGGAGCCTCCGCCGAGTATGCGGTTCAACCACTCCATGACCTGAGAGTATCTCGAAGCTCGCGTGTGCTCTTCGAGCGGGAGATCGGATTCCATCCGGCATCGGCAAAGTCCGCAGCTCTACGCAGCCTGAATGAAACGGTCTCAACATACGGCGATCAGCTCACGGATCGTCTTGCCTCGATCACGCCCGCTGGTTACAAACCGGTTTACGACCTCACCGAGCCCGATACGCACCATTTCGTTGCGAACGGCATCGTCGTTCACAATTGCTCCGAATATCTGTTTCTAGACGATACCGCGTGCAATTTGTCCAGCTTGAACCTCGTGAAGTTCGAGAACGAACGAGGGGAGTTCGATGCGGCGCGATTCGCCGAGGCGTGCCGCATCTGGACGTTCACGCTCGAGATCAGCGTGCTCATGGCGCAGTTCCCAAGCCGCGTCATCGCTCAGAAATCGTACGACTTCCGCACCCTCGGCCTCGGCTACGCCAATCTCGGTACCCTGCTCATGCGCATGGGGCTGCCGTACGATTCGGTCTACGCGCTGGATTGGTGCGCGGCAATAACGTCCCTCATGACCGGCGCGGCATATCGCTGTTCAGCGGAGATGGCGCAACAACTCGGAGCCTTCCCGCGCTACAAGACCAACGCCCACGACATGCTGCGCGTCATGCGCAATCATCGCCGCTTTGCCCATCAGGCGAAGGCGGAGGAGTACGAAGGGCTCACGATCGCTCCAGCCACGCAAACACCGACGCTCTTCACGCAAAAAACGTGGGAACTCGCGCGCTCGATGTGGGACGACGCACTCGCGATCGGCGAGGTCGCGGGCTTCCGCAACGCGCAAACCACCGTCATTGCACCCACGGGTACCATAGCGTTAGTTATGGGGTGCGACACGACGGGCATCGAGCCGGACTTCGCACTCGTGAAGTTCAAGAAACTCGCGGGCGGCGGGTACTTCAAGATCGTCAACGAGTCGGTCGAGTGCGCGCTGCGACGCCTCGGCTACGGAGACGAACAGATTGCCGCTATCGAGACGTATGCGAAGGGAACGGGCACTCTCGAAGGCGCGCCGCACGTCAATCGCGCGACGCTGCGCGCCAAAGGTTTTGACGAAGAGATTCTCTCCCGCGTCGAAGCGGCACTGCCGACCGCGTTCGAGCTTCCCTTTGCGTTCAATCGCTTCGTGCTCGGCGACGAGTTCTGCACGGCGAAGCTCGGCCTCACCAACGAGCAGATTTCCGACTGGAACTTCTCGCTGCTGCGCGACGGCCTCGGCTTTACGACGCAGCAAATCGAGGAGGCTTCCGCGCACATCTGCGGGCGCATGACGCTCGAGGGCGCACCGTACCTCAAGGACGAGCACCTTCCCGTCTTCGACTGCGCTACGCCGTGCGGAAAGTACGGCACCCGCTTCATTCGCCCGCTCGCGCACGTTGATATGCTCGCTGCGGCACAGCCCTCCATCAGCGGATCGATTTCCAAAACGATCAACCTTCCGCAGACCTCGACCATCGACGACGTCAAAGAAGCATATCGCTACTCCTGGGAGGCGATGGTAAAGGCGGTCGCACTCTACCGCGACGGCTCGAAGCTTTCCCAGCCGCTTGCGGGGAGCTACGATCTCGGAGACGAGAGCGATGTCGACGACAACTCGTCGCTCGCGCTACAGCCGTACGCGCAGCCGTTGCAGATCGCCGAACGCATCGTCTATCGCTACATCGCACGGCGTCGTCGGCTACCCGAACGCCGCAGCGGTATCACGCAGAAAGCGATCGTGGGCGGTCACAAAGTCTACCTGCGCACGGGCGAATACGAAGGTGGCCAGCTCGGCGAGATCTTCATCGACATGCACAAGGAGGGCGCCGCCTTCCGCTCGTTGATGAACAACTTCGCGATCGCAATTTCGCTTGGGTTACAGCACGGCGTTCCACTCGAAGAGTTCGTCGAAGCGTTCACCTTCACGCGCTTCGAGCCGAACGGACCGGTGATGGGCCACGATCACATTAAGATGGCCACCTCCATTCTCGATTACATCTTCCGCGAGCTCGCGGTCACGTATCTCGGCCGCTACGATCTCGCGCACGTGCAGCCCTCGATGGAGATGGACGCCATGGGTCCCGGCACCGACGAAGAGTACGTCGCCGAGGAAGTGGGAGAGGTTAAGGTGCGCCCAGCGGGGGTCGCGGAGAGTCTGCACCCGGTGAGCGAGCATCTGCACGTCGGCGGGACGCACGAGCACGCAGACGAGCGCGAAGCCATCCCGCACCGCGCTTCGCCGCTTTCAGCCGCAACCGGCGTGGCTACCGCGACGCGCACGCAACAGGTGACGGCCTCGCGCGCGAAAGGCTACACCGGCAACGCGTGCCCGGAATGCGGCCAGCTCACCATGGTGCGTAACGGCAGCTGCGAGAAGTGCGACTCCTGCGGCGCGACGTCAGGATGCAGCTAGATGCTGGGCTTGACCAGCGGATAGTTCGGGTTCTCCCGATTCGGCAGCAGACTCCCGACCGGAACGAATACCGTGTCGACCGTTACCGGCACGCCCATATAGCTGCGCTCTTGTACGAACGCCATCTGGTAGATGTGAAATGCGTGCGTCTCCATCGTCGCGTTGACGAGATCCCATTCCTCGATCGTGCCCTGCTTCACGACGATGTCGGGCGTCCACTCAACCAATACGTCCAGGGCCAAGCCAGAGTGGAGAGCGGTGAGGCGTGAGCGCCCTGTTGGGCGCTGCGGCGCTTCACCGCATCAGCCAAATGCGGGAGACGCATTACGGCTGGAGCACTGCGCCGCTTCTTGGTAGCTACCGATCGCCTCGCCGGCAAAGAACAATGTCTCGTCGAGCGTCTTCATTTCTACGGTGCGAAGCCCTTCGCGCCCGTCGCTACCGCGTCGGCGGAGCATCGGCGTCGATGACGTGAGGCGTGATAAGGAAAACGATTTCGTCCCGCTCGTGCGATGCCTGCCTGTTTTCAAAGAATTTTCCAAGAATGGGAATGTCGGAAAGCCACGGCACCCGCTCGATCGTTTCATTGGATACATCTCGAAGTAGCCCGCCTAGAACGATCGTCTGACCACTGCGCACTCGTAGCGTGGAATCGATCTTTCGATTTGCGATGATCGGATATCCCGACGACGTAAAGCCCTGCAGCTCGCTGTATTCCGGGTGAAGCTCTGCGGTAACGCTCCCATCGGGGCCCACGATGGGCGTCAGTCGCAATTTGACGCCGATGTCGACGAACTGGACGTTAGCGCCACCGAGGACTGAGGTAGTATACACGACCGGGTACGTCTCGCCAATGAGAAGGTCGGCCTCCTTCCCGTTGAGGGTTACCAGACGCGGGGTTGCCAGTATTTGTGCGTGTCCGAGCGAGAGCAGAGCATTCAGCCGAACGTTTACCGCGATGCTGCCGCCGGCAAAGGCATAGGTGGAACCGCCGGCGATTGGCTGCCCTTCAACGTCCACTCCGCCAAATTCTAGGCCGACGTTGCTGGAATCGTTCGCCGGGGTAATATCCGCCACGCGAACCTCGAAGAGCACCTCCGGACCCGCTACGTCCAAAGCCTGGATCGCCTGCCGTGCCGCTTCCTGAACGCCATCGTCGCCGGTCACGAGAATCGCATTCCCTTGGTCGTCAGCAACAAACGCCCCGTCGGCCAAGGTCGCCTTCAGCTCTCGTGCAACGTCCCCAGCTCGCGAGTAGCGCAGGCGATACGCAACGCTCTGGACGCGAGCGGGCGCGGCGAGCGGTGAGTCCAGGGCAGAAACCAGCATGCGCGCCCGTTCCAAGGCCGGAGCATCGCCGCTGAGCACGAGCGCGTTCGTGCGCTGATCCGGCACGACGATCGTCCCCACCGGAAGGGTAGCGACGAGGGCCTTGCCGACATCTTGAGCTTGCGCGTGCTGAAGTTGCACGATGACCGTGTGTGATCCGCTTCCGTCGGACTCTTGACCGTCTCGGTTTATCGCCTCGCGCGCTCCTATCACGATGATCGATCCACGTTGCTCGATGCTGAGTCCGTGTGCTGCTGCCAGAATCTCGAGCGCCGTCATGAAGGGGACGTGCATCAAGCGTAAGGTCACTCGCGCCGGTCGAACCGATTGATCTGCAACGATGTTCACCCCGGATTCTTGCGCCAGCAATGCGATAACGTCGGTTATCGATGCGTCTCGAACGTCCAACGATACCGATGCATTCGGCACGGCGGCGACGAGCCATAGCGCGAAGAACGCGCCGGCGACACGCCGGCTCACGGAGCGGATCCCCGCAGCCACAGGCGGGTGCCGTCGGAGAGACGGATGCCGTTTGCGTCTATCGATTGGACGCGAATACCGCCAACGAGATCGCCGATTCCGACGACGGTGGCTTCCGGTCCAACCGAGACCAGCGCGTGCGGGGACTCCCCGAGGAGCACGGCTTCCACAACCGTTCCGGGTGACAACTCAGCGGCGCGCGGAACGAACGGATCTCGCCTCAGCACAACCTGACTCGGAATCCCAAGCGGGCCGAGCCTCCCGATCCGGATCAGTGCGCTTGCCACAGCTCCCGAAGCCGTCGCCGAAGACGCTCCGGACAATGGCGCTAAAGCGCTGGCGGCAGCCGCTAGCAGCATACCCCAGCGAAACACTACCGCCCGCTGACCGTCGTAAAGAGCCGGAAGCTTCATCGAAACTCCTGTGACCAATGTGCGTCGAGTTCATACGTGCGCGCGCTCAACGTCGCTCGGAGTCTCGGCGAACCCGCCCTCTCCTCTCCGTCGCTCGTCGTCATTGCAATCGCATCCACGCCGATGAGAGGTGCGGCCGAAGTCAGCTCCCGAAGCAATGATAACAGCGCGCCGAACGTTCCTTCGACCTCGATCGTAAAGGCATCGGATCGAAGATTCTGTCGCTCCATTCCGCGCGTTTGCGGGGCATCTGATGTCGGATTTACGCTGACGACGCGTACGCCACAATCGGCACTTTCCCGATCGAGCTCGCTTAACAAAGCGTCCGCGGGATGCACGGAATCCTGCACCATACGCGCTATGTCGGCGCGTACGTAATTCCGCTCGGAGATCAGCGTTGCTTCTTGCGAGATGATCCGCTCGTTTCGATTTGCAGCATCGTACGTGGAACGTTCTAGCGCCCGAATAGCGGCAAGCTGTCGATGCTCTCGGGAAACGATCGCTGCGTACGCGAGAAGTATGCCTCCAATGGCTATCCCCCAACTCCAGCGCATGCCCCGCTGCCTCACGTCGCCATTCATCGCTCGGAGACGTACGCTTCAAAGTCGACGACGCGCGTCGTGCGTACGCCCGGGCTGCGTGCTGCGATCAGCCGACTCGACCGGTAAGCGTGCAACGCTCGCGCTACGCCGCCAAGTCCTACGGCCCTACCCATCACGGAATATCCCGCCGCGTCGTAGCGGATGCCCGTGAGCCACGCATCCAACGGGAGCGTGTTGGCAGCTGCGGCGATGTTCCGCGCGGTGGTAGCTCCCGATACCCTGATCGCGCGAATGCGCCGGTCGAGCGAAAGCCACGATTGAACGCGACGTGCACGAGCAAGAACGTTATTGGCTTCGACGTTGCTGCGTTCGAGATACGTGCTCGCCTGCGACAAGGACGCGCGTGCTTCGCGAACGTGAACCTCGCCAATTGCCCAAGCGCTCAACAGTACGAACATTGCAATCACCACGACGCTTGCGATAGCCCTCGCCTCCGGCTGAACCCGAAGGATGAGAACGCGCTCGATCGCTTCCGGCGCTTCGTCTCGCAGGTAATCGAACGTCACTCGGCTTCCCCTACGCCGCCCGCCACGTGGTCAAGGCCGCCGCGAGCGTCCAGTCAGGCGAGCCGGCCGATAGCGCTTCGTCCGACATGTTCGCCGTTCTTAGCAGTGCGGATACGGGGATCTCGACGCGCGCCCTTGTCCGTTCCGCCACCGATTCCATAACGCCGGGAAGACGGGCGCCATTACCAATGAATCCAATCTCACTGAGCCGCATCCCGCTAGCTCGCGCCTCTTCGATCAGAGAGCAGATTGCCTCCACACAGGATTCACGTGCGCTTTCACCAGCACCGGCAACGCCAAGAATCCGTTTCCGACGCTCCGCGCTCGCCACATCGATGGCAAGCTCGGTCGCGATGCATCGCGTCACGTCGACCCCTCCCACGCCCGCCGTCCACGATATAGGCGGCTCTTGGAGAAACGCGTGAACTCGCACCGTCTCGTGACCGATATCCACCACGGCATCGAGATGGCTAAGAACGCGCCGCAACGCGCAAGCGTCGTGATCTATGCCGGCAACGCGCAGGCGTGCCTTACGTAAGATAGAAATCTGACGCCGCACTTCCGCGTCATCTACTGCACCTACTGCAAATAGGCCTGAAGCACGATCGATTGAGTGCAGGCGTACTCTCGTGCACGTTCCCGCAGGCTCACCGTACTCTCCCAAGACGTCGAACCGGGCAGCGCTTCTGCGCTCGAACCAACTCATCTTCGGAAACCGCACGCTGCGCAGCGTAGCTCGCGGCGATCCCAGCGCCGATACGCACTCTCTTTGCCGCAACCCCAGCTCGCGACTAAGATCTTCCAGGATCATGATCGTCACGTCATCGCGTTCGGCATCCGTTGCGTCTCCGCGCTCACGCGACGCGATCGCAAGCAGGCGTATTGCGCCGTGCTTGCGCCGCTCCGCAACGGCAACGCGAATGCGCGTTGCGCCAATATCAACTCCAAGGGGGAGCACCTGCGTCATCGTCCCATCGCAAGAAGGACGAACCAAGCACCCATCGACAGGAATGGGGCGAATGGGAGCGCATCGGAGAGTCCCTTTCTACGCGTTATCACGAGGATCGTGGCGACCGCGCCGCCTGTAATAAACGCGACCGCGACCATGAACAGCGCTCCGCTGGCACTCTCAGCCATCCCGAGCAATGCGGCCAGTTTAACGTCGCCAAGTGCGAGCCCGCGTCCTCGACTGACGATATTGAGCAATGCCGGCACGCTCGCTCCCGAGGCGGCTCCGATGGCGGCGTTCACCGCGCCGCCTTGCAGCAGGAAACAACTGAGCGTCACCAGGCATCCGAACGCGACAACGTAGTCGAAGATGTACCCGCATTCCAGGTCCGTCGCGGTGCAGACCCCAGCAACGGAAAGAGTAGTCACCTCGCCCACGGTAGCGCGCGAGAGAGCACACCCCAGGATACCGAGCGCGACCGCCGACCCCAGCAAAATCTGTGACCGTCGCCCCGCGTCAATGCGGCACCCGCAGCGCCCGGCCGCATGCCGCGCAATACCAATGCATGTACCGCCTATGACTGCGCTGGTGACTCCCGCATATACGCCGTTCATCGACGTGCCAACGCGCGCAGCGCCGGAACGTAGCCACCTCGCACCCCCAGCGCTAACTGCCACCAGAGGTGAGCCCGTTGGCGCGACCCGACGTGCAATGCTGCATACCCGGCAAAGACGAATGCACGTGCATCGTGACCGAATACGCCGGCCGTTACGAAGTCCCGTTCCGCTGTAGCATAACGCCCAAGGGCGCGTTCACACAACGCTCTGTCCAGTACCAAGACCGCGTTCATCCGCGATCCTTGCAGGAATGCGTTCATCTTACGTACCGCGAGCCGCAAGAGGTCCCGACGATGCATCGTCATCGATACGAATGCATACCGGTCCATCGCCGTAGCGTTGCCGGGATCGAAAAGCAACGCGCGCTCATAGAATCGTATTGCCGACGCAGGCTTCGACTGATAGAGCATGTCGTCGCCGCGCGTGATCATCACTGAAGCCAGCTGCGCGTGGAGCAACGCAATCGTTAGCGCAATTGCAACGAGGCTCGCCAGCACGTTACGCGCGGCCTGCGGTCCACCGCCGGCACCGTCAAACCAGGAGAGCATAGTATCCCGCAAGAGCGACCGTCACGCCGCCGCCAATGACTGAGGCTGCGCGTCGCCACGCTTCGCCACGCAATGGTCCACAGAGTCTGGCGTCCCAGCAAGCCAACAACATCAGAGGCAGCCCATGACCGATGGCAAACGCCGACGCGACGGCAATACCAAACAACGGCGTCGGAGCCCTTGCCGCTATTCCTGCAATCGCCACGAGAATCGGCGTGCAGCATGGCGATGCCACCAACGCGAACGAAGCACCGCTCAGGAACGTGCACCCGATCGACGTTACCATCGGCTTGGGCGACGACTCGTTGCAGCTCCCGTGCGTATCCGATCGCACGAGCGCTCGTACGCCGTAGGCGAATAACCCGAGCGCGAGGGCACAATATATCCAGGACGATTGGGTCCCAATGCCGAGCCACAACGCAGCCGAGGACGCAATCAGCACGTACGACGACACTAGGCCGGCGACGAACGCCGCGACGAGAACACGTCGCCGAACGCCGCCCACCCCTGCGGTCAGGCCGACGAGCGATGCCGCGCGAGCTCCAAGGCAGGGGCCGATCGAGCCTGCGATCCCGGCTACGAACGCCAAGGCCGGCGCCGTCTCGTCATGCTGCGACGCTGACGCGACGAACGTACCAACGATATCCACCGCTTATTGACTGCTCACGGCAGCGAACCCAGTTTGCGAGCCGTATTGGATGTGGGTTGCAGTGGCGTTGCCTTGATTAAATGCCTGGAGGGTCGCGGGATCGTGAATTCCAGGGCACGTGATCGTATATGAGGGCTCTCCGTTACCATCCGTGCTCACCGTGAAAGTGTACGGTTTGCCCGGGCCTGCTGCCGGATCGATTGGAACCTGCTGCACGTACGGTTGAAGGTCGCTATTGTTGGCGTCCACGTTACCGCTCTGCGGATAGGCGTCGTGATCCGTTTCGTACAGTTCCAATGCCGTTGCAATCTCCTTAAGGTTTCCCTCGCAAGCAGCCGTCTGTGCCTGCGCCCTCGCTCGCATAAGATTTGGAACGAGTATCGTGACGAGGATCGCAATAATCGCTACGACGATCATCATCTCAATGAGCGTGAAACCACGCTCGTTGTTGTTCCTCACGACGAAGTCACCTCGCTATCGTAATGCCCAGTGCACGGGATCGCCGGACGCATCAATCCCGCGAGTTTACGAAGCGTGCGACGATGCAATCTCGCAACGTGACGCCTGGAATATCCCAGCTTCGCAGCAAGCGTACTCATCGGGGTATCGCGCTCGTAAATTTCTTCGAGAATGGTGCGTTCGAGAGAAGAAAACCGACTGACCATGCTCGCCAACCCGATACGATCCATCTCTGCATCGATCGTGTATGCGAGCGATTGCTGATCTGGAGGCTTAAGCGAATCGAATGGAACGACGTGGCTAGCGGCCCGATACTGTCTTAGCTCGCGACACTCCGACGCGGATGCGCCCAGTGCCGCGACGATCTCGGCTTGCGTCGATTCTCGTCCCTGCTGCATCCACACGTCGTGTTCTGCTTGGAGCCACCGGCGATCCAGATCTCTGAGGCGTCGCGGCGCGCGGACGAGGCGCTCGCTGTCTCGAACGTAATGCATGAGCTCGCCGATCATCAGAAGCCACGCATATGCCTCGAACGGCGTTCGCGAAGTGGGATCGAACCGGTCCGCGGCCTTGATGAGGCCGATCGCCGCTACCTGCTCAAGATCCGCCCTATCTAAACCGGGTCGGGTAAAGCGCCGTGCGGCGCGAACGTATAGGTATCGATACTGCGCAATCACATCGTCGCGCGAAAGGCACTCGGCTATCAACGAATATCCCCTATTGCAGCGTACAGCGGGATGATGATCGAGGCGACGATCGAACCCACGGCAGCCCCGAGAAACGCGATCATGGCGGGTTCGATAACCGACGTTAGGGTCGCCAGGCTGGCGGAGACGTCGGATTCGTAATGGTCGGCTGCGCGTAGCAGCATGCCGTCTAGCGAACCGGACTCTTCCCCCACAGCGGCGAGTCCGACGCACAGCGGATCGAACGTCCCGACGTGCCGGAGCGCGGTCGCAAAGGCCGTTCCTTCCGAGAGCAGGCCCTCAATGCGCAGTATCGCTCGCCGATACGCCTCGCTGCCGACGACATCGGCCGCAGTACGTACCGACTCGGTGATGGTCACACCGCATTGGAGCAGCGTTCCAACAGTCCGCGTGAACGTGGCCGTCGCAGCGCCATTTCGGATTCTCCCAATAACCGGCAGCTTGAGCATTCCCTTGTCCAGCCAGAACCCGCGCGTTCCCCCTCGCCGAATCAACGCGCCTACGCCAACGATGCACGCGGACACAGCGATAGCGACGAGCGGAGCTACCCGCGAGCGTAGGCTTTCACTCGCGCCAATCATCAGCCGCGTTGATAACGGCAATGAAGCATGCAATTGACTAAAAATGGAGCTAAGACTGGGTACTGTCGCAACGAGCAAGAACGCGATCAATCCAACGGACGCGGTCATGACGAGCACTGGATACGTAAGCGCTGCGGCGACTCGCCGTCGAAGCTCGCCTTCGCGCTCGAGTACGGTCGCGCAGCGATCGAGAATGTCCCCGAGCACTCCTCCGAGTTCCCCTGCACGAACCATTGCCACGATCGTCGCAGAGAACTCGGCCGGCCGGCGCGACAGCGCATCCGAAAGTGCGGTGCCGTTGTCGACGTCCGCCGCCGCAGCCCGCAAGGCCTCGGCAAATCGCGCATCCCTGCACTGCTCGATCGCAACGGCAAGAGCGCGCCGGAGGGTCGTTCCGGCACCAACCAGCACCGCTAGGGACCGAAAGGATGCCGCTCGGGTACGCCGCCGCGATGACGCCAGGTTGAAAAGCGCCTTTGCTCTGCCGCGCACGTTCGCCTCATCATCCAACGCTGTCACGAAGAGTCGTCGCCCTCGCAGCTGCACGACGGCGTCGTGTCGCGAGAGCGCCCGCATCGTACCCGTGACCACACGGCCGCCGTCTGAACGCGCACTGTAATGATACACCGCTTCCATTTATCGCGCCGCCTCCGCACAAGCGGGAGTTATCGCACCCCTTGCCACGAGAGAAGAGAGATCAGCCTCCAGCGTTTGCATCCCAAAGCGTCGGCCTGTCGCTATGACGCTCGGCAGCTGGTGATGTTTGCCGTCGCGAATCATGTGTCGCACGGCGTCTGTTGCGACTAGAACCTCCGCGGCTAACTGCCGGCCGCTTCCCGCAGCTCGCGGAATGAGCCGCTGGCACACCACCGCCAGCAACACGTTGGCTATGCGACCACGCGCGTGTTCTGCTCTGTCTGATGGAAACGCGTCCACGAGACGATCGATGCTCTGCGGAGCGTCGCCCGTATGCACGGTTGCGAGCACGAGATGTCCTGTTTCCGCGGCGGTTATTGCGGCGAAAATCGTTTCACTGTCTCGCATCTCGCCAATCACGATCACATCCGGGTCGCTGCGCAGCGCCCCACGTATTGCTTGCGCGAACGTGCGCACGTCACGCCCGACCTGACGCTGCACGATGAGCGACCGCTTCGGCGCAATACGGTATTCCACGGGGTCCTCGACCGTAATGATCTTACGTTCACTCGTCTCGTTCAGCATCGCAATGAGGCTCGCGAGGGTCGTAGACTTGCCACTCCCCGTCGGCCCGCCCAGCATGAACAGGCCGCGTGAGGAACGCGCGAGTTCGCTCAGGATCTCCGGAAGCTCGAGAGAACGGGGCAACGGTACTTTTCGCGCGAGAAAGCGCAGCGTGACCGACACGCCGTCCGTGGTACGAGCCGCATGCGCGCGAATCGTCGTGCCGCCTTCCACCACCGTTGCGGTGGCATCGCCGACGTCGTTCATGCGTTCCCGCTCTGCGTCGCTCAATAGCGAGAGCGCGATCTGTTCGAGATCGTCAGCTGAAATGCCGGAGCCGACGTAGGCTTCGAGCCGCCCGTCAATGCGTAGAACGGGCGGAAGACCCGGTACGAGGTGCACGTCGGACGCGCCGCGCGTCTCTGCAGCGTGCAGTGCGTCCGACAGCAACACCGTAGCGAGCGCGCTCGTCACTGCGAAATGCGCTCCCCCAGTACCCGCTCTACCTCGCCGGCGGTCGTCCGACCCGCCATCACGTGGCGCAGGCCATCTCGCGCGAGCGTTCCGCACGCATCGCGTTCGATGAGGTGCCGGAGCCGCTGCGTCGGCGATCCACTCGAAATCGCACTCCGCAACTCCTCGCTAATCACGACGCACTCGAATATCCCGGTCCGCCCGGAGAACCCCGTGCCAGCACACTCCTGGCATCCAGCCTCGTCGCCGCAACTGGAGCATTTCGTTCTGACGAGCCGCTGCGACACGATGCCGGTCAAGGCCGCACCGATCGCGTGACGGGGTATGCCCAGGTCCATGAGTTTTTCGATCGCGCGTGCCGCATCTCGACTGTGAAGCGTAGTGAGAACCAGCTGTCCGGCGAGAGCCGCCGAACTCGCAATGCCAGCGGTCTCTGCGTCGCGCATCTCGCCTACCATCACCACGTCGGGATCTTGCCTCAGGATCGAACGAAGTGCGCGCGCAAAGGTCAAGCCGGCACGCACGTTCACCTGCATTTGTGCGATGCCTGGGAGACGCATTTCGATGGGATCTTCAATGGTACACACGTGCTCGGCGTCGCACGTCCGCTCTGCCAACGCAGCGTACAGTGTCGTCGATTTTCCGCTTCCCGTCGGACCGCATACCACCACGAAGCCATGTGGAGCGCCCATGAGAGAGCGGCAGCGATCGAGCGTCCCAACGTCCATCCCCAGGCGGTCCAGGCGTGGACGCTCCGCATGCCAGTCGAAGAGACGAATCACGACGCGTTCTCCATCGATCGTCGAGATCGCCGAGACGCGAGCGTCGATCGTTCGGTTCTCGACGTTCAACGAATACCGCCCATCCTGCGGCTGCCTTCGTTCGGCCACGTCGATTTCGGCGAGCACCTTCACGCGGGACACGATTTGTGCATGTAACCGCTCGTCAAAAACGCGTACGTCGTGGAGCCGACCGTCGATGCGCTGGCGCACCCGGCCTCCGCCAGCGTACGGCTCGATGTGAACGTCCGAAGCGCGCGATCGGATCGCACCTTCGTGTATTTCATCCAGAACGCGAACGGCGGACGGAGATGCATCGCCTTCGAAGCGACGACTGTGGGCGGTGCCGTACGCCGCCGCCAGTTGCTCGCGAATGAGCTCTCGCGTAACGGGTATCGCTCGGACACGCATCCCTGTAAGCAGCCGAATCCGATCCACGGTCGACGGCTCCCCGTCGGGGACGGCAATCAATAACTCAGAGCCGTCGACCCCGTAGGGCAGCACGTTGTGACGGAACGCGAAACCTGCGGGAACGTAGCGAAGCGCTTCAGGATCCGGATGGAGCGGCGCGCCTTGCGCGGCCGAGCCAAATCGAAACTCATGAGAAAGAGTCACACCCCGACCTCTCTTCTTCACGGATCACTAGGTCACGGGCACCACCCTTACCCGACTGCTATGGAATCTCTTATGCCATAAATTCGCCAACTCTGCAAGAGGCCTGCACCTTGCGCAAACGATCTTGTCGCAGCGCGGCATTCATTGGGCACTCTCTATATCTCGGCGCATCTGCACCCAGCCGCGGAGGTTCGCGTGGAACTCATTTTCATACGCTGGCGTCGCTACGTGCTCGAACGGAGAGAGATGGCGATCCTGTTTCAGGCGTTCGTAGAGCTCGAGATCTTTCTCGATCTCGCGCTTGCCCTCGT
>VFSW01006804.1_pt1 | contig 16735 bp, 22 predicted proteins | sample 5358111 | NCBI WGS metagenome assembly VFSW01 (sample SAMN11554181, study PRJNA540505) | mine drainage metagenome | isolation source: sediment from site ElyBrook_90M | place: USA: Ely Copper Mine, Vershire, VT | collected 2017
GGCAACCAGGTTGTCCAAGTCATCACGATGCTCGTCTCCATGGGGCTCGTCTTCTACGCGAGCCACCCTCTTGGCCACTTTATCGTGGCGAGGGCGTACGGCGTCAGCACCGAGTACTTCTTCGTGGGGAGGAGCGACTTCCGGAAGCTCAGGCTGAAACCCATGAGCCTCATCGGCGGCCTCACGCCGCCCATCGGGCCGAAGCTGCAGAAAGACGAGCTCGCGTCGCTGCCTGCGCGAAAGAGGGGCTACGTCTTCGGCGCAGGGGTCATCGTCAGCAACGCGCTCGTCGGAATCCAGGTTGTTTTCGTCTTGCTCGCAGGATTCAGCCTCTCCGCGATCCTCTTAGGCGCGGTCTTCTTTCTTGGGACGGTCGCCACCGAACTCACGTTCAGCACCAGGGTGGGTGACTTGGCCAAGATGAAGAGGGAGTTCGAGAAGGACTTTCCTAGCAGCTCAGTCGCCGGTCATTCGCCGCAGGGGTCGCCCCTGAGTCATCGGTCTCCTCCCTTATGCCGACCTCGTCCGGCTCGATGCCGAGGGCCTTCAGCTCTTCTTCGGCGTCCTTGAGACCGACGCTCTTGTAGAACTCGACGTCGTAAAGCAGGCCGTAACCTTCCCACCCCCTCTCAATCAGCCTCCTCCCAACCTCGGCCGCCCTTGCCAGTCTCCTGCTGAGCTGCTGACCGCATGAGGCTATTGCGCTCAAGAGTTCAAAGTCGACAGGGGAACCTTCGAGCCTGTCGATCTCCCAGGCCGGCTTGCCGAAGAGGAATACAGAGACGGTGACGAGGGGCTTGTCCCGGCTGGGCTCGGTCATCGACCAAAGCGTCGCCACCGATAATTAAGCGCCGATGAAAAAGTCAGGCCTTCGTTTTCTTTGGAGGCAAATTCCCGTCTCTATCTTTCAGTCTTCTTACAAACTTTAGCGCAGACCACGAGTCGTCGACGGAGCAGACCTTCACGTCGGCGCTCGGGGAGTAGGTGGCTTCTGCGGCAGGAGAGCGGTTACAACCCAAAACTGACAAGCGTTATATCGGCCCCGAGGGCGTCTCCGAGCAGATACAGCTTGCAGTCACTCGACGCCCCCCTGTCGAAGCTCTTCCCCGAGCTCTTCAGCATCTTCCGGCCAATGGTTACTCTCGACGTCCCCGTGATAGGCGCCGCCTCGATACTGGCAGACTACGAATTCCACATACTGCCAGTCAGGAAGGGGAGAGCGCTCCCTGGCGTAGACAAGGAGGGAGTCAAGCTCTTCAAAGCGATTGGAGGCCAGCAAGTGTTCAGCCTGCTTGTCAAGAGCAAGCCCGAGGACTACAACAGGATCCTCTGGGCCCCTTGCAGCACGATAGGCATGTGGCTGGGCACGGTCGAGTTCCACGATGAGCTCAAGAAGCTGCTCAGAATCTTCGAGCTCACCGGCTTCGGCGATGCCATGGTGAACGCCCCCGCCCCACCACACGGATTGGTCACACTGGAAGAGGTCGTCTCCCTGTACCGAGAACGGAAGCTGAAATGCGGCCTGGCCGTCAAGGAGGTGTCATCTCAGGCCATCTCGATCGATCCTGATGCGACAATCATCGAGGCGATGAGGGCGATGCTCGAAAAGAGGGTGCGGAGGCTCTTCCTGGGGAGGAGCGCCGAATACATCTCCGACAGGAACATCCTCGCGTTCCTCTTCTCTCCAAGGTTGTTGACGATTGCAAAGGACCAGCCGGAATCGTGGACGAACGCGTCTGTCTCAGATGTCGAAAAATCCACCGCGGGCTCCGTTTCGCAGAACGCGACGGTTGAACAAGTCGGAATGATGGCCGATGCGAGTCGAGACATCTTCATGCTCTCGGATGGCGTCTCGCTCATCTCCAGGTGGGACTTGGTGATGAAGCCCTGGAAGGCCGGGCAACTCCGACTATCGCTCTGAGACGGATCGGCCGCACGCAGAAGCCTCTCCCTGGCTCTTGCACTCGAGCCATTGCTTTCATGTGCTTGTGCGTGCTAGGGAGACTCTGCGCGAGAGGTTGTCTGATAGGGATGAGGCGGGCCATGAACCTGCCATCCACATTCTGAGCCTCCACGATAGGTTCTCCCAGTACACGCATCCAGAACAGCCCCTCTCACAGAGAGCAGCCGAGAGAGATGAAAGAGTGCGGTCGCAGGGATTTGAACTTTAAGTTCAGATTTCCGCAATCATCCGAGTAAGCATCATATCATGGCAGGCAATAGGCTTCTGGTCCTCTGCGGCGTCGTCGGCCCAATCCTTTTCACCTTCCTGATTGGATTCGAGAGCCTCCTGAGGCCTGCCTACAGTCAGGTATACAACCAAGTCAGCGATCTTGGGGTAGGCCCGTTCTCGGTAATCCAGAATTCGAATTTCGTCATCTTCGGTCTTCTGTCAATCTGTTTCGCGTTGGGACTGCTTCAGGGCCTCCCAGATCCAAGTAGGCGGTCCACGAAGTGGGCTGTGCGGCTTGTGGCCCTATTCGGCATCGGAATATTCTTCGCCGGCGTGTTTCCTGAGAACTACATATCTGGGGGCCCGCACGACTTCGCCAGTTTCACGGCATTCTTCTCAATTATAGCGGCTCAACTGCTGGTCTGGCGGGGATTGCAAAAAGCAAATCGGAGGGTCTGGGGCCGATACAGGATGTATTCACTGGCCAGCGGGCTGCTTACAATCATCGCGTTCTTCGTAGCCATATCCTCTTTTGGAAATGCCTATCCTGGGGCAACGCAGAAAGCGTTCATCGCCGTGTGGTTGATTTGGATTGAGGCAACTGCGCTCAGAATTTCTCGCGACGAATCATAGACAGGGAGAAATTGGATGCGGTCGCAGGGATTTGAACCCTGGTTACTGGTTCCGTTTTCGGAATTGCCAGCTTGGAGGGCTGAAGTCCTAGACCAGACTGGACGACGACCGCGCGAGCACGAACCTCGAATTCCCCCCTTTTTTACCGTTGGTCTTTGGTCGCCTTCTCGACTTCGTATACCACCCGCGCCGCCACGACGTGGGCGTCAAGAGCCCTGTCGTCGATCCTCACCAGGCTGTCGAAGGCCTTGAGGTCCCTCGGGAGTAAGTGCCCCCGCGGGAAGCCTCCGACCGCGACCACCGGGTCCTTCTTGCGGGCCATTTCGCCCGCGAAGACGTCTAGGCGCACCGGCTCTCCTTGGATGGACAGGCCAGCGGAGTAGTCTGTCCCGATGCTCTTCAGGAGCTGAGGCAGGGTCGCGTCTCTCACGGCGACCAGGCCGTCTGCGGGTCTCTCGACGAGCAGCTTCTCCATCAGGTTCCTGAACCTCGCGTAACTCTTCGGGGGGCGCGCGCCCTCCCCGAACTCCAGGACCGCGTCGTCCACGGTGTGGATGTAGACCTTGGCCTTCCCGTCTTGGTGCAACGGGGTGCTGGTCACGTTCAGCAGCGTCAGGTGGACGAGGTCGGGCCTGCCTCTCCTGTATCCGTCGTCGAGCTTCAGCATGGCCGAGTGGTGGGTGCTCCTGTCGAGCAGGATGCTCCCCGGCTCCATGTCCCGCCGCTCGGCGTCCTTCCGCACCGACGGGTCCTTCCGGAGGGGCTCCGGGATGAGCTCGAGGGCAGCCTCCGCGATGACAAAATGGAGCTTCAACTTGGTCCAGCAAGACTTTTCGGCTCGCGATTAATTAGTTTGCGCGAGCGACTGAGAGGCATCCCCGGGATCAAGAAGAAGGAGGCGAAGATGCACGCGACGAGGGCAGCGAAGACGCTGCTCGAGCTCGCGGCCTCGACCGCCCAAGACGATCTGGGGCTGGCCGACCAGCAGGCGGCCCTGGCGAGGAGGCTGATGCTGAGATACAACATAAGGTTCGGCTGGGAGCTCAAGAGGTTCTACTGCCACGGCTGCAAGCGGCTCATGGTCCCCGGGGTGAACGCGAGGGTGAGGCTCGCAGGGGGCTTTGCCCTGACGACGTGCGCGAATTGCGGACGCGTCAACAGAAAAAGGCTGGCGCAGGCTTAAATATTCAAAGGGGAGGGCTCAACAATCCACTAACCCGGAGAAAGAGAGAGAATGGTAAAGGTCAACGACGTCCCCGCGGACAAGCTGATAGAGGAGCTCGCGGAGCATCTCAAGCGCGTCCCGGAGATAGAGCCGCCGGCCTGGGCTTCATTCGTAAAGACCGGCTCGCACGCCGACAGGCCTCCTCAGAGGAAGGACTGGTGGTATGTCAGGGCCGCATCTCTAATGAGAAAGGTCTACCTCAAGGGGCCCCTAGGAATCGAGAAGCTAGAGATAGCATACGGTGGGAGCAAGCAGCTCGGCTACTTCCCGAAGCATCACAGGGACTCCGGAAGCTCTGCCATAAGGAACATCCTGAAGGGACTCGAAAAAGCCGAGCTCGTCGGGAAGCAGGGGACTTCCGGGAGGGTTCTCACCCCGAAGGGGGTCGCGCTGCTCGACAAGGTCAGCAAGGACGTTTTTAAGGAACAAGTCAAGCTGAACCCAACACTAGAGCGGTATAGTTGATTCCATGATGGACGAGCAGCACAAGGAGGTTCAGCAGAGGGGTGGTCAGCAAGAAGACGCTTCGAGGCGCGCGATGCGCGAGAACGTGATGCGAGTCGCCCTGACCTCCGAGGCTCGGCAGCGCCTCACAAACGTCAGGATGGTCAAGCCTGATGTCGCGCACGCGATCGAGGAGTACATCATCCAGCTCGTCTCGTCCGGAAGGCTCAAGAGGACGATCGACGACGAGCAGCTCAAGGAGCTTCTGACGACCATCCAAGGGACTGGCAAGAAAGAGTTCAAGATCAGGAGGATTTAGAGAGACTTGGGAAGAAACAAGGACGCGTCAAAGAAGAACCGCCTGATGAAGGCGAGGAAATCGAACGCCTCTGTGCCCACCTGGGTCATCGCAAGGACGAACAGGAAGGTAAGGTCGAACAAGAAGCACCGGGTTTGGAGAAGGACCAAGCTAGGGTTCAAGTAGACCCTCGCAACCGGGAAGAGATGACAAGAGAGTAGAGCAAGATGTCCTCAACAAACATGGAACCGCTGACAAGAGTGCACATGGTCCCCCTCAGGCGTGCCTTTGAGGCGCCCAAGTACAGGAGGACGAAGGTAGCGATGCGGATAATCCGCGAGTTCACAACCCGCCACATGAAGGCGAACGAGGTCAAGATCGACAAGGAAGTGAACATCCTGCTTTGGTCGCGGGGCATCACGAACCCACCCCGGCGCATCAGGCTCGAGATGGAAAGAGACGAGGACGGGGTCGTCTCGGTCCGACTGCCGCCCGCCGAAGAGTCATCCTAAATGGGTCTTCACCTAGTCGACCTTTACAGAAGCCCAAACATCGGAATCTTCCTGAAGGCGAACGACAAGGTCGTGCTCGTGCCCAAGGGGGTGGCCGCAAGCAAGGCAGAGCGGCTCGCGACCGACCTGGGCGTCATAGCCTGCTACTCCTCCGTCGGCGGCACGCGGCTGATGGGCCCGCTTATTGCAATGAACAACAAGGGCGTGCTCGCCTCCAGGATGATAGAGGACTATGAGATGGACGAGATCTCCTCCAAGACCGGGCTCAAGGTCGAGCGGCTGCAGTCGAGGTTCACCGCCGTCGGGAACCTCGTCGCCGCGAACGACCATGGGGCGGTCGTGTCGCCGGTGCTGGAGCAACATGCGGTCAAGCAGGTCCATGACGTTCTGGGGACCGAGACCCTCACGATGACGGTCGGCGACTATATCCAGGTGGGGGCGATGATACTTGCGACCAACAGCGGCGCGGCGGTATCGCCAAAGGCCAGCGAAAAGGAGGCCGTAGAGATTGCAAAGATCCTCAAGGTAGAGGTCTCGGCCTCCTCGGTGAATGGCGGGATACCCTTGCCAGCCTCGGGTGCGGTCGCGAACTCGAGAAACGCCGTCGCCGGCTACCTCACCACAGGGCCGGAACTGATCTTCCTGACCCGCGCCCTCAACGTCTAGAATCTACTCTCCGAAGCGGCGCACTCTTAAAAAGCCCCGCGGGGCTCGCGCCCCTCGCTTTGAGCTCCGAAGAAGAGAGGATGAACAGGCTCCTGGTCGAGTCGAGGATGCTCGAGTCCACATTCAACGAGCTGACCAACAGGCAGGGAATGCTCGAGAGGATGCTTATCGAGAGCCGCGCCTCCCTCGAGACGATCAAGCAGATAGGCTCAGCTGCCACCGAGGAGGTCCTCATCCCGGTCGGCGCGGGGGTCCTGATGCGCGGTTCACCTCCAAAGGCGGACAAGGTCCTCGTGAGCATCGGGGCGAGCGTGGTGGTCGAGAAGAGCAAGGAGGATGCCGAGAAGATGCTTGAGGGAAGGGCGAAGGACCTTGAGGAGAACATCATTGCGATTCTTACTCAAAGAAACCAGATCGCGCAGAGGTTGGAGGCTGACCGCAGGACCTTGCAGGCGTTCATCGACAGGCAGGAGCAACACGCGGAGCAAGGTCAGCCTGGGTAATGTTTGAGAAGCTCAGAGGGGCGTTCTCCTCTCTCGCAAAGGCCGTCTCCGAGAAGAAGCTCTCTGAGAAAGACCTAGACGCCTCGCTGTACAACTTCCAGCTGGCGCTGATGGAGAGTGCCGTCGCGCAAAACGTGGTCGAGAACATCACGGGCGACCTCAAGAAGCAGCTCCTCGGAATGCCGGTCGAGCGCTCGAAGGACATCCAAGAGGTGGTGAAAGGGAAGCTTAGGAGCGAAGTGCTCTCGGTCTTCTCCCAGGTGGGGGAGGTCGACGTCCTCGCAAGGATCAGTGAAAGGAAGGCGCAGGGCGAGCCTTTCAAGATCCTCTTTCTCGGGATAAACGGGACGGGCAAGACGACGACCGTCGCGAAGTTCGCAAACTTCCTGAAAAAGAGCGGGTTTTCAGTCGTCATCGCGGCAGGGGACACGCACAGGGCCGGCGCCATCGAGCAGGTCACCGAGCACGCGAACCGCATCTCCGCGAAGGTCGTGGCCCAGAGATACGGGGCCGACCCCGCGGCGGTCGCCAGGGACGGCGTGCTCTATGCGAAGAGCCACCACGTCGACGTGGTGCTTGTGGACTCCGCCGGGCGCATGCAGACCAACCAGAACCTGATGGAGGAGATGTCGAAGATAGTGAGGGTCTTGAGCCCCGACCTGAAGATCTTCATCGGGGACTCCCTCGCGGGCAACGACGCGGTCTCCCAGGCGGAGCTGTTCAGCAAGTACACGGGCTTCGACGGAGCGATATTGACCAAGGTCGACGCAGACACGAAAGGCGGCGCAGCCCTCTCGATCGCCTTCGCGACGAAGAGGCCCATCCTGTTCCTAGGCGTGGGGCAGGGCTACGACGATCTCAAGCGGTTCGACGCGAAGTCGTTCGCGGACGCGCTCGTGAGCTAGACGTCTTCGTTGCTAGGACCGCGGAAAGTCGGCGAAGAGGAACTTGTCCAGGTTGATCTTTCCCGCCGTGACCTGGACCCCTTCGCGCGCTAGCAGGTTCGCCTTGGTGCGCGGCCCTTCGCCTCCCGAGTAACCGCCGAGCACGCCGCCCGACCGGACCACCCGATGGCAGGGCACCACAATCGGGTTGGGGTTCGCCCCGAGCGCCTGCCCCACCGCCCTGGCTGCTCCTGGAAAGCCGATGGCCTTGGCGATCGCCCCATAGGTGGTCACCTTTCCCATCGGGATCTTCGACGTCATCGCGTACACTGAATCGCTGAAATTGTTGGGTCTCAAACTCGCACCACTTCGAGGGCGAATTGTTTGGAGAGCAATATTATCTTTTCCTTGTGCGGCCCTGCGCCCTTCCAGTCCAGCAAGACCTGGCGGGGGAACTTCGAAGTCCTCTGGATGAGCTGCCCGAACATCTCGCCGTCTATCCATTGCAGGTAGTGCTTCGCGACCACGGCGGAGAGCGCACGGTCCTCCTCGAGGAGCACCTTGTTGAACTTCTGCGGGTAGTGGGTCCCGCCGAACGCGAGGGCCACATTGTCCCACTTCTTTCCCGAGGCAAGGGACGCCATCAGCGCGTCGGCGATCACCTCTGCCGCGTGCGCGTCGCCCCACTGCTTCTCGGTGGAGCCGAGCTCCACGAAGAGGACCGGCCTGCGCAGCGACGTGGGACCGTGGTGGGTGGCCTCGATGGTTATCTCGTACCCTTCGAGCTGTGACCTCCTCTCGTTGAGCGCGATGAGATAGTTCTTCTGCAGGTCGGGGTCTATCGCCCCCACCTCCTTCGGCCTCGCCCCCAGCACCTCCTTGTCGGTGAAGTTGCCCGTGGTGTGGACGGTGAGCGATGGTATCCCTGACTCTGCTCTGTGCGTCGAGAGGAAGATGTACGCCTGGGGCCTGAAGTACGCGTCGAGGTCGGGAGGGTGGATTATCTCGCTGTCTATGGTCGCTAGGATGACCGAGCCGCTCTGGTAGAGGTCCCTCGAGCCGAACCTGATTCCAGACGACTCGAACCCGTGCTTCCGGATGAGCGCCGACGCGATGGTCGTCGACGCCAGGTTCACGGAAGACGCCACGAGCACGAACGTGGGGCTGCCTGCGGGATGCGGCATCGCCATAGGTCGTCGCTCCGTCGCCGACAAATCGCGCGCAAAAAAGGTAGCTAGTTGCGATACGGGAAGGCGGTCTGCTCAGGAAGCCAACAAGCCATATAAACACCTCCGGGCGCTGGGGCTCCAGTAAACCAGCTTTGACCGCGCGCGATTTTATTAGGTCAATGGTCTCTGTCCTCAAGATGTCAAGGAAGAGCGACAGGGAGGAGTTCTTCCTCTACCTCAAGCTCGTGACGCTTGGCCTCGGGGTGGTCGGCGTCATCGGTTTCCTCGTCAAGCTGATCTCCACTGCGCTTCCGCACATCTTCGGCTGAGCAAGGGAGTTTGAGAGTCTAGAATGTCATCATCAACAACTGAGCAGAGACAGACTTCGATCTATCCGGTCAAGACGACCGGCGGACAGGAGAGGACCGTGGCCACCTTCGTGGCCGAGCGGGCGAAGCAGAAGAACAAGCCCATCTACTCGATCCTCGCTCTCGACACATGGAAGGGATACGTCCTTTTCGAGGCGCCCAACTCTCAGGTGGTCGACGAGAGCATCCAGGGCTTCAAGCACATCAGGAGCAAGATCCCCGGGATGATGCAGTTCTCCGACATCGAGAAGTTCCTCGTCACAAAGTCGATGGTGGCTGAGCTCGGCGAGGGCGACACGGTCGAGATAGTGGCCGGGCCGTTCAAGGGAATGAGGGCGAAGATCACGAGGATCGAGCAGGCCAAGCAGGAGATCACGGTGGTCTTGGTCGACACGCCATACCAGATGCCTGTGACCCTCAACGCGGGCTACACCAAGGTAGTCGAGAAGGCAAAGCCGCAGGCCGAGAAGTCCTAAGCGCGGGCGCACGAACCGTCTTTCTGGCTGGCGGTCATCGACGCTCTCTGGTAGCGACCGTAGTCGCGATAGCCGCTTCCTAGAGTCTCTCACGGCGCCAGCTCCGTGAGTGCGGCTCGGGCGCTCAACCACCGCGTCTGGGCTCTCAATTCGTGAGGCGCAGCGGGATGAGGCCGGCCCGAAGCAGTCCTTACAGGCGTACGCCGGCTCTTATCCGGGTTGCATCACGGCGAGCTGATGGTCGGCGTTCTTTCCCAGCGGCTCTAGAATCCCTTCCTTGACGCCCTTCTTGCTCATGTGCTTGGCAAAGTCTTGAATCGTTATGATCCCCAGAAGCCGGTTCTCCTTGACCACGGGCAGGTGCCTTATCTTCTTCTCGAGCATCAGCGCGGCCGCCTCTCTGGCGGACCTGTCGGGGTGGATCGTGATGAGCGGAGAGGACACTATCTCTCCCACGTGCACCCGCATCGGGTCCCTCCCCTCCGCGGTGATCTTCCTGATGATGTCCCTCTCTGTGACTATCCCCGTCGCCCTCCCGAGGTCGAAGACGATGAGGCTGTCCCTGTCGGTCGCTCTCATCAGCCTGGCGGCGTCGCTCACGGGGGTGTTGAGCGTCGTCAAAGGGACGTCGACCGTCATCAAATCCCTGACGCGTAGCATGGCACGAACAAGGCGCGCCCCGGTAATGAACCACGCCGAAGGTCCCTCTATACTTCTATGGGAGCTATTGAGACTCTATGGAAACTGCCCAAATCTCGCCGGAGCGGCCGCGCCGGACGGCAAGAGTTAAGTCCGGCCCGACCATCGAGAAACCGTGCTCGAACTGGGGGCGAAGGCGCCCGACTTTGGGGACCTTCAAGGGGCAGACGGAAAGCGATACGCGCTCCGTTCCTTCGACGACAAGCCCGTCCTCGTCGTCATGTTCACGTGCAACCATTGCCCATATGTGGTCGCCTATGAAGACCGGATGGTGGCCATCCAGAGGGACTACGCAGGGAAAGGAGTCCAGCTGGTCGCGATAAACGCCAACGACGACAAGGCCTACCCCGAGGACGGCTATCCCGAGATGGTCATGAGGGCGAAGCAGAAGGGCTTCAACTTCCCCTACGTCAAGGATCCTGACCAGAAGGCAGCCGAGGCCTATGGGGCCGTATGCACCCCACACGCATTTGCCTTTGACAAGGACAGGAGGCTCCGCTACAGGGGAAGGATAGACGACTCCAAAGACCCCGCGGGGGTAAAGAGCCCCGACCTGAGGAACGCCCTCGACGACATGGTCGCCGGGAGGAGTCCGAAGGTCGCGGACACGAGGCCGTTCGGCTGCTCAATAAAATGGATGGTCGTTTGAAGGCAGTGGTGGCTAAATACTAATTACGTCTGTCCATTGGTGAAAGTCGTCAAGGGAATTAGGTTCACTTATCACCCGACTTCCCAGACTCGAGAACTCCTCTCCACATTCAAAGACATGGTTAATGAGGCAATCCGGATTTGTATTTCCGAAAACATCAAAGGACGGTTCAATCTCAGGAATAGAATCTACAGAGACTTCCGACAAGAATATGGGGTCATGTCAAATTTCCCTTATTCTGTCGCCGAAGTTGCATGGTCTATTGTGAAGAAGCACAGGCGCTGGCACAGAAAACCACACGTGAAGAGATTGATTCTCAAGATGGAGGCTGCGGGTTTCTCACTGAGCTATTCCATTCTCTCCCTTCCGTTCAAAGCAGGAATGCAAATCCTCATTCCTTTGAAGTACGGCGACTATCAACGGTCCTACTTGGCGGACAACAAACTTCAGCGAGGCTCGGTTACCATCACCGAATCGTCAATTATCATCGCATTCTCGAAGGAGACAACCGTAGTGGAACCGTCGAGAAGAGTTGGTTTTGATCTTAATGAGAAGTCTATTGTTGGGAGCGACGGATCCAATCATGATCTTTCAGAGATAGCCCGATTGCACACTCTATATGGAGTGAGACGCTCCAGGTTTTATGAGAGCCATCCTCGAGACAGACGCCTCAAAAAGAAGTTTGCTGGCTCCAGAAGGGAGAAGGAGCGCATTAAGCAGGCGCTACATAGAATCTCAACGATAATCGCAAAGAAAGCAAGAGCGAACAACGAAGCAATCGTGCTCGAGAAACTCGGAGGAATCAGATACGCCCACAATAAGAGGAACGGAGAATCCAAGGCTAGACGCAGGAGGATTGCCCAATGGCCGTTCCGCATGTTGCAATCCTTCATCGAATACAAGGCCAGATGGGCGGGAGTCCACGTGGAGTACGTCTCTGCCGCATACACGTCAAAGAAGTGCAGCGTCTGCGGACTCATCAATCACAAGTTACAGCTGACTGAAAGGAGCTGGCTATGCCCTTGCGGTGCCAAGCTCGACCGCGACCTCAACGCCGCGATTAACATCGAGAGGCGCGGGAAAATAAGATGTCTGGGCGAGGTTCGCCCAGGAGCGCGGGACAAAAATGAAGCTGTGAAGGGAACGAGATGACGATGGCTCCAATCCTCCGAGCAGAAGCCCCGAAGTTGATTCTACAGTCTTCCCAGTGGATTTGACAGAACCCTGCAGCATCAAGTGGATGGAAAATCTAGAGTTCCAGAAATGAAATAGGCTTGCCATTCCCTGTCCTACTGAGCCGGAGTCTTGGTCGCGTTACACTGCCTCAATATCCAGAAACAACCGCGGGATACGAGGCGCACAACTGCAAATCGAAGCCGCTCACAATGATGAAGCCGGTCGCTCCACTCACTTGTACGCCTCCAAACGATGGACCTGCTAACACTCCAAGAGGACCTTGTTCTTCTCGGGAAGCATTCGGTAGAGTTGGTAGGAATACCTTCCGTCAGGCACCGTAAAAGTCATCGACGATGATTGGTTCGGTCCAAGCAACTCGAAAGAACGTGACTGTATCTGCGATAGGGTGGCGTTGAGAGGATAGGTCTTTGTCGCGTTGCCGAAGGTGACGGCCCATTTGCTGATTGCCCATCCTGATGGTTGCGCCCCACAATCACCCGAAACAAGAAAAGTTACGTTGTACAGCCGTCAGGTTGTAGATGTCACCAGACTAGAAGACGTCATCGAAGCCCGGGTGGGTGCGAGACTTGCTTCTTCGGCCTGAAGTACTGTAATCTCTGCCGCGATGGCCAAGATAACTCCCAATGTGATTGACATTGCCGTCATCCTGCTAGACCTAGGCCTAACGACTCCCACTTCGAGTCGCCTTGGAAAAAGGCTCCGTGCTGATACAAAAACAATTGCCCTGTTATCGCTGCGGGAGACTCTAGCGGCGGGCCGCCGATAACACAGGCGCGAGGCGATGCGCGTCAAACGCAGTTCATCTGAGATGAATCCAGGAGAACCATCGGTGGTGAAATGAGAGTCGGTGAGAAGTATTCGGCTGAATTTGACCTTGGCGGATTGGAAGTCTAGAGTTTCATTAGCCCCCTGTCTTTCACATAGGCCACATTCGTCCCATCATCTCGACCTAGGCGACTTCGCCAAGGCGTAAATGCAAAGTGGGATCATTCAGTCTCAAATGCATTACCTAGTGAAGGGCGAATTCATCGAAGAGATACTCGCGGGCAAGACGCCAGAGGAGTCGGCCATGTACATCCAGCAGGTCATCAAGCCGAGCCTCGAGACGCTGTGGAAGCACGCCGAGGACAAGAAGGTCGTGGGCGGCGTCTCAGCAGGAGAGCGTGTGACCGCCTTCATCATTGACGTGGACTCGAACGCCGAGGTCGGGAGGCTGCTCAGGAGCCTTCCATTTTGGGGCGCCATGAGGTGGACCGTCTCGCCCCTGCAGTCGTTCCAGTCGGCGGTCGACCAGGACAGCGAAGCGATCCGCGCCATGCGCGCGATAGTCGTTGGAAACTAGGCCCAGGAGAACCCAATAGCTCGAAGCGCCCGGGGCGGAGCCGCAACCTCCGCCCTGGGGTCTGATTCAAACCGGAGCTGCCTGCCTAATACCTAAAGAGGCATTATCGGGGCAGCCGCACCCGGGCCGCCCACTTGGTCGAGGACTCACAGAACCTGCTGGCAATCACCACGGTGTTGGCGAACAGGCTCTTCTACTCGATCAACTGGTTCTCGATACCGCCCATCTTCTACCTGATCGCGCTGGACCTCCACCAGCCGGTCTCCGGCCTGGGGCTGATCTCGTCGGCCTTCCTCGTGGGCATAGGCCTATTCCAGGTGCCCGGGGCGGTCCTCTCCTCGAGGTTCGGCCCGAGGACGATGTGCATAACGGGGATGGTCATGCTCTCGGTGTCCGCGCTGCTCTGCGCCCTCGTCTCGAGCATCGAACTCATCGCAGTCCTCAGGTTCTTCAGTGGGATGGAGATGGCCCTCTTCTTCCCCCCTAGCATAATGCTGATGACCAGTCACGCCCGCGCGGGGAGGGCGGGCTTTGTCCTCGGGCTCAACAACGCCGTCGCGTCGCTCGGCGGCGGGATAGGGCTCTTCGCATGGGCGTTGGTCTGCGACTCGATAGGGTGGAGGCTCAGCCTCGTCCTCATAGGCGGGCTGGGCCTTGCCTCGACGGCCTTCCTCTTCCTCAACGTCCCTCGCGACGCGCCCTCGCAGGGCTTCCAGCTCCGCATCGCCGACCTCAGGCGCATCCTCTTCGACAGGTGGCTTCTCCTCGTCGGAGGCGTCCTCTTGTCCTACAACATCGCCAACACACTGGTGGCGACCTTCGCCGAGGTCTACCTGCACGACAGCCTGGGGCTCTCAGCCGGAGTCGCCGGCGGGTTCGGGAGCCTGGTGATCCTCGCGGGACTCTTCACCGCCCCGCTCGCCGGCCACTTCCACGACAAGGTGAGGAATGTCAAGGTGGTCCTCGTCGCGTCGGGCCTTGCGATGGCTTTGGGAGTGGCAACGGCCTCGCTCGCGACCCCCGCCGCGGTCGTCGCGGCGGCTGTCACAGTGGGGCTCGCTAGCGGGGGCGGGTACACGTTCGCTTTCGGGACGGCCTGGAACTCGTGTTCGGCGAAGGGCCACAGGGCGATAGCCCTCAGCTGGGTCAACTCGGTCCAGCTCCTATTCAGCTTCTGGGCGCCCTACCTCTTCTCTTACGTCGTCCTGGGCTACGGCTACCAGATGGCGTGGCTGACAGGCGGCCTCTACACGGCCGTCTTCATTTCACCGATCTTGATGCTGCGCGGCCGCCCCGCGCCGAACGCGGAAGCGAGCTAGCCCTTCCCTTCTTCGCCTCGACCAAGTACCAGACCCCAAAATCGCTGGGGCGGCCCTTCATCCGGAGCCTTTCCATCCCCCTCACCACGGCCTCCGGCTTGAAGAAGTCCGCCTCCTCGTGCCTGGTAGCGAACTCCAGCTCATGGGACGCATGGGGCTTGTAGTCGACGACCACCATCAGCCCACCAGGCTTCAGCACCCTCGCCATCTCCCTCAACGCGGGTTGGAGCTTCTCGAGGTGATGAAGCACCATCACGGAGACGACGTAGTCGAAGAAGCCGTCAGCGAAGTCGAGGTCGTCGGCCGTGGCCACCGCGAACCTGATCAGCGGGGCGCTCTCAACGTCCATCTTCGCCTCCACGTCGGCCAGCACCTCCTTCGAAGGGTCGACCGTCCAGACCGCGCTGCCCTTCGCCAGCCAACTTGCCAGGAATGCCACGTTTATCCCGAATCCCGTCCCGACGTCGAGGACCTTCAGCTTCTTGTCGCGTGGGATTCGCCTCCCCAGCTCCTTCCTGATTCCTTCCCCGTTGCCGTGCAGGTCCGAGTTCGAGGACGCTGCCACCATCTTCCCTCCCTTGTAGAACAAGACTTGCGAGCCTCCTATCGACCCGCGAGACTGGGCTGCCTTACAACCTTTCCCTTTGACCGGCGATTCTACCCTGCTTCGGCGAAGACTTTCAGGTAGGGCGCCAAGGTGAGCTGCTCTTCGTTGGTCCATTCGTGCCCGCACGGGCAGGAGTGGTTCTGACCATGGAGGTCGTCCCTGTCCATGACGCAGTGGTGGACGTGCCAGGACTGCCCGACAAGGGCCTTCCCGCAGAGTTGGCTCACGTGCCGTGGGACCTCGCCGAAGTAATAAGCGGTTACGCACCCCAGATATCGAGCTGAAATCTAGAAAGAAGCACCTCGAAGCAAGAGGCGATTCGAACCCGCATGAGTGGAATGGCGGCCGCCTGCCAAGATAGTTGACAGGTTGAGGAACTGGTTTTCACCTTGCCGATAAAGAGCGGGCTCCGCCTTCGTGATTCGGCATGCAATCTAGTGACGCGGTAGGATTCTTGGGCAAATCTGTCGAGGACCTCTACGGAAGACCCATCGGGGTCGTAGTGGGCTTCTCGCTAAAGACCAACGGCGACGTGGAGTCGGTGGGATTGGACCAGGGCAGCGGGTCGTTCCAGGAAGTGAAGTCTGGCAGGCTGCTATTCCACGACCAAGCGCTCATCGTCGTCCCGACGTGGAAGGCCGACGTCATGCGGATTACCGGAGAGATGGGAGTGCTGCGGAAGAGGGTCTCGGCCCTTCGGGAGCTGGCGAAGGACGCGAACGAAGACGGGCCAGCAGCTCTGGCCCAATACGAGCAGCTGCGCGGCCAGTATGAGGCGCGCCTCGCCAAGATCCAAGAGTCGAGCGACAAGCTCGTCCAAGAGATGAAGAGCAGGATTGGCGAGCTCGACCAACAGGACGAGTCTCTTGCGAAGTTCCTCGTGAACGTGAACATCCAATTCAGGTCGGGCGAGATCAGCGAGGCCTCGTTCGGGCTCGTCAGCGACCATTGCGGCGGGATGAAGGCGAGGAACGCCAAAGAGAGAGAGGAGCTCACCGCAGCCCATTCGATGCTCTCGATGAGGGAAGAGGGAGAAGGACGCCAGATAGAGGTCCAGGTCCCGGCATCCGGGCCAACTGATTGCCAGGCGGGCCTGCGGCTACTTCCTTGGCTTCAGTCCGAGGGCCCGGACGAACTTCCCGAACGCCGCGTCGCTCATCATGAACTCCGGGAGCTGCAGGCGCTCCATGACCTTGGCGTCGGAGGTCCCGATCCTTCTGGCCTCCTTCACCATCCCCTTGTAGGACTCGAGCACCAGCGGGTTCTGGCCGAACTCGACCCCGGAATCGAGCGCCGCGGTGCTGGACTCGCCAGCCCGCCTGAGGAAGTTCAAGCAGAGTATCACGTCCAGATATATGGACTCGATGTCGGCCTTCTTGACGAAGCCCGAGTTGACGACCAGGTGGCCGTCCTCCTCGCTCGGGAAGATGGAGCCGAAGGGGCTCTCCAAGAACTCTACCCTGATGCCCTGGAGGGCGTCCTTGGCTCCCTTCCCGAAGAGGGCCTTGACCGGCGGCGCCTCCTCGAACCCTTGGAAGTAGTCTGTGAACGGGAAGAGGACGAGCTTCGGG
>VFSW01006805.1_pt1 | contig 16734 bp, 18 predicted proteins | sample 5358111 | NCBI WGS metagenome assembly VFSW01 (sample SAMN11554181, study PRJNA540505) | mine drainage metagenome | isolation source: sediment from site ElyBrook_90M | place: USA: Ely Copper Mine, Vershire, VT | collected 2017
GCAGCCGAGAGACGGCGCGGATTGTGACGGCTCGGAAGCCGTCTGCTGCTGCGTCATGCGCAGCCGCGTGATGTCCTCATCAGGCCGGCCCACTGCGAAAGGATAAGCCACGTCGCAGGAGTCACAAGAACGACGCAGTACGAGCTACTCCTTCCGTTGACTGAGCTGGAACAACGAGGTAGCGTAGTTGAGTGTTCATAGCCCAGTTGTGGCTTCGTTGAGGAATTTGCTGTGTCCCGGCACCATCTCTTTCTGGCTATTGCCATCGCGGCATTGCTCTTCCCAACGTCACGTCGTGTGATTGTCGAGACGGCCCGAGCTGTTATCGCCCCCATTGTTGCGGTTCTCTTCCTGATCGCAATGCGCCTGCGCTGAGCCTCCCGGCTCGCGCCCGAAGGACGGTGACCTGAGGTCGCCGTCATCTTCCCGTATTCCACACGATAGACAGCGTCAGCTACGGCTGGCGGCAGCTCGCTGAGCGATCACGATCCGCGCCAGCAAGCTGTCACGGACTGTGAAAAACGCCAGACGAGAGTCCGGCTCGATTCCCGTTCGGCACGCTCCGGTGCTTCATCCCTTCGTACTCCTTTCGGTTGCGGTCCGACTCGCGGGCGAGAACCGCAACCGAAAGGAGCAATCCGATGAAACTCTTGACCGAAGCGCAGCGCCGCGAGCTCATCGCGAATGGCGAGCGAACCGCCGCCGGCGAGCAGACCGACCCTCGTCCCGTCGTCAAGCTCTTCACGCCCGACGCCGGCGCCACATGGCTCCTCACGGAGCTCGACCCGACCGATACCGACCGCGCCTTCGGGCTCTGCGATCTCGGCCTCGGGTTCCCCGAGTTCGGCTATGTGAGCCTCGCGGAACTTGCAGCAGTCCGCGGTCGGTTCCGGCTTCCCATCGAGCGAGACCTCCACTTCAGCGCCGATCGCTCACTGTCGGCCTATGCGGCCGCAGCTCAGCGGCACGGACGGATCGTCACATAGCCGGCTGGCTCAGGCCGGCGCGCGCAGAGTTCTTGCGCGCGCCGGTTTAATGTCGGCTCACTACTCCCTCGGTCGCGCCTGGAGGCTCAAATGCTCGGCCGTGGGTTCCTGAGCCAGCCGCTTGACGGCTTCAACGAATGACACACCCAGCAAGTGCATCGCCAGGTCGATTGCACTGGCGCCACCGCGGCGCTCTCTCGTGTCGAGCCACTTGCAGCCGGTCGTGAGAATCTCAAAGTCACCGCGGCTCGTCAGGACGTGCCATCGCCGGCTCGCGAGATTCTTGCGCGGAACGTATGTGCGACCAGGCTTCAAGAGGATTGCGAGCTGCCTCAAGACCAGCTCGCCTGGCATCCGCCGCAGCCTCGCGAGCGCGTCTTCATCGAAGGTTTTGCGCACCCGACGACGATCCTCCACCGGTCCATGGCAGGGGAGGGAGAAATCTCGCGGCGCCCACTTTCTCCCTGCTCACCGCGATCCGACGCGCTGAGACTGGTCGCGACGGGCCGCACCGCGCCCGCAAGCGACCGAGAACCTCGGAGAGCGATGTGATGCAGACCTCAGCCCCGACAGCAACGACCGACCGTTACCTCACCAATGCGGAAGCCGCCGCGGTGCTCAAGCTCTCGCCCCGGACGCTCGAGAAGCTCCGGGTGAACGGTGGCGGCCCGCGCTTTCGTAAGTTCGGCAGCCGCGTCATCTACGCGCGCGAAGACCTCGATGCGTGGGCGAACGCACGCGTCTGCGAGAGCACCTCGGACGTCAATTACGCCGCCCTGCGCTGATTGCGCTGCTTCATCAAGACCGCAACGATGTTTGACGGAGTACGAAATCAGTCGGAGCGCCAGCGGCTCGAGGCCTTTCGCGCTCTCGCTGCCGATCTCGCGCCGCGCGATCTGCAGGACCTCATGTCCTACCCGTTTTTCTCGCTCACCAAGGCGAAGCGCACGAGGCCGATCGACTACCACGCCGGCGACATCACGATCCGGGTCGAAGGGACGACCGAGCACGGAATCGCCAGCATCTGGGATGCCGACGTACTCATCTGGGCCGCCTCGCAGATCATCGAGGCGCGGGACGCCGGGATTGCGACCTCGCGGCTGCTGGTCGCGACACCATACGAGATCCTGAGCTTCATCGGCCGAGGAACCAGCGGGCGCGACTACGGGCGGCTCAAAGCGGCTTTCGACCGGCTCCAATCGACCACCGTTGCGACATCCATTCGCCAACCCTCCAGCCGGCGGCTCCACCGGTTCTCGTGGATCAACGAGTGGAAGGAAAGATCAGCGAGGGACGGCAAACCACTCGGACTCGAAGTCGTCTTGCCGGACTGGTTCTACGCGACCGTTCTCGACTCGAGCCTCATCCTGACGCTCGATCGTGCGTACTTCACCCTCACGGGGGGGATCGAGCGCTGGCTCTATCGCCTCGCCCGCAAGCACGCCGGCAAGCAGGCCGACGGCTGGAGATTCGACTTCCGGCACTTGCACGCGCGATCCGGAAGCCTTGCCCGGTATTCCGACTTCGCCATCGACCTGCGTCGGATCGCTCGTACCGGGATGCTTCTCGGCTACCGAACGGTGATCGAGCGCTCCCGCACCGGAAGCGAAGTGCTGCACCTGCGTGCCGCGCCCAGAGAGCGGGTCGAGCGCACGGTGGGCGGACTTGCCGCAAGGTTCCGGATCGGGGACAACCTGTGAATTGGCTCGTGCCATCAGGCGCATCGACTATCGTGCTATCGGGCGCGCGAGTGTCGTGCTATCAGGCGCAAGAGCGCTTGCAAGTCATTGGTGCGTCGAGTGAATTCCTCCGCGTAACTCCTATAACGAGATCCTTCGGATCTGCAATAACGTCGCACGGCCGATCGTTGTTTGTGGATAGGCCGGATCTGGTGTCGCGTGACCTGCGAACCGCGAGCGATGCTGCATGACGGCACTGGGGGCCAGGCGACAGCGATCGCGTGAGACGGAGGCCTCGCTTCGAGGTGTCCGAGACGCGAGCCTTCCTCGGTCAATGAGCTTCATGCCGGACGAAAGCCGACTCTCGCCCGATCGCGGCCGCGCCGCAGGTGCTCACGCGACGAGCCGGCTTCGGTCACTGATCCTGATATGCGCGGCCGCCCTGCTGTGTCTCGGCGCTCCCTGGATCCATCCGCCGATTCGGCTCGTGTACAACCCGAGCCCGAGCGTTGCGCGCGGATGGTATCTCATGGTTCCGGCACATCGCCTTGAGGACGGCATGTTCGTCGTCGCGCGCCTTCCCGCGGCTGCTGCGCAAATCGCCGCGGAGCGCGGATACCTTCCGATCACGGTGCCGGTAGTCAAGCGTGTGGCGGCGCAGGACGGCGAGTATGTATGCGAGCGCTCCCGGGTTCTCTCGATCGACGGAAGGCCGGTCGCTCGTGCGCTCATTGCCGACTCGGCTGGTCGTCCGCTCCCCGCGTGGTCTGGGTGTCTCAAGCTGATATCCGGCGAGTATCTGCTGCTGGGTGAAGGGAGATCGGATTCCTACGACAGCCGATACTTCGGTCCGGTCACGGCGAGTGCCATCCTCGGGCGCGCCCTCCCGCTTTGGACCTGGCGATGAGCCGAAAGCTACTCGTTGCGGGATATGCCCTAGCCACGATCGCCGTCTTCCTGGGCGGCGATGTTCTCGCCGCCGACCGGCCCCTCTTCTGCGGTACCAAGCCCTGGCAATCGATCATTCGTGAGGCCGCCGATCGTTTCGACGTCTCGCGCGCCTGGCTGGATGGGGTCATTGCGGCCGAGAGTGCCGGTTGCGCCACGGTAAACGGCAAGCCCATTACCTCGGCCGCCGGCGCCATGGGTCTCATGCAGCTCATGCCATCGACCTGGTCGCAGTACAGGGTGCGGCTCGGTCTCGGTCACGATCCCTTCAATGCACACGACAACATCTTTGCCGGCGCGGCGTATCTCCACGACCTTTACCGGAGATTCGGCGAGGATGGATTTCTCGCGGCCTATCAGGCAGGTCCCGAGCGGTACGAGGAGTTCATCCGCGACGGTCGGCCGCTGCCTCGCTCAACCCTCGACTACATTGCGCGCGTTCATCGAGTCGCCATGCGGGTCGACGCACGCTCGGCCTCCGTGTCGTCGCCGGTTGCGCCTGCCGCAAGCGCGCTCTTCGTCGAGCTCGCCACGAGGCAGTCGAATCCCGATCGGTCGTCAGATCCACAGCTCGACACGAGGCTCTTCGTGCCGCTGTCACGCGATCGGCAGCCAGCGACGTCGTCAGGCCAATGATCTCGGCAGTGTTCATCACGATGGGCCCGCTGCGAATGACTCAGAGCACTGAAGTCGGGAGAAGCGGCCGGAAGAGTGGGAAGCAAGATAGAAGGCCGCGGCACACGTGCGCGGCTAAGGGACTGTCTGCACATGGGTTTGCGCGGCACGGCCGCGCGGGAGGGGAGTGCTGCGACACCGCGCAAACGCCTAGGGATCAAGGGACTTTCGGGTGCCACGTACTCTCCGGTGCGCTCGCATACGCCTGGTGCCTGCCATGAGCCGAGATCGTGACAGGCGGTTCCGGCCGCGAGTGGGGCCGCCCCGAGATCGGGGAAAGGTCACCAGTGAGCGATTCATCAATCGGGTCGTTCGATCAGAGTCGCGATCGGGGAAGTCACTTGGCTATCGCGTCTTGCGCGCCCGACCGGGTTCGCGCCTCGGGCGGGGGCATACGGCGGCGGCCTTGGCGGGCCGAACCCTCGGGCCCCGCTCGCGGCGGGCCATCGTCAAGTTCCGCATCGTCAAGCATGCGGGCATCAAGCCGGCCGCGCTCCGGGAGAATCTCGACTACATCGAGCGGGACGGCGTCCAGCCCGATGGCAGTCCCGGTCACCTCGAGGCGGGGGATCGGGAACAGATTGACGCCGAATCTTTTGCGAACCGGATCGAAGGCGACCGGCATCACTTCAAGATCATCGTCTCACCGGAGGATGGCGCTCAGATCGGCGACCTCAAGGCGTACACGCAGGAGCTGATGGCGCAGGTCGAACGCGACCTCGGAACGAGGCTCGAATGGGTGGCGACTGACCACTGGGATACCGACAATCCGCATATCCATATCCTGTTGCGGGGCAGGGATGAGGCCAACGAGGACTTGGTCATCGCGGGCAACTACATTGCTCACGGCATGCGCTATCGCGCCGCGGAGCTCGCCACCCAATGGCTGGGGCCGCGGACGGAGCGTGAGATCCGGGAAAGCCTGACGCGCGAGGTGGAGCAGGAGCGCTGGACGAGTCTCGATCACGTCCTTCAGCGGAGCACGCAGGACGGAACTCTGGACCTGGCCGGGCTCTCGTCCGCCGTCCAGGACCGGGAGTACCGGACGCTCCTGGTCGGGCGCCTGCAGCGGCTCGAGAAGCTGGGCCTTGTTGAACGTCTTGCCGCGAACCGCTGGCAGCTCTCACCCGACTTCGAACCGCTGCTGCGGGCAATGGGCGAGCGGGGCGACATCATCCGCCGCATGCAGCGCGCGCTGGGTGCCGAGCGCCGGGACCTGGCCACATTCGGCAGTGCAGGTGCCCCGGGGTCCGTTACCGGCCGCCTCGCGGCGAAGGGCATTGCTGATCCCATTACCGACCGCAGATACCTGATCGTGGACGGGGTCGATGGCCGTGCGTACCACATCGTCGCGCCCCCTCAGGTGGACCTGGGCGGACTCCCGATCGGCGCGGTAGTGACGGTGAGCAAAGGCCCGAAGCCGCGCGCGGCGGATCGCACGATCGCCGAGCTTGCGCATGACGGCATCTATCGTACTGCTGACCATTTTGTCGCGGCGCGAACGGACAATCCGCGTGGGAGCGACCCCGAGGCGCTCGTCGAAGCGCACGTGCGGCGGCTGGAAGCCCTCCGCAGGGCAGGGATCGTCGAGCGGCTGGAGGAGGGGGTCTGGCGTGTGCCCCAGGACCTGGTCGATCGTGGGCGGGCCTACGATACGCGCCGTTCACCGGGCGTCAGGGTCGAAGTTCGCTGCTATCTCCCGATTGAGCGGCAGGCACGAGCGGTGGGTGCCACCTGGCTGGATACCCTGCTCGTGGGTCCATCGGACGACCTCGCGCAAACCGGATTCGGACAGGAAGTACGCGTCGCGCTGGCGGAGCGAGAGGACTTCTTCGTGGGCGAGGGACTCGCCCAGCGCCAAAAGCAGCGGGTCATCCTTGCACGGAATCTGCTCGCTACGCTCAGAAACCGCGATCTGCAGAGCGCGGCGGAGAAGATCCAGGTCGAGACCGGACTGGTTCATCGGCCGATGGTCGATGGCGAACCGGTATCGGGCACGTTCCGGCGGTCGGTCGTATTGGTTAGTGGGCGATTCGCTATGCTGGATGACGGCATTGGCTTCAGCTTGGTTCCGTGGCGACCAGTAATCGAGGGACGGATTGGTCAGGTGATAACGGCGGTCACACGACGCGACCACGTATCATGGACCCTCGCACGGCAGCGTGGCATGGCGCTTTAGCTCTCCGCATTCTCATCAGTTAACACGGCCGTGAGGCGCGAATTTGTGTGTGGCAGAAGGATCGCTGCGAAAGCTGACCCAGCATGCGGTATGCATAGCGACCCGACGGGAACATTCAGACGTCCACATTCGCGACACTAAAATTCAAGAAAGCGGACGTACGTCGCATCATCCGTGTTTGCAGTGCTACAGCCGGCGAGATCAAACTTCTCGAGAATTCTGCCGGCGCTCAACAGCCCGATTGCGCCCCTCTGTCTTTGCAGCATCACATGCAGCTGTGATCTCGTCGTAGTTCTGCAGATACAGCTGCGCTCGCTCAGGCGGCATGTCCGCCGTACGCAAATCGAGGCTATTGCGCCGTATAAAGTAATACACAAGCGCAAGGCGCATCTGAATTTGAAGCTCGCCGTTTTGGATTCGATAATCGTGCTCGATAGTCCTCCGCTGGCTGTCGTTGAGTCCAGGGTGAGCGATGAGCTTCAGCGTGCCGAACGTATTCCACTCGACGTCATCTTGTGGGTCCATGTCGCATGGGGCCGGTGGAGAGAAGGACAAGATTCGACCCAGAACGTAGTCACGAAACTCCCCGTGCTCTTGAGATAGGGCCCGTACATGCCACCGATGTCCATCGTGAGCCAACGCGTGTGGGCAGATTACGCGTGACCCGGTACGCGTCAGTGATTGGTAGAAGATTTCGATAGAATTCCGCCGGCGAACCGCGTCGAGAATAGCGCGAAGAACAAATGCTTCAGGACCGCGCGCGATCCGCGGCACACCGTCAACGGGCGGCAGACCGTCGAACCATGTGTCGCTCTTGTGGATGGCTTCTGTGGCAAGCGCCTCGAGCTGAAGCAGGTAGCGCTCAGGGGATAGCCGCAAAAACTTAGGCCGGAAGTCGGGCCGCGTCACGTACGTCTTTTCGGTCGCATCGTAGGTGATGTTTTCCGCCGCTGCTTCCTGGTACCGCGCGAAATCCGCGGAGGCTTGCGGCGTGGATATGTGGAAGCACTCCTCGAGGTCGCGGCGGTTTACCCGTCCATCCCAAAACGCGCGCCACTCGATGAACTCGAGCCGCTGCTTCAATCCCCATCGCACATCGCTTTCGTCGGCCATATCAAATACCAGTATAGTTTCTTTACACGTCTAGAATCATTACGTATACTTATGCTACTCGTTTCTGGTGATGCATGGCTGCTTCGTCGACTCCCCCACCGCGCCACAGGCGAACGGAGAACTTAAGTGACTGAAAGTACAGAGAAACGAGACCCAGATGACCGTCATCCACATAAGGTCACGATCATCGTAGATGGCGTCAAGCATGAGGTTCGCGCTGGCCCCTGGATCGTCAGCGAGCTGAAGGCAGCCGTAGGCGTTCCGGCCGCCAAGGTGCTGGCCGAGATCACGCCGCAGGGCCTGAAGGACCTTGATGACGGGGCAACGATCTCCGTCCATGAGGGAGAGCGCTTCATGAGCCACGTGCGCACAGGAGGGTCCTCCTGATGTCCGCCGAGGATACACTTATGCTGCAGGATCACCTGCGGCCGCTGCTTGAAATCTGCGGCGGGGAAGTGCGCTTCATGATTGAAGGCGAACGGCGGCTCATCTTCCTGGGCAAACTGCACTTTCAGGTGAATGGGACCGAGAAGGTGATGGACGCGGTGCTCTGTCTGAATCACAACAACCCAACGTACCCCACGAAACTGTACCTCGCCGAAAAGCTCGGCTGTGGCCTCAACTGGAATGAGGCCGCGTCCCTGCTGGGGCGCAACTGGTTCACTTTCTCGTGGCGGGACGTACCGAGCAACCAGAGCCCGATCGAGATTCTGGCGGCGCACCTAGCGCCGCTGGCCCGCGGACGCGCGGCATGAAGACCCTATTTCGGGCTACGGCCGACTTCATGGCACATGTACGCCGGGATCTCGAGCGGCCCCATGCATTTGCGCACGAACGCGTCGGGTTCATTGCCGTCCGTGCTGCAGCCGGACACGAGCACTTGGTGCTGCTCGCTGAGCGATATTACTCGGTGGACGATCAGGACTATGTTCCAGATCCCACGGTTGGGGCGCTCATTGGGCAGGAGGCTCTTCGGAAGGCGCTGGAAATCGCGCTGCTGAAATCCGTCGGCATGTTCCACGTGCATGCCCACTTCTTCCCGGGAAGGCTCTGGTTCAGTCCAATAGACCTTCGGGAGCAGACCCAATTCGTGCCGGACTTCTTCAGCGCATGCGGAAACATGCCGCACGGTGCGCTCGTGTTGAATCACACCGATGCAGCGGGGCGGGTATGGCTGTCCCGTACGAGAATCGCAACGATCGACGAGTTCAATACCGTTGGGACCAACGTTACGGTTGAACGTGCACTTAGCAGCAGCGGCGTGGATTTCTACGCATGACCGGCAAGGGCGATTTTAGCCGGCAGAGTTTCCTCGGCGCGGAATCAGAAGAACGACTCGCACGCCTGCGTGTCGTAATCGCCGGCCTGGGAGGCGGCGGCTCTCATGTCGCGCAACAGCTGGCGCACGTCGGGGTCGGAGAAATCCGTCTGCTCGATCCGGATTGCATCGAGCCCAGCAACCTGAACCGCCTTGTCGGTGGTATGCAAGACGACGTCAACGCACGCAGGCCGAAGGTTGAGATTGCGCAGCGCACCATCCTGGGAATTCGGCCGTGGATTAGGATCGTGGCGAAAAAAAAGAAATGGCAGGAGGCGGCCAAACTCATTGCGGATGCTCACGTGGTCGTCGGCTGCCTGGATGGATACCAGCAGCGCGACTATTTAGAAGGTGCCGCGCGTCGGTATCTTCTACCGTACATCGACGTCGGTATGGATGTTACCAAGATTGCGGACGATGAATTCGCCGTATCTGGCCAGATGATCATGACGCGACCCGGCGGACCGTGCCTGCAGTGTCTTGGCTTCATTACGCCCGAGCGTCTAGCGCAAGAAGAGAATCGGTACGGGGACGCCGGGGGCAACCCGCAAGTCGTGTGGACGAACGGCACGTTGGCTTCGCTTGCTGTCGGCGCTCTCATCAAACTAGTCACGCCGTGGTTCTCAACACAGGATCTCTTCACTTGGCTGGAACTGGATGGCAATGCGCAGACAGTCATGCCAAGCGAGCAGCCGCGTTATCGGGTCCTTCCTAAAACGTGTCCGCATCGTGGGGGCCAAGATGGTCTAGGGGATCCATTTTTCAGAAACGGCTTGGTCTGAAGCTACGCTCCATTCGCTCTGCGGTATAGACCTCACGGGGGCCAAGGTTGGCTTCTTTTCGGAACACGCTTGCGCTCTATGCTTCCTCATCAGAGGTCGAAGCGTATCACCCGGGCTTTCGAGCTTCCTTATGGGCGATATTTCTTTAGTCGATCCTTTGGCGACATGGACTTCACCCAACGTCTGCTATTCGGAAATTCGGGCGCTACAATGAATGTCGCCTCTGGCCGACCGTTGTCAGTATGCCCCATATACCCAAGACAGAATTCTACTTCTGGTCTCTATTCTAGGGTTGACGCGCCCATGCCGCTTCGATGAGCATTCCTACAGTGACAGACTCTGAACTGATTTCTGTACTCGAACAATTGCGGAACACGATGGTCGCGGTCGCGACTGGCGGCCCGCGTATTCCGGCCGTTGAAGATGAATACCGCGAGATGTACGGCAGGGTCGCGGCAGAACTCGCGCGCCGCAAGATCGAAAATCCGTTAATCTATGCGAGCCTCTGGGACTGGTACGGCCGATGGAGCAGCGGTGATCTGCCGACTTACCAGTCCCGGCGCAATTTCGTCCGCGAGCTCATCGGACCGCTCGTCAACGAGCTCCGCACGGGAAGCCGCGACGAACGGACCCCGACAGGATGGCCGCGTGTAGACAGGACTGTCGGAGAGCTGCGCGATCGCCTCGCAGCGGCGAGCACTGAGGAGCAGTATCAAGCCGTCGGGTTGCTTTGCCGAGAGGCGATTATCTCGGTCGCTCAGGTTGTTTACGATCGTGAGAAGCACCGGCCCATCGACGGTGTTAAGCCGAGCGAGACAGACGCCAAGCGCATGCTCGAGGCCTACATTTCGGTCGAGCTCGGCGGCGGATCGAGCGAGGAATCACGTCGACACGCGCGTTCGGCGCTCGAGCTCGCCGTCGGACTTCAACACCGTCGAACCGCGACGTTCAGAGATGCAGCGCTGTGCGTAGAGGCAACCACGTCCGTAATAAACGTCATTGCGATTATGGCCGGTCGTCGCGATCCGCAGTAGAGCCACAAAGGAAGGGGCACGCCTGCGGACAAGTGACGCCGCGTCTTGGCCTTCACTCGCCCATCAGGGAGCCCGACGCACCTGGCCGCCAAGATCATGAGCACCCCTAAATGGAGCGTGGGTTGGAGGCGAGCGCGCCGCCGCCTCGTTTGGGGCGTTCACGCGCAAGATTGAGTAATTCCAGATGCCTTCGCTCCGGATGTGCCCGTGTCGATTGACCCTCTGACTGCTGTGTACTGGGTCTCCGATGCGATGCTGGCGGAGTTCGGGCTCTTCCCTGTTCACGCACCCGTAATGCGCTGTACTGATGCCGGCAGCGTTCCACTTCCGCTGGCCGATCTCCGATGGCCCGCGGGCCGGGCGTTCGACCCGGACCGACTGCGAAGGCTGCTGCACGGGATCGCCTCGGGCTCGGATTTGCCCGCGGTGCCCGTCTACCGTGAAGCAGGCGCCACGATCGCAACCGTTCTGGATGGAGCTCATCGTCTCCCGATCATAAGGGCACTAGGTGGCGAGTCGGCGCCATGCGTCCTGGTATCCCGCGATGAAGCCGAAATTCTTTATGCCTACCCCGACGGCCAGGGCGACCTGCTTTGAATGGCGACAGGTGCCCTAGAGAGTTTGGGTCGAGCGGCCGATATCTTGAAGCTCAACAGAGAGTACCGATCCGCCGCTATTGGAAGGACTTGGATCGTGGGGCGCAACGCAAACTCGTCCATATACGAGCGGCGAATTTTACCTGCTTGCGCCGTTCAGCCGCGGATTGGAATACCGGAAAACACAACGCGCTCGTCCGCGTCGGCAACGCCGGCCTTCCTTAGCGCTGCGGCAAACGCTTAGTGCATCGCCAACGAATACGGTGACGGCCCGATAATCAAGCGATCGAAGATGCGCGCCATGTCCAATCCGGCGAGTTCCGGTACGACCGTTGCGTCGAACGGTATCTTGTAAATCAGCTGAGGGACGCCGCCGATCGTTTGGGTTTCGGCTTCCGCTTCCATGACCGGTGATGGATTGCGCTTCGGCCCGTAGATCGCGCGCCATTCACGCTCTTCGTGGAACCCTTCGTGCTTGAGACAGACGACAGCGGACATCAGCATAGCAAAGACGGTGTTGACAACCTGTGCGCGGTCGGCGGCGCGCACGAAATCGGCCTTGTCATTGATGTTTCTGATGACGGTGTAAATCTCCTCCTTTACCTGCGCGTCATTGAAGTAGGCCACCGGACTGAACATGACATTTAGTTGAGTCTCGGCGTCCGAGTACCAGGGCACACGCACGACGATCGCCACTCGTGGATTGCTGCCGCCAAAGGCCCGCCACATCGAAAGGCGACCGTGCTGGTCCTCGCTCTTATCGTCGTGCACCGAAATCGACGCGATAAACGTTTGAAACTGGAGGTCGCCCCACCACTGATTGAACAGGTGGATGGCTTCCAAGGCGGCACCGGAGTGGCAGGCATCGAGCGCGGCGGTGAAGGCGTTCCGCTGGGATTCGTCGCCGAAGAATTTATTGAGCATGGTGAAGCCGTGTTGTACCTCGCGGTAATCTGTCATGCAGGTAGTGTTGCGCATCCAGAGTCTCTTGCTGGTGATGATGCGGAGTGCCGCCTCGGCCGTGGTGTAATGTACGAACTTGGCGGCCTGGAAGTTGGTGGCCTCATAGAGCTTGTGGCGCTCCTTGGTGGCGTATGGCATGAAGATCGCCTCCATCTGCATGATGAGCGTCATCGCATCCGGTATTTTCTTCAGCATTTCGGTTTCATGGGTCATCGGTTGCGCCTCAAAATCCGGACAAGTGGATTGTTCGCCGTATTGTAAGCTGTCGATTTCTTAAGATCGGTGCGCCGATGGCGACCGTGCCACGAAGATGGAGGCCCGCACATCTCACTTCTGGAGGCAGGCTGAGCCTATCCCATGTAACGAATTTCGCTTACGTAGCAGCCCTACTCCGGCCCTTGATTGTCTGAGAGTGACCGGGTGTGGCGTTTTGGGACGACGGTGGCGAACTACCCGGCCAGAAGTAGGGCGGGTCACCGATTCCGCGTCATGGCCATGACGCCGCTCGGGATGGATAGGCTTCAAGTGAGTGACGCGGCTGTGATCGCGGTTGCAGTTTGGCGCGATCTGGAGGGGAGGGAGCGCATGGCTCGCGCTTCGCCTCTCCGGGATTCGATGGACCTTCCATTGATTCGATTGCGAGCATATTCGTTGCAAAGATCGACTTTGACCTGACCTGATAGCTCCGAAATCCTGTCCCCCCGCGCCAGCACGCACTGTGCTGGCACCCGGAGCGGAGAGAGTTCGGTGTGACCCCCACCAAAGTCCTCATTGGCCAGATCCTGATTGTCTTCGGGATCGTATTGGCGGGCACCTGGTACGCGACGGAGTGGACCGCGGGTGCTCTCGGGTACCAGATGCGTCTTGGGGCACCCTGGTTTCTGTTCCGCGGTATTCCGGTCTACCGCCCCTGGCGGCTCTTCGAGTGGTGGTATGCCTATGAGCCCTATGCTCCGGGCATCTTCGACTTCGGCGGGGCCATTGCGGCCGGGAGCGGGCTGCTCGCCGCGGGTGCTGCCATTCTGGGTTCGGTCTGGCGGGCGCGTCAGTCAAAACTGGTGACGACCTACGGGTCGGCGCGCTGGGCGGCGGATCGGGCTCTTCGGGGAGCGGGGCTTACCAAACCTGCTGGCGTCTTTCTCGGGCGCCTGGGCCGCCGATACCTGCGCCACGATGGCCCCGAGCATGTCATGGCCTTCGCGCCGACCCGGTCGGGAAAGGGCGTGGGCCTGGTGATTCCGACGCTCCTCACGTGGCCGGATTCCGCGGTCATCCACGACATCAAGGGCGAAAACTTCCAGCTCACCGCCGGATGGCGATCGCGCTTCTCGCACTGTCTGCTCTTCAATCCCGTCGATGCGCGCTCCGCGGCGTACAACCCGCTTCTCGAGGTGCGTCGCGGAGCGCAGGAGGTGCGGGATGTGCAGAACATCGCCGACATCCTGGTCGATCCGGAGGGTGCGCTCGAGCGGCGCAACCACTGGGAGAAGACGAGTCACTCTCTCCTTGTGGGCACGATTCTTCACGTTCTCTATGCCTGCGAGGACAAGACCTTGAGCGGCGTCGCGAGCTTTCTCTCCGATCCGGCCCAGCCGATCGAGCGGACTTTACGGGCGATGATGACCACGAACCATCTCGGCGACCGCCCGCATCCCGTCGTTGCGAGCGCCGCCCGGGAGGTGCTCAACAAGGCCGACAACGAGCGCTCGGGCGTGCTGTCGACGGCGATGAGCTTCCTGGGGCTCTATCGGGATCCGACCGTGGCTCAAGTCACGAGCCGCTGTGACTGGCGGATCGCGGACCTGGTGGATGCCGAGCATCCGGTCTCGCTCTACCTCGTCGTTCCGCCAGCGGACATTGTGCGGACCAAGCCGCTCATCCGGCTGCTGCTCAACCAGATCGGTCGGCGGTTGACCGAGACCCTCGAACTGCAGCACGGGCAGCCGAAGCGCCGGCGGGTGCTCTTCATGCTCGATGAGTTTCCGGCGCTCGGGCGGCTCGATTTCTTCGAGTCGGCGCTGTCCTTCATGGCGGGCTATGGGCTGCGCGCCTTCCTCATCGCGCAGTCGCTCAATCAGATCGAGAAGGCCTATGGCCCCAACAACTCGATTCTCGACAACTGCCATGTGCGGGTGGCGTTCGCGACGAACGACGAGCGCACCGCGAAGCGCATCTCGGATGCGCTCGGCACCACGACGGAGCTTCGCGCCCAGCGCAACTATGCCGGTCACCGGCTCTCGCCCTGGCTCGGGCACCTGATGGTGTCGCGTCAGGAGACCGCGAGGTCTCTCCTGACGCCGGGCGAGGTCATGCAGCTGCCGCCCGATGAGGAGATCCTGATGATTTCGGGCCATCCGCCGGTGCGGGCCAAGAAGCTGCGCTACTTCGAGGACCGTAACTTCACCGGTCGCCTCTTGCCGCCGCCTTTGCCCTCGGCTGCCGGCACCTGCGATGCGCCACCTGCGCACCCCCACGACTGGCTGGCAGCCTCTCTACCCCCCGCATGCCACCAGGCGCCCGGAATGGCGGCGATCGCAGGCGTCGAGGACGAGGGCGGCGGCCTTTCTCGCGAGGAAGGCACCCTCGACGGAGAACTCGGGGCGTCGCGACCGAAGGCGCTCGATGGCCTCATCGGTCTCGACCCCGACTTCGAGACGGGCGATCTCTTCGAGCCGGAGCCCGCCCTCGAGCGCGCGGTGCGGCTTGCGCCGCTAGATCCCGATGATGGGTTGCCGCTGTGAGCCGCTCGCGTCTGAACTTGTACGTTCAGCCGGCGCACGCGAAGCGACTCGCGGAGCTCGCGACGATGCGAGGGCTGTCGAAGTCGAGCATCGTGGCGGCAGCGCTCGCTTCTTTCCTGTCTCCCGACGGCGCGGATCAACGGGAAGCCGTGATTGCGCGCCGGCTCGACCGGCTGACGCATCAGTCCGATCTGCTCGAGCGCGATCAGACCATTCTCATCGAGGCGGTCGCGCTCTTCATCCGGCACTACCTCACGGTCTCGACGCCCGTTCCTCCAGAGCACCAGGAGGCCGTGCGCGCGCAGGGGCGGGCGCGCTTCGAGCAATTCGTCGAGCAGCTCGGTCGCCATCTGCACCGCGGCCACAGCCTCGCTCGGCGGCTGACGGAAGAGCTCGGCGCCGATGGGCGCGCGTACGCGAAGGCGGCCGACGATGCCGCGCAGGCGATCGGGGAGGGCGGGCAATGACGGACGTCGCCAAGGTGAATGACGGGGAGCGACGGCGTGCCGAGCACCGCTCGCCGCTCGCGGTGATGACCAGCCGGCAGACCCGGATGCTGCGTACCGCGATGGGGGAGGCGATCGCTGTGGCGCTCGAGGATCCGGAAGTCGTCGAGATTCTCTTGAACCCCGACGGCACACTCTGGTTCGACCGGCTCGACACCGGTCGGCGCCGCTCCGGCATCTGTCTCTCGCGCGAGGATGGCGATCGCATCATCCGCCTCGTTGCTGCGCATCTGCGCCTCGAGGTGCATCCCGGAGCGCCGATCATCTCAGCCGTGCTGCCCGAGACCGGGGAGCGTTTCGAGGGCGTGCTGCCGCCCATCGTGCGGGGTCCCACCTTCTCGATCCGCAAGCGCACGGCGGGCGTGATTCCGCTCACGAAGTATGTCGCGGAGGAGGTTCTCACCGAATCCCAGGGTCTCGTGCTGCAGGAAGCGGTCCGCGAACGGAAGAACATCCTGATTGCAGGCGGAACGTCCACGGGCAAGACGACACTCGCCAACGCACTGCTGCTCGAGATCGCCCTGACTGGAGATCGGGTCCTCATGCTCGAGGACACCGTGGAGCTGCAGTGCCGCGCGGACGATCACGTGCCGCTGCAGACACGGCGGGGCTTGGCGTCCATGGCGGACCTGGTGCGATCGGCGTTGCGCCTGCGGCCCGATCGGATCGTGGTGGGCGAAGTCCGCGGCGGTGAGGCGCTCGATCTACTGAAGGCCTGGGGCACTGGCCACCCGGGCGGGATCGCGACCCTTCACGCCGGCTCGGCACGCGGCGCGCTCACCCGCCTCGAGCAGCTCATCCAGGAAGTCGTCGTCACCGTGCCCCAGGCGCTCATCGCCGAGTCCGTCGATCTCATCGTCTTTCTCGCTGGCCGCGGGCGAGCGCGGCGCGTCGAGGAACTCATGCGGGTCACGGGATTCGACGCGCAGGGCTATCACCTCGAGCCCGCCTTCCCTCACTTCACCGCTCACCGTCAGGGGAACCGATCATGAACACCCATCGCTTGCCTCACTTGCGTCGCGCGCTCGCCTACACGGTCGCACTGCTCAGCTCGATGCTCTACGGCGCGCCGGCATTCGCGGCCGGATCCAACATGCCATGGGAGGCGCCGCTGCAGTCGATCCTCGACTCCATCCAGGGGCCGGTCGCGCGCATCGTTGCGGTCATCATCATCATCGTGACGGGCTTGACGCTCGCGTTCGGGGACAGCTCGG
>VFSW01006806.1_pt1 | contig 16731 bp, 19 predicted proteins | sample 5358111 | NCBI WGS metagenome assembly VFSW01 (sample SAMN11554181, study PRJNA540505) | mine drainage metagenome | isolation source: sediment from site ElyBrook_90M | place: USA: Ely Copper Mine, Vershire, VT | collected 2017
AAGGTGGGGCCAAATCAAAGTATCGAATGGGGCCAAATCAGAATATCGAAATCAGTATACCCGCATGAACGATTCTGCGTGCTTCATGATCGTGGGGATTTCCTTTTTTATGATGTTAAATCGTGCAGAAATCTCAGAGAGTGCAGACCGCTGGTAACCATTCGCTTTGATCAATTTAAACCGCGCTCTTTCTCTCTTTTTCCGCCTCTTTGTCACTACGCCTTGATGGGCTGCGAGATCGACACAGTTCTCGCCCGCCCATATCGCCAACTTTGAGCAGATAGGTTCGTTTGGATTCGAACTGCACCAATGAAGGGATGGACCGATGAGTCTCTCAAATAACGCATCCGTCCAGCCGCGAAGCTTCATCTCTCGCGTTGGTTTCCCCTGCCAGACTACCTCGTATTCGTCCGTCCCTAACAACAACTCATAGGCTTCTGCGTCGATTTCCATTGCTATGAAGCTCCTTTATAGCCAGCGCTCGAGATAAGCTGCGAGTCGAAACACCGTGACCCGCTCGGTCCCAGAACCGGCGCTCGTACATGTAATTTCTAAATGGGGACTTTTCCTAGCCTGAAGGGATGGCAGCTATCGCTACCACCGACTGGTCCCTGTGGGACCGAAATGAGGACGGCCTTCGCCTGAGCCAAATATTGGAGGCGGTTGGTTCCAGCTTCGTCGCCTGTGGCTGGCAGTTCGGGGAGAACCGCTTTGCCGATCATTCGGGCGTTGCGCCCTCAGGGGGAACTACAATCGGGATGCTTCTTGAATAGGCTAGAAAAACTTAGCCAAGCAGCCAAAGCTGTCTCTTAAAACCGGCCAGCCATGGTCGTCATTCCAACTTGCTGAAAGAAGGGTTGCCCCCTCAACTCAAACGTTCTCTCGTTTCCAGCCGCTTTCGTAAGGATGGCCAAAATACCTCTCTCGTGTTTGCTCAGTTTCCCTGAATACTTGAGGCCAATCTTCAAGCATGATTGCCTCCGAACTACCTCCATCATAGATGGAGCACAACGGTCGAGCACCCTGTTCGGACGGACAGTTCTTGGGTAGTTGGGGATGACTGAACGATCCGAGCTTGAACATTTTCAAGGAGGGCAAGTTTCGGTGGCTTCTCCGCGGATGGTCCGCTGACTTTTTGAGTGATGTCATTCATCGCGTCACCATCTTCAGAACGGAATGTCGCCACCGTCCTCGGGGACAGCACCTTTAATGATGGTCAGCTGTGCGCCACCCATTACACCGCGTTTCATAGGTTCACCAACGTGCCAATTCCAGTAATGGCCGCGCTGCCTCAACCATTTACCTGTGCGACCGAATATCCAAGTGGGTAGCCACGTTTTCTCGCAACCATATTCGTGCGTGTAATATTCTTTTCTCCAGCAGCTCGTGATAGGCATTCGCGTCCCCCTGGGAAGATAGACTTTTTTCGACAATTCGTTCCAGCGTGCGCGAGTGAGTAGTGGAAGAGATTCTTTCTCGTGTTGCTTCTTCTTCCGTGCTGCTCTCAGCGCAGACTCTGCGAACATCAGCATTGCCTGCTCTTCGCCGAGCTGCTTGACGTATGCGGTCCAACTAATTCTGTTTTGCATCTAATTCACCTTTGATTTATAAATAGGAACTGCCAAGATTGGGTTCAATTCCGAGGAAGGTCAGCCTGCGCTGTTGCCCTGAAGGTGTTTCGACTATAAGAGGTGTTTGCCTCGAAGGTGGTCGTCACGCAACCTTGCTGAAAGCGGGATGAATCCCCGCAACTCAAACACAACCCTACTCTACTACGACTGCGGGGTGAAGCCAATGCTCAATCCACCGTCCCGCAGCCCATACCAACTTTGCTGGAAGCTTTGGACCCCAACTGGGGGTCAGAACAGCTCTGTCGCTTAATGGGCGGTCCCTTCGAAAACGTTCGGGCACACCTTTGGCTCATTCGCAAAATCTGGCAAGCTAGTATGAGCGCAGAAGTGGGGTTCTCCTCGGAACTGGCCATCTCAAGACGCAAACACGCATCTTTGCAACGACTGCTTCCTATCTGTTGGCTCGGGAGCAGAGGGCCAAGTAGAAATTGAGATGACACAGATCAAAAGCAAATAGTGGACGGCAGGGGAGAATTTTCAATACCTCTCGGTCAGGAAACTGATATGACCCTGGAACGGGAAGTCCGAGAGCAAACCCTTGTTTGAGCGGCGGGTCGGAAACGGCCCGTTCACCGGTGTGAAAAATGGGACTAACATTAAGCCCTCACCGGCGGAAGCATCCACCAGAGTGAGCTGCGGGATTATCGAAGGCAAACCAGCTCTGGTGCTCCTGTAGATTGTTCTACAGACCTTGCCCAGTCCTTTATTGATCGACCGTGGTTGGAGCACCTAAGGGATAAGTGTGTTTGGACGCTTCGTTCGCTCGGCTTGGGCTCGCTCACTCCGTTGAATATCAGAGTAAAGCAGCGAGTAGGATATGTGAAATGCTCAGAATCAGCATCGACTCTATTTGTGTTTCTAGCGCAGCCGTATCCTGGCAAGCATCGACGAAAGCGTGAAAGTGGATCTGCGAAAAGAATGACTGCTCATTTGAGAGACCTCCGAGGTCCCGCACTATTAGGCATAACTGCCAATCAGGCATGACGCTCGTCGCGTCAAACTCACAGTGATGTCCACAAGCTTTTAAGAAGGTATTTGCCATACCCACGATTCATTCCCCAGACAGCTTTGGCTCGACATTTATTCCTTATAAAATGTATGTATACGACAAATAAATACGAAAAGAGGGGAGAGTCAAATGAACGATGCAAATCAGAATAAACCCGCAACAATCCGCGGGGTACTCACGGACATCCGCTCGGTCCCCACTCAAACTGGCACAGTTTTTGTCGTGTGCAAGGTCGGTGGGCATAAGAGTAAGCTCTTCGGAGATGTTGCCAAGCTCATACTTGCCAATCAGGACCAGTACGAAGGCCAGGAAACAGAAGCCTATGGCCGCTGGGACGTGAAGCGGGGAAATGAGTTCGCTATCGACAACTTCCACATGCAGCCTGTTCAACCTTCGCCGGTTGTCCTTCCGACACCAGCCAGAGAGGCTCGCCAGGGTTCAACACGCTTGCACTGGGATACGAAAAGGAGTGGCAGCGACGAAAAAGCTCGAAGGGTTAGCGAGTGGTTGAATGAGTTTTTCGATGCGCTGACGGACGAAGAGTGGCGTCAATGGCAGATGCCGAAGTACAAGCGCCTCGGAGTATTTCCGGCAAGTGAAGAGGAAGTAGAGGTACGTCGCACCTGGAAAGATACCAACCAGAGTCCGCCTGCCATTCCGCAGGACTTGGAAAGTGTGAAGGTTCGATTCAACGCTCGCCTTGAAATGATCCGTGAGGATTTGAGATGCAGAACGAGCGCGCGAGCGTCACTGACCGCTGCAAGAACACCCGCAACTCCAATGCCGGCGGAACCGCCATCTCCCGAGGAAACGTTGTCTACACAATCCGCTCTCTACACCGGCCGTATTGAAATCGCGTGATCTCTCCATCCGGCATCGGAGTCATGACTGCGGCGCTGGCGAAAAGGGACGAACGTACGACTCGTCCCTCCCTTCCTTTCGAATGGCTGAGATCTCTTAGAGCAGGAGAACCCATGCAAGAAACCTCACCTCCCCTAACTGCCGAGGGATCGACCTTACTGGAAGACCCCCGAGCGTGCATGAATTCACGCTGCAAGAAGGGTCCAGAGGGTGCGCGTGCGGCAGTCAAAAGTCCGCGGGCAAAGTATTGTTGTGCGTCTTGTCGCGTTAGCGTTTGTCGCAGGAATAGGCCGAAACCGCCGGACACCGACAAGCCGAAAAGAAAACCCAGGAAAGACAAGAAATACCCGTCCCATGCCGCCCGACAGCGGGCCTATGAGCGGCGCAAATGGGGCATTGGATGCCTCATCGACATGAGTTGCATGATCGAGCGCATGAGGCCATTCCAGCGACAGTTATCAGCCTGATGTGTCAGGGGCGTGTCGTAAGTTACGAGATCTACGTAGGAAATGATAGGGGTCTCTCTCCGGTGGCGTTTTGTGAGGTTTCTGAGCCAGGCATGGCCCAGCGAACCGCATTCATGACGAGCCCACCCTAGTGGCGTGAACGATGGCTATGAAAGAAGAATGCCGGCAAGCGTTATCAACCTTAAGCGTCAAGGTTTTGAGGCATAAAGGTCGAAGGATAATTTGATTCGCCTACTGGACTGCCCGCGGAAGGCTCTTGAAGGCGTGAGCTAAAAATTCCATGCGAAACGTCCTACGGAACGCAGCCAATTAAAAACACTTAAGTTCACAAGTTTCTACGGGCGGAAAATACAAGTGTTACGCTCAATGTGTTGTCGTCGGTTTATACATTTATACTATTACTATGAGTGCTCCTTCAAGCTAGGCACTACATGACGACGACAACACTCAGGTAATTCTCCGCGTAGGAACTCCAATGCTTGAGTGGCCTTCTCAAGGAAGTCACGGGTGGCCTCCACAACAAACCGGTGCGGATGCCCACTCCAGGTCTTAAGGATGCGTTCGTCGATTACTTGGGCCTCGGCAGCTGATTCGATTCGAAGAGGGTTCTGGTGGTTGTAGCCACTTTCCAAACGCGGTGTGCGAAGATGGATCACCGCATCATAGCGATGGAGCTGCTCCTCAAGAGTCGTCCCTACTTCTTTCCAGAATTCATCCGGTCCCGGCCAATACGCTACACCGTCAACGGTCCCACGATCGCACAGGATGATCGCGGCGTCACTAGCATCGCCGGTTGCTTCGAGTTCTCGCTGGACGAAGAAGATGGCGCGTTGCGCTGCTCGACGAACCGGTACATCGTCACCCCGCGGGAACCCGCCCCCGAACACAATGCCGGCCGCCTCTGGCAAGACTTTCACGTGCTGGCAGAACGACTGGCGAATGAACTCTAGAATTGCCGTCTTGCCCGCGCCCGGTCCGCCGGTTAACACAATCCGACGCTTTATGTGAGGTTCTTTGCACTCGCACTCAGTCATCTGTCTCCCTCAGTCTGGAACATTCTCACATAACTCTCCGGCAACGGAATTTAGGATTTCAAATGGCAAGCTTACGATGTTCGTTGGCGCACAACTTAGGGCACCATATGCTTGCTCCTTGAGTGCATTCTCCAACATTCTCGAGCAATGGCCGCACGTCAATATGCATCTATTTGGCGCAGCTCTTCTGAAGAAAGGGCCTCTTCTTCGATGCCAACTTTGCGATGAATCGTGGAGGACAAATTAACTATCCTAGTAATCTCCAAATTCCGAGGTTTACATCCCGAGAATCGTGCCAATGCTGCTTAATCAAACCGGTACATAGCTTTTCTCCAGAAGATCGCGACAGCAGCACCGACTGATAACGTTCCGGCCAACAAGTACGGAGCGTTTAAATGCCAAACGAACAAGGTACCGCCCAACAGCGGTCCGCTAGCCTGGGCGAGACTATTTGCCGCATTCTGGACGCCAAGCGACTCGCCGACATGATTGATTCCACCGCGTTTTGAGATTAGGGCTGTTAAGTTTGGAGAGACGAAGGCGGTTCCCAACGCAACCAGCCCGACAAGAGCAAAGATAACGAACGTTGTGCGCGCTACCACAAATAGCCCGAGACTTATCCCCATCAATCCGAAACCCGCACCGATCTGATAGATTTCGCCGACACGCCCTGCGAGTAATCCCACCGCTCCGGCCTGAAAAACGGTCATCACCAATCCGCAAACCACGAAGGCAACTCCCACTTTGAAGGGGCCGTAATTGAACCTCGCTTGCGCATAAAGCGCGAAAGTCGCCTCAAAAGTTGCGAGCGCAAACTGAGCGACGAGTACCAGTCCTAGCAGCGGGCGGAGAGTGTTTGCTAACCCTCGCCAGTCTTCTTCTTCCGTTTCTTTGTTCTTGGCACGCAGCGCCGCAGATGGCAGTGACTCCGGCAGCCATCGCAGCGCCGCGACAAGCGTCAACAACCCAAGCGCCGCCGCAGCGAAGAATGGGATCGAAAAGCTGTCAATCAGAAAATGCCAATATCGTGCGCCGAAATGCAGGTCTCTGCGGGACAATATTCCGCCGAGTGCCGGGCCGATTACGAAGCCAAAACTCGTCGCGGCGCCGAGCCACGCCATCCCTCGTCCACGGCCTTCTTCCGTGGTGATGTCGGCTACGTAAGCTGCCGAGACCGGAAGTGTTGCCGATGACAGAATTCCCCCGAGAATGCGCGCTCCGTATAGCAGCCACAGCGAAGTGGCGAGACCGAAGAGAACCTGTGCGACCGCATAACCTGCGATCCCAATCAACAACAGCGGCCTTCTTCCCGTCCGATCCGACAATCGTCCCCACACTGGGGCGAAGAATAGTTGCCCCAGCGCGTATACTCCGGTCAACAAACCGACGTGCATCGTCACCGCCCGGCGTGAGGCACCATCTGAGAGTGCGAGTCGCTCGACGTAGAACGGAAGAACTGGCATCGTAATGCCCAGGCCGATCATCACGACAAACAGGCAAGCGAGAAGTATAAACAGGTGTTTGTTCATCCGAACCACATCCAACTAAGGCCGCAGCAGCACGACGACGGACCGAGGGCGGACGGTATAAGACAACGATGAAAGCGCCGGAGCCGCCGCACCGTCCACAAAATCGTCTGGACTGTCCTGGTACGTATCGACAATTCGTTTCCACTCTGCGGGCGCTCCCTCCTGGATCGTGAACATCAGGGGCTCCCAGTAAGCGTTTAACATCACATACAGGTCGTGATCGTTCACTCCCGCTCCATGAAGACAAAAAGCCAGGGAGTGTGACTCAAAGGACCAGTCCACATCTTTGCCGACCCCGTACCATTTCACGTCGTCGCGCCAAAACATAGAGCGAGCCAGGCTCGAATGATCCTTACGAAATACGATCATCTTTTGAAAGAAGCGAAAGATATCTCGGTGGGCGTCCAACCGGGACCAATCGAGCCAGGTCTTCGGGCCGTCTATGTTATATGGATTGAGGTCGCCAAATTGAGTCTGCAAGAATTCATCACCCCCACGGAACATCGGAGTGCCATTGGAAAGCATCAGCAGGCAAACAAAGTTCTTGACTTGCCTCTTACGCAATTCCATCACAACCGTGCTGATGCCTTCTTCTCCATCACGGTCGCCGCAGTTCCAACTCTCTTGGGAGTTGTAGGAGACCAGGTCATAAAGCGTCAGTCCGTCGTGCGAGCTGATGTAGTTCAGACTTTGGTAAGGTCGGCACGCGTGTGGCAGCGAGTCCGGAAATGCGTCAGAGCTTCCATAGACTCGGGTCATGAGTTCTGAAACCCATCCGGAATCGCTCTTGATGAAATGCCGAGCGACGCTTCGGAACTTGTCATTCCATTGCCTCCAACCCATTCCCGGGAAACCTCTTTGGAGAGCACTCGTGGACATCGGGCAACCGCAGGTCGGCATTTGGCAGCATGGCATGGCGTTCGCGTCTTTCGATTCAAAGTCACCCAACTCGTAATTTGGCATGCCAGGATTACCCTCCCAAGGCTCGGCAATCAGCCGGACGCTCGAGAGATCAGGGTCTGAGGCAATATCACCAAAGAGAGGAGGGTCGTCGAGGTTAATGGAGCCATCGCTCCGACGCGAGAAAACCGATGCCAAATCAAATCTGAAACCGTCCACGTGCATCTCCCTAACCCAATATTGGAGGCTGTTGACCACCAACTGTCGGACGGCGGAGTTCGCGCAGTTCAGTGTGTTTCCTGTTCCGGTGTAATCCGCATACGGGTGATTCGGATCTTCGGAAGCCATGTAGTATGTGCTGTTGTCGATGCCTTTGAAGCTGTAATTGGGTCCAAACTCATCACCTTCTCCCGTATGGTTGTACACAACATCGAGGATCACCTCGATTCCCGCCTCGTGTAGAGCCTTCACCATTTCTCGGAATTCGCGTCGTTGGTCACACGTGCATTGCTGCGCGGCGTACCTGTCATGCGGCGAGAAGAAATTTAGCGGCATGTATCCCCAATAGTTGGGCTCCGTCGCATCGAATTGGAATACCGGCATCAGCTCCACCGCTGTGACGCCAAGTTCCCGAAGGTAAGGAATCTTCTCAATGACGCCGGAAAAGGTTCCGCGTTTTTCGGCACCGATGCCCGAATTCGGATTTGCCGTGAATCCCCGGACGTGCATCTCGTAGATGATTAGGTCGCTGTCGTGACGCGGTCTTGGGTCGTCCGCCCAATCGAAATCGCAATCTCCTTCACACAACAATCCAAGCGGTGCCTTCCCAGCATTGCTGTCTGGACCGAGCGCCGCTGTTCGGTCAAACCCTTGGGGAAAGTGAACGGATTTGGCATACGGATCCAAAATGATTTTCAGAGGGTTGAAAGCTTGTCGCTCGAAGCGCTCACCCGATGATGGAGGACTATCAATTGAATATGCATAGTACCGGGCACTGCCCATCACGCTTTTTGGAATCCGGGTGTGCCACACTTGCCCCGTCTTATTCTTGAACTGGTCGAACTGGTAGCTCAAAATGGGAGTGATCAGATCGTTTGCGCGATACAACAGGAGCGCGACGTTTGTGGCATATTTGGAGTAGATCGCAAAATTGTAGGATTGCTCGGATGCAATCCACGTAGCCCCCAACGGGTTTGAGGACCCCTCCGTGGTCTCCCATCTCTTACTCTTTTCCGCCTTTGTACGTATTCGCGTCTCCGGCAAATTTGGCTGTCTTTGCGTTGAGGCAGAGTCAGATCCAAGTGTCTTCACATTTTCTGTTTTCATGGGCATCGCACCTCTGACTACTTTTGAGTTCACGAAATTATAGATACGGGCAATGAATCCCGGCCGCCTGCCAAAATGCGTGCGGGAGCGGAAGCAATATCCCAATAAGAATGGCAAACGTCACGTACCCGAGCCTTCGTCGCCACGGAGTGAGTAAAGTCACATCTTCAAGAGGGGATGCGCTGGAACCTGCAATGAAGAAAACGATGATCGCCCACATCAATAGGCCGGGCCAGACGAAAATTGCCAGCAGAAACAGCGACCACATGGAAACACTGCTAATTGCGCTGCCTGTGCGCGCCCCGAACATCGCGCGCGCCATATGGCCGCCGTCCAACTGCCCAATCGGCAAAAGATTGAGGGCCGTGACGAGCAAGCCCAGCCACCCAGCGAACGCCAGGGGGCTGAGCCGCAGCATGTGTCCCTCACCGACGGCACTGCCGAGCGCAATCTTAGACAGCAACGCAAACAGAACGGAAGAGCCTGCGGAAACTCCGATCATATGTTCTCCCGAGGGAGATGGGCTTGCCGTCAAGACAACCGACGATCGCAAGCCTATAAGTAGCGCGGGAATCGCGATGGCAAGGCCTGCCAGTGGGCCCGCTACGGCGACATCGAAAAGCGTCCTGCGATTTTCTGCCGGTGACCGCATCTGGATGAATGCTCCGAATGTCCCGAGAGAGGACGGGACCGGAATAAAGTAGGGCGGGGTTACCCGCATGCCGTGCTTGCGCGCCGTGAAGTAGTGACCCAATTCGTGAACACCAAGGATAGCCATCAGGCCCAACGAATAGGGGAGTCCCACAGCGAACCTAACTGGCTCGCGCAAAAGATCAACGCCCTGATGTGCAGCCCCTGCCCATGTGGTGGTCAAGAGGGTCAAACCCAACAGGAGCCAATGTACCCACGGACGAATGGGATGTTCGCTGAGTGATTCGTGATTCGCGTCAGGCAAAAGCAGGATGGCGGAACCCCCTCTGTCGTCCTCCCGCACCATCGGGATCGCTCTTCCGCGAAAGGCGACTTTCAGCTTTTCGTACACCGTTCCTGCAGGCAACAGCAGCTTTCCTCGAAAAATCTTAATTCCCGCCTCCTCCATCGCTATGTTGATGCCCATGACCTCCCGAATCGCGCTGGGTTCTTCGTTGGTTTCCAGCATGCGTATCTGTGGTTCCGCCGTTTTGCCTTCGTTCGGAGAGCGAAGAATCGACCAAGCCAGCCAGAAGGAGAGCGCCAAGGTAAGCCAAAACCAGATTGCACCCTTGATGAGTCCCCCACCCGGCGCCAGAAACAGGATGGCCAGGGGCAACAAGAGAAGCACTATCCACAGTAGTCTCGACCACAATTGATTTGGCTGGTGTTTGTCTTGCATGAGAATCGCCTCGCTTTCCTCACATCCATTTCCCGGGCATTTTGCCTTTCACGGAATTTTCCGGACTGCGATACACATGCGCACGGTCGTGTTCATGCGCTCCTTAGGGCACGGCTCAAACTTAGGTGGCTTTCAGCTTTTCGTAGGCCGTTGCACTAGGCAACAACGGTTTCATCGAAAGACTTTAAGGCCAATTTTCGGCGAAAACCTCAATAAATCCTCCGATTAGAGGGTCTCTCGCCGCAACTTCAGTCGGCGAAGGAGTTGCGCGTTTATAGCGACCATAATCGTGGAGAGACTCATCGCAACTGCACCAATACTCATGGGGAGATCGAATCCCCAGTGGACGAAAAGACCCCCGGCGACTGGAATAGCGACAAGGTTATAGGCCGTCGCCCAAGTTAGGTTCTGGATCATTTTTCGATAGGTAGCACGGGATAGTTCGATCGCCCCGACAACATCGCGCGGATCACTTCGCACCAGCACGATTCCGGCGGATTCAATCGCTACGTCGGTTCCCGCACCTATTGCGATTCCTACATTCGCGGTCGCTAACGCTGGTGCGTCGTTCACGCCATCACCAACCATTGCGACCTTCTTGCCGCCTGTCTGGAAGCGTTTCACGGCCGAAGCCTTGTCAGCGGGGAGAACCTCCGCTGCGACTTCATCGATTCCGATACGCCGGGCAACCGAATCGGCAACCGTCTTCGAATCTCCTGTGATCATTGCGACCCGTATACCAAGCCGATGAAGTTCGCTGACAGCCGCATTAGATTCGGGTCGAATCTCATCTTCAACCGCGAAAGCTCCAAGCAGCCGCCCTTCAGCGACGGCATAGAGAACCGTCTTCCCATCTGATGCCCATGCCGTTGTCAGTTTTTCAACTTCTGGCGGCACCGTTACTTTAGCCTCGGTCAACAGGCGCGGTCCGCCGATTTCGACACTCTTGCCTTCCACGAGCGCCTTCGCGCCTCGACCAGCCAGCGCCTCGAAATTCGTAGCTGACAATTGGGCAACGCTTCGGCGCTTGGCTTCGGCGACGATTGCTTTAGCGAGTGGGTGTTCGGAGTTGGATTCGACAGCGGCAGCACGCGCAATCAGATCGTCTTCGGTAGTGCCAGGTGCAGCCGCGACTCCCGAAACTGCCGGAGAACCCCGTGTCAGAGTTCCGGTCTTATCGAAAATGACCATATCCAGATTGCGGGTGCGTTCGAGTGCGAGTCTGTCCTTAATAAGGAGCCCGTTTTGAGCCCCTAGTGATGTAGAGATTGCGATGACGAGCGGGATCGCAAGTCCAAGAGCGTGCGGGCAGGCAATGATGAGGACCGTTGCGGTTCTAATGAGCGCATGTTCTTTGTCGCCTGAAAACCACCAGTAGATGAAAGTAATCGCGCCAGAGACGACTGCCACGTAAAAAAGGATCGCGGCTGCGCGGTCGGCAAGTGCTTGCGCGCGAGACCCGGAAGCTTGCGCAGCGGCGACGAGCCGCATGATTCCGGAGAGAGCGGTCTGGTCTCCGATTGCCGTGATGCGGACGTGAAGGCTTCCGCCACTGGCAACTGTCCCCGCAATAACTCTGGCTCCTGCCCCTTTCGGCACCGTTTTGGACTCGCCAGTGATCATGGATTCGTCAACATCGGCGGCGCCTTCAACGACGGTTCCATCTGCCGGAACACGGGCTCCTGGCCGGACAAGAACGATGTCGTCAACACGCAACTCAGAGAGTGGAACAGACTTAGTGTCTGAGCCATTTACGCGTTCAGCGGTGTCCGGGAGCAAGGCAGCGAGTGCATCGAGCGCGCCACGAGCCTGGGAAATGGCCCGCATTTCCAGCCAGTGGCCGAGCACCATGATCGCAATCAGAGACGCGAGTTCCCACCAAACGTCAACGTTGAAGAAACCGAATGTCGCAGCGAGCGAAGTCCCAAAAGCGACGATGATTGCCAAGCTGATGAGTGTCATCATGCCGGGCTTGTGATCGGCAAGTTCGCCCCATGCCCCGCGGATGAAGACGAGGCCGCCATAAACGAAGACGACTGTTCCGAGGACGGGGGGGATAAATTTCGAGCCGGGGAAGGAAGGCGCTGTGTAACCAAGCCAATGTTGAACGTCGGTTGACCAAAATACGACTGGAATTGTAAGGGCAAAACTCAGCCAAAATTTGTCGCGAAACATGGCAACGGAGTGTCCGGCGTGACGGTCGTGGTTCCCGTGCATGTCTGGCATCTTATGGCCAGCGTGTGGGTTTGAGATCTGTCCGTGATCATTGTGTGTCGAGTGGTCCACTTGGAACTCCATTCACAATTGCTATGCTTCACCATCAGCGCTCGCTGAACTCTCAGGAATTCCGTTCCGACGCCTACAGTTAACCCAGCGGGGTCTCAGCGAGCTGACTCTACAATCTTGAGCACTGTCTTCTCGACCTCGGCTGCGACTCCCTCAATCCCAGCATTTGGAAAGAAATGTGCGATAGATGTGGGAAGGAGCGTACTAATATGCGTCTTCCCACTTTGGACGTACACGCTGATCGGGCAAGGCAGCATCAACGAGATTTTCACGTCTTTGTCGAGGACCTGGCTTGCGTACTTCGCATTGCAGATTTCGACGAGCTTCAACGGCTCCCGTGGGAACCCTTTTTCCGACAGAGTGGCAGCGATATCGTGCGTATGCAGAACCCGAAAGCCGAACTCGACTGTTTTCTTTTCGATCGCCTCCACAACGTCCGCGAAGAGTTTATTTGTCGTGACGGTATATTCGAAATTTCCCATAGTGACTCTCCTTGCCAGTGAAATCAGCTCAGCGTCTCCTGGCCAATGCTGCGCTTACCGGAGGAAGACTCTAGGCGCAACGGTCGCACCTCATGCACAGTTCCGAAACACGAAAAAAGCATCGGTAAATATGTCTCGGTCCTAGCTCTTTAAGCTGTCCCTCTCTCAGCTGCTGCCGCCGAAACGTCGATTTCGATGGATTGATAGGCATTTCGCAGATACTGCGAAAGCATGCGCTGCGTGTTGAAAAAGGACCCGTTCACGGCAATGGTTGAGCGCATAACTTGTGCGTACTCCATCGGTCGTCTATAAAACATAGGCATGATGGTTGACTCCAACTTGTCGTAAAGGGAGGCCTCCTCACTTGCGGGATCTTCAGAAATGCCCTCAGAATGGCCGATGTCCCAACCAGTTGATCCCTCTAGATGTCCTTCCAGCCACCAACCATCGGGAACACTCAAACTGGGCACCCCGTTAAGCGCGGCCTTCATCCCACTGGTTCCCGATGCCTCGTATGGCCGCTGCGGCGTATTCAGCCAGAGATCCACTCCACTCGTCATGAGCTGTCCCCAGCGCCAGTCATAATTAGGAACGTAGACCACTCGTATCGAGTGGCCTTTCAGGGCCGCGGCCGCTTGAAAGACTCGACGGATAAGATCCTTGCCGTCGCTGTCGCGCGGATGAGCTTTCCCACCGTATACGACTTGAAGCGGACCGATTGACCCAGCAATCCGTTTTAGGCGCTCGACATTCGAGAATAAGAAGTCCGCGCGTTTGTACGTGGCGGCTCGCCGCGCGAAGCCTAGGGTCATTACTGCTTCGTCTAGTTGAACTCCTGTTGCCGCTTTCACCTCATCGAATAAGGTCTTCTTTGCGCGCTTGTGCGCTTGCTGAATCTCTTCCACAGATGTATGCAACAAGTAGCGAAAGTATTGGTTGTCATAGCGCCATTCTGGAATGTGGCGATCGTACAGTTCGCGGAATGGCGGTGACGTCCAAGTGAGGGCGTGGACCCCGTTCGTAATCGCATGGATAGGATAGTTGGGAAACATGTCATGTGAAATCTCGCTGTGCCGCATGGCGACTCCATTGATGTAGCGTGAGAACCGGAGAGCCAGTCGCGTCATATTCAAGACCCCTTCGGGGCAGCAATGCGTGGCGTCGAGAACTGAACCCACAGGCTTGCCGAGCACTTGATTCACGAGGCTTCTGGGGAATTGATCGTGGCCGGCCGGCACGGGGGTGTGCGTGGTAAAGATGCAGCGACCTCGGACCGCCTCGATGTCGCTTTCGGTCGCCGTGCTTAGATCTGGTCGGCCGAGTTGCAGTTCAAGCAGCGCCAAAACCAGGAAAGACGAGTGTCCCTCGTTCATGTGGAAGCCCTGCAACTCCGTGTAACCCAACTCGCGGAGAATCCGCACGCCACCGATGCCTAAAATTGCTTCCTGACAAATTCGGTAGTGTTCGTCACCTCCGTATAGGTAGTCGGTCAACCGGCGATCCCAAGGGCTATTTTCGGAAAGATCGGTGTCGAGCAGGAAGACAGGCACAGCATGCCCAGAAATTCCTTGAACGGTGAATCGCCATGCGCGCACGCGCACCGTACGGCCCTCGATAACCACAGACGCAGTCGCCTTCTCGGGCGTCAGCGAGTCCTCGGGACGCCAAGGATCTTCTGCCTCCGTTTGATTTCCTATCTGGTCCAAGCGTTGCTGGAAATAGCCTTTGCGATGGGCTAGCGTGACCGCCACCATGGGCACTCCCTGATCGGCAGCCGAGCGGAGCGTGTCTCCCGCAAGTATCCCCAGCCCGCCGCTGTAGGTGTGGATCGACGGATCGAGCGCAATTTCCATCGAGAAATAGGCGACTTTGGCCGTTTGGCTCATTGACTCCTTTGACTAGGCAACGATGAGACCCTTCCGTTCTCCATTTTTACGATTGCCCTGTGAAACGCGTTCCCATATAGGCCGATACGCTCACGTCGCCGGCTTGAGCGACATCTGGCACCAGCCTTCTATTGTTTCCTGAACACACCCTCCAGCACTTTGAATAAGGTCACGCCAAAAAACGCCAGGGCATTCCACCAGATCAAACCGGCAACGAAGCTCCGCACTGTGATGATGTCTCTTCCCAAAAAATTCGCTTCCATATGCAAAGCGTCCTGAAGGAACACGGTTCTGATGTTCGGAAACAGAGCCACGCCAGCGAAACAAATGACATAAACGATGGTTGTCCACGCAGCGCCGACTTTCACGGAACGTATGGTACTGGTCATATCTCACTCCCTTCTTCGAGGGTCCCTTTCTGGGCCCCTTAAAAAACTGCTACTTCTGACGACCCAGCGAGACGTTGTAGATTGGCACCCAGATCAGGGTTGCGTACCAGCCATAGCCGTAGCTCTCGATTAATCCAAGGAAGAAACTTCTCCAACTGATCCAGTGGAATCCGGGGAGCAGGTTTTGCCACGCCTGATACATCGCGTGCGCTGGAAACATCAAATCGAAACAGACACATAGAACAAACGTGATCGACAGGAAAAAACTAGTCGCGTGCCCCACCGCCGCCAATGAAAGACCTTGTCTCATTGTTGTCCTCCTCTCTAGGAAAAATACTTCTGTGGTTCAGCTTCAAACTTGTCCAAACACTTCCTTGAACAGAAATGCAGCTCCCGGCCCTCATGGCTCTTCGTGTAGCCCTGCCCCGGTTTTACCGACATTCCACACACCGGGTCTTTGGCAGAAACATCTTGGCCACCAAGCCCGCTGTGTCCTTTATGCTCTCCGTCACCGTGACCGCCATGACCTCCGTGAACCATGTGCGCGCCGCAACCGAAACGCATCATCAAATAGAAAAACGCCGCGAAAAGTAGAAACGAGAGCAAGCCGTTCATAACTCCTCCTAATCTGCGGGCTCGGCTTCCCACAAAGTGGTTCCGTGAATGCCCGCTCTTTCAGTCGGGCCCCGACCGACGACAACCTGCAGGGGCGATAGCAGACGATCCATAAATTATCCTGCTCAAAATAACCGTAAGGATCTAGGCTCGGCACCCGATCGCACACGAAAAAATCAGAAACTCGAATCGAACAATCACTGATGGCTGGTACCACGTGGCACTGACCGCAGATACGCGATTATGGCCGTGGCATCGCTATGATTCAGGTGATAAATGTGCATCGGCGGCTGAATTGGGATTCCGTTTGTTCCTATACCTCTCTCGAGAATGTCCTCGGCTTGTTGGTTCGTATATGGAAATCCGGCCAGGGCGGGGGACTGCATAGCCCAGCGTTGTTTTGATTGAACGGGCATGAACCAGATCGGGCCACCCTGGAGCCATCGCGCGTGGTCCAGTGCGCCATCCGGGTTCCGAGGCGTGTGGCACTCAGTGCATTTGGCTACCTCTTCCACGAGATACCGGCCTCTCGCAATTTCAGCTTGTTGTGGAGCCACAGTTAGTTTTGTTTCGGAACCTTGTTTCGAGTTTTGACTCGTCGACCCTTGCTGTGCCGCTATCAGGGAATCTGCGCACGCAAAACTGATCGATAACACAATAGAAAGAGCAAGCTTAATGGAGAATTCCATTTTGGTTCCTCGGTTGGCCAAGAATATACACATACGATCTCCTCTCCAGCTGATCTTGTCTCCTTTTCAACCTCCCTGCACATCAAACTTCAGGGTTCGCTTTGCGTGCTCGGTTCGCTTCGGCCGTAAGTCTGGGCGGCGTGACGAACATCAACGAGGCTAAATAAACAGCGATCCCCAGAAACACGAAGAGGCCGCCCACAAACATGAACCCTAAGAAAGCCAGCGGATGATTCCACAAGAGTGAGAGAGCAT
>VFSW01006807.1_pt1 | contig 16728 bp, 29 predicted proteins | sample 5358111 | NCBI WGS metagenome assembly VFSW01 (sample SAMN11554181, study PRJNA540505) | mine drainage metagenome | isolation source: sediment from site ElyBrook_90M | place: USA: Ely Copper Mine, Vershire, VT | collected 2017
TTGTCATTCCGTAGCGCTGTTGCTTGTCATTCCGCAGCGCTGTTGCTTGTCATTCCGTAGCGTAGCGAAGGAATCTGCTTCTCCTCCGCTACGCCACAAACTTGAAACAGTCAGCCGCAACAGTTACTTGCTGTAGAGTTCGACAATGAGTTGTTCGTTGACTGGCAGGTTGACGTCCTCGCGCTTCGGCAGCGCAATCACCTTGCCCGACAGGTTGTCGCGGTTGATGTCCAGCCACGGCACGGAGCGCTGCCCCATGGCAAAATTCTTTGCCTCTTCCAGCACCACGAGCGCCTTCGATCCCTCACGAATCTGGATCTCGTCGCCCACCTTGCACTGGAACGAAGGAATGTTGACCTTGCGGCCGTTCACCTGAATATGTCCGTGCCGCACCACCTGCCGCGCCTGACGACGGCTCATGGCAAATCCAAGCCGATAGCAGACGTTGTCCAGCCGCGTCTCCAACTGCTGCAACAGCAGCTCGCCGGTGACGCCAGTGCGGTTCGCCGCCTTCTGGTAGTAGGCGCGGAACTGCGTCTCCAGAGTGAAGTAGATGCGCTTCGCCTTCTGCTTCTCGCGCAACTGTAGACCGTAGCCCACAACCTTCTTCACCTTGCGCGACTGGCCGTGTTGGCCGGGAGGAAAGTTGCGCTTCTCAATCGGGCATTTGTCGGAGAAGCATTTCGCTCCCTTGAGAAAGAGCTTGGTTCCGTCGCGGCGGCAGAGGCGGCAGACGGGTCCTGTGTAACGTGCCATTTTTTATTGCTCCTTTGAATCAGGTGACGACCGGTTTACACGCGAACGCGCTTCGGATCCCGGTCCTGTTTGAAATAGCGGAATAAGAGGTACGTTTTCTTGTCCATACCCCTTCCCGTTGCATCGTTGGTTATACGCGCCGCCGCTTCGGCGGACGGCATCCGTTGTGCGGCATCGGCGTAACGTCGCGGATGCTGCGCACCTCCACGCCAGCCGCGGCCAGCGCGCGGATCGCCGACTCGCGGCCCGAACCGGGGCCAGAGACGCGCACATCCACCGAGCGCAGACCGTGATCGCGCGCCGCGTTGGCCGCACCGGTCGCAGCCTGCTGCGCCGCAAACGGAGTCCCCTTGCGGGAGCCGCGAAATCCCAGCGATCCAGACGACTTCCAGCTCAACGTATTGCCAGTCTGATCGGTAATCGTGACGATTGTGTTGTTGAAGCTCGCCTGAATGAAGACCAGGCCGAATGGAACATTCTTCCGCTCGCGCTTCTTGAATTTCTTGTTCTTGCCTGCGGTCTTGGCGCCGGCTGCCTTGTTCTGTGTCTTCGCCATGATTTATTTCGTCGCTTTCTTCTTGCCGGCAACCGTGCCCTTGCGAGGACCTTTGCGAGTGCGAGCGTTGGTGTGGGTGCGCTGGCCGCGGACGGGCAACGAACGGCGGTGGCGAAGTCCACGGTAGGACTGGATCTCGATCAGGCGTTTGATGTTGAGCGAGACGTCCTTGCGCAGATCGCCCTCGATCTCGCCCTGTGCCTCGATCACCTGACGGATGCGGTTGAGCGCATCCTCATCGAGCGTGCCAACCTTTGCGAATGGATCGACGTCCGCTGCGGCAAGTATCTTTGCCGCGCGCGAATCGCCAATCCCGAAGATATGTGTGAGTCCGATGCGCACCTGTTTGTGATTGGGGACATCGACTCCAGCAATACGTGCCATGGGGTTCCTTTTTATTTGTGCTCGTAGCGCAGTACGGCCACGGGAGCAGGGTTATCGGTTTGCGGTCAGTCCGCCGGGTTCAGCGCAAGCCTTGATTCGGCTAACTAGCCCGACGGGGCCGGGTAAAGCAGTTCTGGTTGTTGGTTGCCAGTGGTTGATTGAAAGCAACAACGACTAGCCCTGACGCTGTTTATGCTTGGCGTTTTCGCAGATGACGCGAACCACGCCGCGGCGGTGGATGACTTTACACTTATCGCAGATCTTCTTGACGGACGCGCGGACTTTCATGAAGCTCCTGAAAAGCAGCCGTTGGCTTTGGACCATTAGTCTTTGACTAAAGGCGGCACGGCGCTGCTTGTTACCTTGTTGCAGCTAGAAGCTAAAAGCTAAAAGCTAGTGGCTGATTTCGTCTACTTGTAGCGGTAGACGATACGACCGCGGTTGAGATCGTACGGACTGAGCTCAATCGCGACGCGGTCGCCGGGGAGGATACGAATGAAGTTCTTGCGCATGCGCCCGGAGACGTGTGCGAGGGCCTGGTGCTTGTTTTCAAGCTCGACCTTGAACAGCGCATTGGGCAGCGTCTCAACCACCACCGCCATCACTTCAATTGCATCTTCCTTCGACAAACGCTCTCCTTATACAAGGCGGGACGGTTCTGACCCGGCCCAAACGCCCTGTGCCATGGCCTGAGCACACAGCATCTTTGAGTATACCCCTAAATGAGGCTGAAATCCTAACGGGTCAGAACCAGAGGGCCGTCTTTCGTGATTGCCACGGTGTGCTCGAAGTGCGCGCTGTAACTGCCATCGACGGTAATGCTGGTCCATCCGTCGGGCAGCACCTTCACCTCGGCCTTGCCGGCGTTGATCATCGGCTCGATCGCCAGTACCATGCCAGCCTTCAGCCGCGGCCCCTTGCCACGCACCCCATAGTTGGGAACCTGCGGATCTTCATGCATCGATTTGCCGATACCGTGGCCGACGAACTCCTTGACCACGCCGAACCCCTGCGCCTCGCACAGCTCCTGCACCGCAAAAGAGATGTCCCCAAGCCGACCGCCGACCTGGGCCTGCTGGATCGCCCGTTCCAGAGCGGCCTGAGTCACGTCGAGTAGCCTCTTGGTAGCGGCGCTGGGCGTACCGACAGCGTAGGTTACAGCAGCGTCGGAGTAGAACCCATCGATAATTACTCCGCAGTCGACCGACACAATGTCGCCTTCCGCGAGGATGCGCTTGGCGGAAGGGATCCCATGCACCACCTCGTCGTTGACCGAGGTGCACAGCACGGCCGGAAACCCGTGATAGCCCTTGAACGCGGAGATTGCGTGCAACGCGTCGATCTTGGCGACCGCCACTTTCTCCAGGTCCATCGTGCTGGCACCGGGGACAACAAGCGGACGAACGGCCTCATGTACCGTATGCAGCGCCTCACCGGAGCGGCGCATCTTATCGATCTCTGCAACGGTTTTTATAAGTATGGCCATAGGAAGATCTCTTGCAAACTGACTGTCTGGAGCCGTTGGCGGTTAGCGAGCAGCTTGGCGCAGCTTGACAAGCGCCTCTTCGACCGCCGTGTTGACTGCCTCCACGTTCTGGTCGCCATTCGCCTCTGCAAAGCGGCCCAGATTGCGGTAGTGGGCGATGACCGGCGCCGTCTGCTCTTCAAAGGTCTTCATGCGCTGGGCAAAGACAGCCTCCGTGTCATCGCTGCGCTGAACCAGAGACGCCCCATCCAGATCGCAGACTCCCTCCGTATCCGGCGGATTCGAGTAGACGTTGTAGATGCTCTTGCAGACGGAACAGATGCGACGCCCAGTGATGCGCCGCAGGAGTTGATCGTATGCAACCACAATGCTGACCGCGACCACGGAGAGCCGCGGCAGAAATGCAGGGTCGGAGATTGTATGGTCGAGAAACCGGGCCTGGTCCAGAGTGCGCGGATAGCCATCCAGGATGTACCCGCAATGAGTATCTTTCTCCTGTAGACGGTGCAGAACCATCTGGTTGACGATCCCGTCGTCGACCAGATGGCCGCTACTCATAATCTCTTTCGCCTTGAGTCCCAGCTCGGTCCCTCGTGCGATGTTGTCCCGCAACAGGTCCCCGGTGGAGATCTGCGGAATCCCGTATTGAGTGACCAGTAGCTGTGCCTGCGTACCCTTGCCAACTCCGGGTGCGCCCAGAAGAAGAACCGGCCCGGGCAGAAAGTCAGTCCCTGCCAGGGCCGTCGGATGCGATGCGGATGTATTCGTCAATGGATCTACCTACCAACTGCGTCGACCACGAATGCGACCACTCTTGGGAGAAAAGCCGTCGTAGTGGCGCATGATGAGCTGCGATTCAACCTGCTGTACAGTGTCCATGGCAACGCCGACAACGATCAGAAGGGACGTGCCGCCAAAGTAGAAGTTGAAGCCAAATCCATTGGTAAAGACCGTGGGCAGACGGTCGAATACAGGACCGATCAGCCACAGATGGTTGAAGTGGATGCCGCTGATCAGAAGCGTCGGAATGATGGAGATGATAATCAGATACAGCGCGCCAACCAGCGTAATCCGGGTCAGCACGTCGTTGATAAAATCCGAGGTGCGCCGACCGGGACGGATGCCGGGGATAAAGCCACCGTACTTGCGCATATTGTCGGCAATGTCATCCGGGCGGAAGACAATGGAAATATAGAAGTAGGCGAAAAATATGATCGCGGCCATGTAAATAATCTCGTACCACGGCTCTCCGGGCTGTAGACCCTGAAGGATGGGACCGAGGAAATGCGTCTCTCTGAGCGGGCCGCTGCCGAAGAAGCTCATCCCAGAGAAAAGAAGCGGTGCCGACAGGATCGAGCTGGCGAAGATGACGGGCATCACGCCGCCGGAGTTGACTCGCAGAGGCAGGTGCGTCGACTGCCCGCCCATCATCTTGCGGCCAACGATGCGTTTGGCATACTGCACCGGAATGCGCCGCTCAGAGCGTTCCACGAATACGATGAACCCAACCACGGCAACCATACCGACGATGAGGATGACCAGCACAAGGGGAGTCAACGGGCCCCACGTTTCGTCGCGCGCCTTCCCGTAGATGTCCATGATCCCGCGCGGCAGTCCGACGACGATACCGGCGAAGATCAGCAGCGACATACCGTTCCCAATGCCGCGGTCGGTGATCTGCTCACCCAGCCACATGATGAAGGCAGTGCCCGCCGTAAGCGTGATGACGCACATCGGGATGAACGCGCCACGCGAAATCGTCACCATGGAAGTGGACGAACTGGTCAGCGTCATGGCGATTGCGAACGATTGCACAACCCCCAGCAGAACGGTGACGTACCGGGTCCACTGTGTGATCTTGCGGCGGCCCAGCTCCCCTTCCTTCTGTAGCTTGGCCAGCGGCTCATAGATGACCGTCAGCAACTGGAAGATGATCGACGCCGTGATGTAGGGCATGATGCCGAGCGCAAAGATAGTCAGCCGCCGAAGGTTCCCGCCGGTGAACAGATCGCCCAGGCCCAGAAGCGACCCCGAGTTGGCGTTGAAGAACTGCGCGAGTGCCTCGGCGTTGATCCCTGGCGTCGGAATGAACGCACCCAGACGATAGACCGCCAGCAGGCCAAGCGTAAACAGAACACGCTTGCGGAGGTCGGGGATGCGGAAGATGTTGGCGAATTTCTCAAACATCGGAACCTCTTCGGTATTGCCTGAAGCCAGCCTTCGCGGGCCGCACTTCCATTGGGTGAACCCCTATCCTAATCGAAAACCCACCGCACATGCACAGGCGCGGTTGCTAGCCGATCAGAACGGCCTTGCCGCCTGCCTTCTCGATGGCCTCCTGCGCGGCCTTCGAGAACTTGTGCGCATGGATCGTAACCGGACCAGCCAGTTCGCCGTTGTTCAGCACCTTGATCAGCCCACCCTTCCGGCGCAGCAGGCCGAGCGAGACGATCGTCTCCAGCGTGAACTCGGTCTCCGGCGCAGTCGCTAGAATCTCCGCGACGCGATCCAGGCCAAGTACGGTGTACTCCACACGGAAGATGTTGTTGAAGCCGCGCTTGGGAAGGCGACGGTGCAGCGGCATCTGCCCGCCCTCGAAGCCGCGCATCAGCGACGAGCCGGAGCGCGAGCCTTGCCCCTTGTGTCCGCGGGTCGAGGTCTTGCCCATGCCCGACCCCATGCCGCGACCGACACGCTTCTTGTTTTCATTCGCCTTCTTGGGGGCGCGCAGATTGGAGAGATTGCGGATTGCCATCTTATATTTCCTCGCTATAACGCCGGCACTTGGCCGACTCGCATTTTGGGTGAAACAGTTGCTGGTTGCTGGTTATTGGTTGTTGGCTATTTACCAGCAACCATCAACCTGTCCTCAATCGACGACGCGGACCAGATGGGGCACCTTCGCCACCATGCCGCGCACCGAAGGCGTGTCTTCCCGCTCCACAATCTGGTTGAGACGCGTAAAGCCAAGCCCCTGGATGACCAGCTTCTGCTTGGTCGGGGTGCAGATCTTCGAGCGAAAATATTGCAGCTTGATCTTTGCAATGCGAATGGTTGCGGTGTCCGCCATGACTAGATCTCCTCTACAGACTTGCCGCGCAGGGCGGCGACTTCGGCCTTGTTGCGAAGTTGAATAAGAGCGTCGAACGTGGCCTTGACAACGTTATGAGGGTTGGCCGAGCCAAGCGACTTGGTCAACACATTCTGCACCCCAGCCGAAGTCATCACGGCGCGCACCGTCTTGCCCGCAATCACGCCAGTTCCTTCAGGCGCAGGCTTCAGCATCACCGAGCCTGCCCCAAAGTGGCCCAGAACCTGGTGCGGAATCGTGGTCTCGGTCAGGTTTACCTTGAACAGGTTCTTCTTGGCCGCCTCGATCCCCTTGCGGATCGCCTGGGGAACCTCCTTGGCCTTGCCAGAACCATATCCAACCACGCCCTCGCCGGGATCGCCGATTACAACCAGCGCGGCGAACGACATGTTCTTGCCGCCCTTCACCACCTTCGTGACGCGATTGATCGAGACCACCTCGTCCTTGAGGTTGAGCCGGTTCGCATCGAACTTTTTCTTCATCAGTGCCATAGTTCGTCCATCTTTCTGGCTGCCCGCTGGGGCGCCCAAAACCTGAATCTAAAATCCTAAAATTCCAGTCCCGCCTCGCGCGCTGCGTCCGCAAGCGCCTTAACGCGACCGTGATACAGGTACCCACCACGATCGAAGACCACCTTCTTGATGCCCTTCTCCTGCGCGCGCTCGGCAATCAACTTGCCGACAGACTTTGCCGCCGCCACATTCCCGCCATAGTGCTTCTCTTCCGTCTGCTTCCCAAACGAGGACGCCGAAGCCAGTGTCACCCCATTCAGATCGTCGATCAGTTGCGTGTAGATGTGGTTCAACGAGCGGTATATGTTGAGGCGGGGGCGCTCCGCCGTGCCAGACATCTTCTCGCGGATGCGAGCATGGACACGTTGGCGGATTACGTTACGTTCGCGGGGATTGATCATAGTCTGTCTTTCCTTCCTAGTAGCGTCGCCAGAGTGCTGGAGACGTTCGGTGAAATCAGTGGGTAGTGATAGTGGGCAGTGAGTAGTTGCGTCTTTCTGACCACTACCCACTAACCACTGCCTTGCTTACTTCGCTCCGGTCTTGCCAACCTTCTTCTTCAGCTTCTCGCCGGTGTAGCGCACGCCCTTGTTCTTGTAAGGGTCGGGCTTGCGCAGCGACCGCATATCGGCGGCCACCTGGCCGACCTTCTGGCGATCGATGCCCGAGATGCTCAGGTGCGTCTGCTTCGGATCCACCGTAACCTCGATGCCCGTCGGCAGCGGAAACTCGATCTGATGAGAGTAGCCCAGCGTGAAGACAACCATATTCTTGCCCTTCAACTCGGCGCGATACCCGATGCCGACGATGTCGAGGTCCTTGCTCCAGCCCGTCGTCACGCCAACAACCGCATTGGAGACCAGCGAACGCGCCAGCCCGTGGAACGCCGCCTGCTTGTCGTTCTCGCGCTCGGCGATCAGGCTGCCGTCCTTCTGCACCAGTTTGATACCACCCGGAAGCATGGCCGTAACCTTGCCCTTCGGTCCTTCAACCAGAACCGTGTCACCATCTGCGCTGACCGTGTACTTGACGCCGGCAGGCATTGGAATTGGCTTTTTGCCGATACGAGACATTCGAGAATCCTTTGATGGCTTGCGAGTCGCGGAGACTGTCCTCTCCGTTCCACTGCAGCCGGCGGTCTTTCACGCCATGCAGCTAATCCCTAACTGAAAACAGGCAACGCGGATAAACCCGCGCGCCCACAAAATTACCAGACTTCGCAGAGAATCTCGCCGCCAACGCCTTCGCGCCGCGCCTGACGTCCCGTCATAACACCCTTCGGCGTCGTCATGATCGAAATGCCCAGTCCGCCCTGCACGCGCTTGATCTCATCCCGGCCAAGATACACACGGCACCCCGGACGCGAGACACGCTGCAAGTCGCGAATGACGGCCTCGTTGTTCGGGCCATACTTCAGATACACCCGGATCACCTTCATGCCGCCCTCTTCGGTCGGCTTGTAGTTGGCGATATATCCCTCTTCTTTCAAGATGCGGGCAATCTCAGCCTTCAGCTTGGAGGCGGGCACGTCGAGCTTCTGGTGCCGCGCACGGATGGAGTTGCGGATGCGTGTCAGAAAATCAGCTACTGGATCGGTCAGATTCATTCCTTCTCCTTCATCCCCCGTTCGCTCGGCGTCTCTTGCAACGGCGAGAACCAGCGGGAATGTCGCTTCTTGTGTTCGGTGGACTGATAAAGCCTCTGTTGAAAACCAGAGTCCCTCCAGACTTCTGCATCCTTGGCGAATGAGGTCTCTGGAAGTGCGGTGCGGAAACGACAACCTCATAAGTATACAGGTTGCCGCGCCGGTCCGCTTACCAGCTTGACTTGACGACGCCCGGAATCTCGCCCTTGAGCGCAAGCGACCGGAAGCACAGCCGGCAGACCCCGAACTTGCGCAGGTACGCGCGCGGACGGCCACACAGTTGGCAGCGGTTGTGCTGGCGGGATTTGAACTTCGGCTTCTTTGCGTCCTTGACGCGCTTTGCGGTAGTTGCCATAGTGTTTGCTCTCTGTCCTGTATTGCAGATAATCCGGTTACGTCCGTGCCGTCCGGCTGGTTATGCCCCAACCCGGAACGGCATGCCAAAACCCTTCAGCAGCGCGCGTGCGCCGTTGTCGTCCGCCGCGGTGGTCACGATGGTGACGTTCATGCCTTTCAACTTGTCCACCTTCGCATAGTCGATCTCGGCAAAGATAAGCTGGTCGCGCAGGCCGAGCGTGTAGTTGCCCCGTCCGTCAAAACTCTTCGACGAGACCCCGCGGAAGTCGCGCACGCGCGGCAGCGCAATTGAGATCAGCCGGTCCAGAAATTCGTACATCTTGTCCCCGCGCAGAGTGACCATCGCGCCAATCGGCATCCCCTCGCGCACCTTGAACGCGGCAATCGACTTCTTCGCCTTCGTCGTCACAGGCTTCTGTCCCGCGATCGAGGCAAGGTCAGCCACCAACGGGTCCATGATCTTGACGTTCTGCGTCGCTTCGCCCAGTCCCATATTGATGACGATCTTTTCCAGCTTCGGAATCGCCATCGCATTGGTGATGCCAAGTTCCTTGGCAATCGCCGGTCGAATCTCGCTCAGGTACTTCTCTCTGAATCGTGCCGCCATAATAAACTTCGCTTTCTCCACGGTTTCCGGAGTGAGCCTCGCAGCCCGTGTACCGATTCGTGGGGTGAACCATAATTGAAAACCCAACAGCGACTGTTCTGCTCTTCTTTACTTGCTCTTCTTCTCGGGAATCTCGTTGCCGCTGACCTTCGAAAAGCGAATCTTCTTCTCGCCGTCCATGCGCGTTCCCACGCGGGTCTTGTTGCCCTCGCCATCCACCAGCATTACGTTCGACACATGGATGGATGACTCCTGCTCGGCAATTCCTCCCTTGATGTTCTTCTGCGGGTTCGGCTTCACATGCTTCTTGATCATCATCACATGCTCCACCAGGAGACGGTCCCTGTCGGCGATCACGCGTAGAACGCGGCCCCGCTTGCCCTTGTCTTTGCCCGCAATCACTTCAACCGTATCGTTGCGCTTGATCTTGATCCCTGCCATGATTCGCTCCTTACTGCTTGCTTCCAGATCTTCACTGGAGCCTCGGCTCTCACCGGTCCTGCTTTGCCGCTCTTTGCCTGCAACGGACATCCTGCAACGAACAACTGGCCTTAGATAACCTCGGGGGCCAGTGAAACAATCTTGAGAAACTTCTTCTCGCGCAGCTCGCGGGCCACTGGCCCGAAGACGCGCGTACCAACCGGCTCGTTCGCGTCGTTGATCACCACGGCCGCATTCTGGTCGAAGCGGATATACGTCCCGTCGCGCCGACGATACTCCTTGCGTGTGCGCACGATGACCGCCTTCACCACCTTGCCCTTCTTGACCGTGCCATCGGGGGACGCTTCCTTCACCGCCGCCGTCACTACATCGCCGAGGCCGGCTTTCTTGCCCAAGCCGCCGCCGAGCGGCAGAATCACCTGCAACTTGCGCGCGCCGGAGTTGTCGGCAACGTCGAGAATCGTTCTCATCTGTACTGACATGTTCGTTCTCCTGGGCCAGATCGCCCGGGGCTATCGCCCCTTTGAAACTCGCATCAAAATCGCGGAATAGGTAAGCCCGCAACAATCCCGACTACTTCGCTTCAGCAACAGCCTTCTTCTCGTCAAGCTGCGACAGCGACGACCGGCGGACAATCTCCTCGAGCGACCAGCGCTTCAGCTTCGACAACGGTCGCGCCTCGCGGATACGCACAACATCCCCGACTCGCGCCGAGTTTAACTCGTCGTGCGCGTAGAATTTCTTGTTCGACTTCATCACGCGCTTGTACTTCGGGTGCGCCTTGCGCATCTCGATCTCGACCACAATCGTCTTCTGCATCTTGGTCGAAACCACCAGGCCGACCTTCTCGTTGCGCCGGGATGCCTGTGCTTCAGGAGTCGTAGCTACAGCGGTGTTCGTTGTGTCTGCCATGATTAGTCCTTCTTCGCTTTCTTGCGCGCGGTGCGTGTACTCGCGGCCGGCGCGACGGCTACGACTGCGGGCGATGCGGCCTTTTCAGTCGCGAGCGCGCGCTCGCGGGTCGCGGTCTGAATGCGGGCGATGTCGAGCTTCAGCACGCGCAGCTTCTTGATGCCCTCATTGTTGCCAAGGCTCTTCTGAAAGCGAATGCGAAAGAGCTGCTCGGCGGACTTTGCCTGCTGGCTCTTCAGTTCGTCGTCGGTAAGGTTGCGGATCTTTTCGTATTCCATAATTTTCTTCTTTCGTTACTCAATCTCTTGGCTGGCCGCAGCCTGCGCCAAATCCACTTGCTTACTTGACGGCCACGGTCGCCTTCACATCGTGACGTTGGATGAAGACCGTCTTCAGTGGCAGCTTGTGCGCAGCCAGACGCATGGCTTCCTTCGCCAACTCAACCGGGACGCCCTCCATCTCAAACAGAATCTTGCCGGGACGAACCACCGCAACCCAATGGTCCGGTGCGCCCTTGCCCTTTCCCATTCGGGTCTCGGCGGGCTTCTTGGTGATCGGCTTGTCTGGGAAGATGCGCAGCCACACCTTGCCGCCACGCTTGATAAACCGCGTCATCGCAATGCGGCTGGCTTCAATCTGCCGGTCGGTGATGTAGCCACACTCCTGCACCTTCAGGCCGAAGTCGCCGAACGAGAGATCCGACCCGCGCCACGCCTTGCCGCACATGCGACCGCGCTGCTGCTTGCGAAACTTGACCTTCTTTGGCATCAACATAATAAAAACCCTCTAACTCTCGACTGCCTGCTCTTTGCGGGAAATCAGCTTTCGTCGGTCGATCTGTAAATCCGACCGGTCGAACTTACAACTGCCAACTCACAACTCTTCCTAGAACACGCCGGTCGTCGTTCCCTGGTCGCGGCGCTTCTTCTGCTCATAGATATCGCCGCGGTAGACCCAGGTCTTCACGCCGATAATCCCATACGTCGTGTGCGCCTCGGAGAACCCGTAGTCGATGTCCGCGCGCAGCGTGTGCAGCGGCAGACGCCCCTGCAGATACCACTCCGAGCGCGCAATCTCGTTGCCGTTCAGCCGGCCCGACACGCGGACCTTGATCCCCTTGCAGCCGAACCGCAGCGCCGAGTCCACCGACTTGCGCATCGCGCGGCGGAAGCTGACGCGCTTCTCCAGTTGCAGCGCAATATTCTCCGAGACCAGTTGCGCATCCAACTCCGGCTTGTTGACCTCCAGAATGTCGATGAACACCTCGCGAGAGGTCCGCTTCTGGATGTCCGCCTTCAGCTTGTCGATCTCCGCTCCCTTGCGACCGATGATGATCCCCGGACGCGCAGTGCGGATAATCAGGCGCAGCTTGTTGCCCGGGCGCTCGACTTCCACCGAACTGACGCCCGCGGCCTTCAGCTTCTCGCGCAGCTCAGCCTTCAGCTTGACATCCTCGACCAGCAGCTTGTCATAGCCGCGCTCGACGAACCATCGTGACTTCCACGGCTTGTTGATGCCGAGGCGAAACCCATACGGATGGACCTTCTGTCCCATAGCTTCCCTTTACTCCGCCCCAGTGCCGGTTGAGCCGGCGGGGCATGGTGCAAAACTTTAATTTTACCGGAATTTCCCCGGCCCTACCCTGACTTCACCGAACTTACTTCGCGGCCTTCTTCGCGGCCTTCTTGGTCGGCTTTGCCGGAGTCGCCTCGACTGCCGTTGCAGCCGCGGCAGATACCGCGACAGACCTCTTCTCCGCAACCGTCACGACAATGTGCGCAAGCCGGCGCTGGTATCGGAATGCACGGCCCATTGGCGCAGGCCGGATCCGCTTCATGCGCGGCCCTTCATTCGCCACCGCCGTGTGGACATACAAGTTGTCGACGTCTATGTCGAGTCCCTGCTCCTGCGAGACGTAGGTCGCATTCTGGATCGCCGAGCGCAACACCTTCTCGATGACCGGCCCCATCCGCTTGGTGGAGAAGTGGACCGTGTTGAGCGCCTGCTCGACGCGCATCCCCTTGATGGTGTCCAGAACCAGCTTCGCCTTCTGCGGACTGGTGCGCTGAAATTTTGCCTCGGCGCGGAACTCTCGAACTTTTTCAACTGCGATCGTCGACATAACTTTAATCCTTCAGACTGACTGGTACTCCAACCTTCGCGTGGAACGCATGACGGACTGCAACAAACGCTGCGACCTACTTGGGCTTTACCGAACTCTCCGCCGCACGCGCGGAGTGGCCCTTGAACGTGCGCGTCGCGGAAAACTCGCCCAGCTTGTGACCGACCATATTCTCCGTCACATAAACCGGGATGAACTTGCGCCCGTTATGCACCGCGATCGTGTGCCCAACCATGTCGGGAAAGATCGTCGAGCGGCGCGACCAGGTGCGCACAACCTTCTTGTCGTTGGCCTGGTTCAGAACATTGATCTTCGATTGAAGATGCGCGTCGATGAACGGGCCTTTCTTTGCGGAACGTGCCATGCGAGTGACTCCAGATTCCTGCTGCGGTTACGGTGCTGGTTACGACGAATCTCTTGGCTGCGAGACTTGGTATTGCCTGAAACTGAATCCGTCCTACTTGTCTTCCTTACTTGCCCTTGTTGCGACGGCTGACAATGAATACATCCGTCCGCTTGTTATTGCGCGTCTTGTATCCGCGCGTCGGCTGTCCCCAGGGAGTGACCGGATGGCGTCCCCCGGAGGTCTTGCCTTCGCCGCCGCCGTGCGGATGGTCCACCGGGTTCATCGTCACGCCCCGGTTCGCCGGATTGATCCCCTTCCAGCGATTGCGTCCCGCCTTGCCGATGGTGACGTTCTCGTGGTCCGTATTGCCAACCTGGCCAATCGTCGCCATGCACTCCACCAGCACCTTGCGCGTCTCGCCCGAGGGCAGCTTCAACAGGGCGTAGTCGCCTTCCTTGGCAACCAGGTTGACCTGCGCCCCAGCCGAACGGGCCATCTGCGCGCCCTTGCCCGGACGAAGCTCGATGTTGTGCACAATCGTTCCGAGAGGAATATTCTTCAGCGGAAGCGCATTGCCAACCAGAATATCCGCCTCCGGCCCGCTCATGATCGACTGCCCGACCTTCAACCCAACCGGCTGTATGATGTAGCGCTTCTCGCCGTCCGCATAGTGGACCAGTGCAATCCGCGAGCTGCGGTTCGGATCGTACTCAATTGTCGCAACCGTAGCGGGAATGCCGTACTTGTCGCGCTTGAAGTCGATCAGTCGCAGCTTCTGCTTGTGCCCGCCGCCCTGATGGCGAATGGTCATGCGGCCAGTGCTGTTGCGTCCACCGGTGCGCTGCTTGACCGCAAGCAACGGCTTATGCGGCTTGTCCGTCGTCAGGTCGTCGTTCACCAGCTTCGTCTGGAAGCGCAGTGTCGGGGTAATCGGTCGAAATGATTTAATCGGCATCTTATTTAACTCCTAGCTGTCAGCTCTTGGCTCTTAGCTAGTTTCTCTTTCACGTCGTCGCGACTCGTAATCGCATCTGTCTTGCAACGGACAACCGGCAAGAAACATCCTCTTACAGGCTGTCCAGATACTCCGGCATCTTCTGCCCGTCCTGCAAACGGACATAGGCCTTCTTCCAGTCGGGACGATAGCCGCTGAACTTGCCGCGGCGACGCTCCTTGCCTTCGACCGTTGCCGTGCGGACGCCGGTCACCTTGACCTTGAAGAGCGTCTCCACGGCCTGCTTGACCTCAGTCTTGGTGGCCTTCAGATCGACCTCGAAGACCAGCGTGTTCTGCGTCTCCTTCACGCCCATTCCCTTCTCGGTAATCAGGGGGCGGCGAATCACTGTGTAGAGGGTTGGCATTACGCAACCTCCTTCTCGGCAGCGTGCTTGCTGCGTTTCGATACAAACTTCTTCAACGTCTCCTGCAGCGCCTCGATGGCATCCTTCGAGAAGATGGCATGTTCGTAGCGCAACAGGTCGTAGGGATGGACCTCCGAGCTGAGTACAAGCTCGACGCCCGACAGGTTGCGCGATCCCAGGTACAGGTTCTCGCCAAGCTGCTGGCTGGACTCGACCAGCAAGGTTGTCTTTCCCGCATCCAGCTTGTTCAGTGCCGTGCGGAAGAACTTGGTCTTCGGCTCGGCGGCGTTGAACGAGTCCACCACCGTGAACTTGCCGTCCGCAATCTTCGCGGCGATCGCCGAGCGCAGCGCGCCCATCAGCTTCTTCTGCGGAAAGGCGTACTCATAGCTGCGCGGCTTCGGCCCGTGGACCGTACCGCCGCTGCGCCACAGCGGGCTGCGGATGGACGCGATCCGCGCCCGGCCCGTCCCCTTCTGCTTCCACAGCTTGCGGCCAGCGCCAGAGACAAGCCCGCGCGTCTTGGTGGACGCGGTCCCCTGTCGCAGCGCGGCGCGGTAGTGCTTCACCGACTCCCACAGCAGCGTATCGTTGATCTCGCCCGAGAACACCTCGTCGAGGAGTTCAAACTCTCCGACCGTCTCTCCCGCGAGATTGACTACATTCACCTTTGCCATCGCTCTTCTCTCTTCATGCCCGCCATCGGTGCGGCGGGCCATTCTCTTGTTTGGCTGCGTTGCTCGGTCTACTCTCCGCGCAGCTTTGTACTTCGTTGTTACTGCGATCCAGCATCTGCACCGAAGGTGCGGTCCGCCAAACGCGCAGTCCCTATTTCTTCTTGGCTGAGGCCTTCTTCGACGCCTTCAGCGCATCCTTAGTCTCGGCTCCGGCAAATCCACGACGCTCTCTTGGCGGCGCTTTTGCCTTCGAAATCAGAACATATCCATCGCGTGGACCGGGGACCGCGCCCTCAACCAAAAGCAGGTTGTCCTCGACGTCAATCCCACGAATACGCAGATTGCGGACCGTGATCTGCGCATGGCCCATGTGGCCCGGCATCCGCTGGCCCGGAAAGACGCGCGACGGGAACGAAGACGCGCCAATCGATCCCTGCACCTGGAACATGTGGCCGTGCGCCTTCGGCCCGCCACCGAACCCATGCCGACGGACCACCCCAGCGAACCCGCGTCCCTTCGATGTACCGATCACATCGACAAACTTCTCATCGGTAAAAATATCCACCAGAATGCGGTCGCCGGCCTTCACCGCGGCCTCATCGCCCGCCTTCGCAACCTCGACCGCAACCTCTTTGATCATCCGCACCGGAGGCACATTCGACTTGGCGAAGTGGCCCGTCATCGGCTTGTTGATCTTCGACGCCTTGATGAAATCGACATAGCCGATCTGCGCGGCGTCGTAGCCATCTTTGACCAGCGTCTTCAGTTGCGTAATCACGCATGGGCCAGCCTTCAACACCGTCACTGGATGCACATCGCCCCGCTCGTCGAAGAGCTGCGTCATGCCGACTTTTTTACCGAGAATCCCTGTAACTGACATCGTATTTTCCTTTCCTCATCATGCCGGTCTTATGCGCCAGCACTGCCGGTGTTGCATTTGAACCACCAACCAACAACCTATAACTGACAACCTACTTCTGCACCGTCTTGATCTCAACGTCGACACCGGCTGGAAGATCCAGCTTCATCAATGCGTCCACCGTCTGCTGGGTCGGCTCAATAATGTCGATCAGCCGCTTGTGGGTGCGGATCTCGAATGCCTCGCGCGATTTCTTGTCGACGTGAGGCGAACGCAACACGCAGTACTTGTTCTTCATCGTCGGCAGAGGGATCGGCCCCGCAACCTGCGCGCCAGTGCGCTTGGCCGTCTCCACAATCTCGCCGGTCGACGTGTCCAGCACGCGGTAGTCATATGCCTTCAAACGAATTCTGATTCTCTGTCCAGCCATCGTGTGTCTCTTTTCTCGCTACTCAAAGATCGTTGTGCAGTGGCTGCCAGCCACGAACCGTGCCGGCAGCCCTCGTTAGTCTTGCACTACCCACTACTCACTACCCACTGTCTCTACTTGATGATCTCGCTGATGGTTCCCGCGCCGACGGTGCGTCCGCCCTCGCGGATGGCGAACCGCAGGCCC
>VFSW01006808.1_pt1 | contig 16726 bp, 19 predicted proteins | sample 5358111 | NCBI WGS metagenome assembly VFSW01 (sample SAMN11554181, study PRJNA540505) | mine drainage metagenome | isolation source: sediment from site ElyBrook_90M | place: USA: Ely Copper Mine, Vershire, VT | collected 2017
AAGGGCTCCATCCCCAGCTCGAACGAGCCGGTGTTGGAAGCGCGGCGCCATGCGAATTTGCAATCCTTACCGGTGAAATTGGTATTGGAACCCTGCCCGAAAATCTCCAGCCCCGAGACCGTCGGCGGGATCTGCCGCGAGATCGTGAACGGATCGGGCAAAAGGCTTGCCGGATAGGTGCGCGCCTGCGGCATTGACGAAACGTTGTAGACCGAATCGTCGTATTCGATGCAGGTGATCCGAACTTCGTCGCTCGAGTACAGCTCCATCTGCAAAATGCGGAAGAGCTTGGCGGTCCAGCCATAACCCGACTCCGTGATCGGCACGACGTTCCCGACTTCGCATTGCATGCCGGCAATCGTGGCGACGAACTGGATCACCACGCCGAAGCGCGATTGCTGCTCCTCGATCTGCGCGATCATCAGCGCACGAAAATAGGTCGAGACGAACTCCAGGGTGATCTTCGATTCGAGCAGCAGCCCATTGTCGGTCGTGCGGTCCGCAGCGGAATCGAACACGGCCAGGTCCGGCTGCCAGTTCTTCGCTGGATTGTAGAATTGCGCAGTAACGCGGTTAAAGGACGTTTTCTTGCTGCGGCCTTGGACGCTCCAAGCGCCCACTATGTTGTCCTCGGTGAATCCGAAAGCCGTCGGCGACGTGAGTTTATCTATCGTGAGCCGGAACTTTCCGCCGGTAAAGGGTCGGATGCCGCGACAGCTCGCCAGGAGCCCGCGCAGATTGCGCAGCCAGCCGTTGTCTGGATCAAGCACGCCGTCGCAGGTGTAACGCGCCATGTCAGCGTGGCTGAGCGCGTGGATGCCGGTCCCGCCAGTGGTAATGTCGATCGCTGTTCCTGCCAGCGCGTTCGCGTAGCTCGACGCGAGCAGCCCGCAGTTCATGGATATACCGGCAATCGTTACCCCGACACCGTTCACCGTTCCCTTTTTCAGGCTGACGCCGCGCGGAATGAAGTAATAGGTCGTCGCGGTCGATAGCCCGGCCGGAAGCGCGCCGCTCGTCAGGCACTGCACGCCGTCTCCGAGCCCGAACTCTTGATCGCAGTCGAAGTGAATAAGGTCAGTGTCCGGGTCCGCGATGAAGACGGGCGCGCGCGTTAGCGTTTGAGTCCCGGTGCCTGCCGAAGTTATATCAATCGCCGTTCTGGCCGCAGCGTTAGCCGGCGTGGTGGCAAGCTGTACCACCGTCAAGCTGACAGGGATCGCAAAATAAGTGGCGTTGGCCGATAAACCTCCGGGCAATGTTCCGCCGCTGTTGGATATCTGAACCTCAGCCCCAGGACTAAACGCCTGAGTCGATGCGAAGCTTAGGCAATTGGTCGTTGCGTCTGCGGTGAAAGTAGGGTTCGGCAGCGCAACGCGCACATCGCAATCGGTCGCGGCGGTGCTGAAGGCGACGTCGTCTATATTGGCGGGTGCCACGTTCCGGCCGTAGCGAGCATGCGTGTGATAGTCGCGGATGGCCAGCGCCGGGTTGTTCGAAAAGCGCGTGCTACCGTCGCGCGGATCGTAAAGTAGTCTGCCGTCCACGTCGGCCGTGATGGTCGGCACGCCGCCAGGATAGGCGGTCTGATTGAAAAGCAGCGCGTGGACGAGATATGCGCAGCCCAGGAACCGGTCATTTTCACTCCATCCTGGCACGTTGGCGAGGAGCCAAGGGTCGGCCAGTTGCGTATCTGTGCCGAGATATCTTGCCTCGTAGGCCATCGGGCCGCCGACGACCGGATCGGTGGACGGGATACCGTTGAAATAGGTTGTGTGAATGGCTTGAATAGGGCCCTCGCCGAGGATCGTCACGAGCACCAGCGTTGCATTATTCGCGCCCACCACCATCGGCGGTAGCTGCGTGCCGCCGACGCGGCGGGCGCCGTAGATCACCGGGATAGAGCCGACGTTCGATGTGGCGTTGATCAGGGCGCTGGCGGGCGATGCTTGAGGCGCTTTTTGCTTGCCGGCACCGAGCGCGCTGCCGACGAGGCCAGAGACGACCGCGCTACCGATGCCGGTCAGTATCGCCCCAACAACGACCCCTGTGACGCCTGCAATCACAGGCCCGGCTACCGACGTGAAAATCGCGCCGGCCGCAAGTCCGGCTAATATGCCCATTTCAGCCGCCGGCCATCAGCTTTTCGTAGTTCTTTTCGGTGCAGACGTATCCACGCCGAACGAGGAGCGCACCGAAATCGTGATCGACCTTGACGTGGAAAATAATCTTGCTCGCCGTCGGCAGCCCGGCTTCCACCGCCTGAATCAGCCGCAACGCGGCGGTTCCGCGGCGGCGTTCTGGCGCGAGATAGATCACATCCACGAAGGCGAAGCTGTGCGGCCGGTAATGAATGTGCGGCGCGACCAGGACGCAGCAATAGCCGATCAGAACGCCATCGTCTCTTACCGTCCAGGCGTGCCACATCCCGGCCGCTTCGAGTGCGATGATCTTCGCTGCGTCCACGTCGAGCGCGATCGCGTCCTTGAACGTGCCGACTTCCTCCCAATGTGCGCGAAACAGTGGCGCGGCCTCGATGTGCCAGCGCGAAAACTGTTCAGGAGCAATGCGGATCATCAGGAACCCCCGAAGGCGGCGAATGGATTGGCGGCATTTGCAGGTGCGGCCGGCCCAGCAGCCTGCGTGGTTCCAGGACCACCCCAAGTGATTTGTCTATTCGTACTAGCCATCCAGCGAAAACAGGTATCGCCGGGGAAGTAAATCTGCTGCTCGGTTTCGTTGGTATGCCGACCAGGGAGCCGCATGATGTCGCTCTCTACGCTCGCCGCGGTGAGACTTACCATGCATTTGTTCGAAGTCGGATCCTCGTCAATCGTCGGCGCGTCCATGCTGCCGTCAAAAATGATGTTTGGGTCGGCGACCAGAACGCCGTTCGAATCCAGGAAGAACTCGTAGATCACCAGGCGGCGGTTGAGGTATTGGTGCGTCAGGACATTCGACAGCCAGGTCTGATCGACGCCGGAAAGCGTGACAGTAACCGTGCTTATCTGCGGGTCAGAGCTTTCGTGCAGCCCCTGGAAATCGAGCGCCTGCCCATCGGCGGCATAAGTATTGCCACTCCAGACGATAGGACGGTAACTGTCCGTGGCGTAGACCGCGCCGGCGTCCAGATAGACCTCGAACAGGTGCGCCGGCTCATTGGCGCCGGCGTTGATCTGGGTAAGCGCTGCGGCGGTGAAGCCACGGCTCGTCATTACCAGGACTCCACGAAATTGAGCGTCAGCGCACCGAACTTCGGCAGCGTGAGGAGGAGCTGCTGCAGATCGTCGGCAAACGCGAAAGTGAACGAAACGCCGGCGTGAGTGATGCCTTCTGCGTCCGCCGGCGAAAGAATCAGCGGGCCGGCAATGGCGAGCGCGGCCTTGCCGAAGCCGTCCGCGTTGGCGTCGGCGGTGACCATATAGACTTTGGTCGAACTCGCCAGCATGAACACGTCGCCTGCCTTGGCGATGCCGGCGGCGCTCGGGGTGAGACCCCGGATGTTGAGTGTGGTCCCGACCTGGCTGGCGCCGTCGACAATGGGCGCGCCGGCCCAGCTCCCCCCTGGGGCAGCCCCGGAGCCGGGAACGCCTGGAACGACCCATTGGAAGCTTCCATACTGGCCACCCTGCGCCATGACAAAGGCGAAGAGCGCCGCCCAATCCGTCGCGCTCATCACCGGCCAAGTCGCGGTAACCGTCCAGACGCGCGCGCCCTTGCGCCGCGACTGCCGCTTGCCCGATCGCGCACGCGAAACCAAAGACGGCTGAATCCCACCAAACTGCACCGATGACGGCGCCGGAGTCGCCGGAAAGGTTCCGCTCATCGCGCGGCCATCCCCGAGACGGTGCCGTTGGCGGCATAGCCCTGCTCGATGATGCCGCGCACAATACGCTGCATTTGCGGAGTCATCATCAGCTGCGCGTGCGTGCGCGGATCAAGCGATGTGAAGGACATCTGGACCACTACCGGCTGCGCGCTCCCGCCGGTACTATTCGCGCCGCCGAACGTCGCCCGCTCAGGGCCGGCCTCGCCGGCAAGAAACAAGGTCGGCTTGTTGACCATGAAGTCGCCGCCACCGGCCATCGGAATGACGCCTTCAGCCGCCGCGGACGCAAAGCTCGTAGAGCCGAAAGCGGTGTTGGACGCGCCGCCAAGACCTATCGCGCTCATCAGGCTTCCGAACATGCCGCCGCCTGAACCGCCACTCGGACTGAGAACGCTCTTGAACCAGCCGCTCATCGCCGTTTGCATCGGCTGGAGGATGAGCATTTGCGTGATCATTTGCTCGATATCTTTGGTCAGGGCCCTGAACACGTCGCGCGCGGTGCCGCCGTTCGTGATTACTCTGCCCAGACTGGATGCCATGGTGAGGCCGAACTGCTGCGCCGTCGCATTGGCTTTCTTGGTGTCCGCGTTGAGCCCGTCCATTTTCTTCGCCACCGCATCGAGCGATTTGCTCCACTCTTCGCTCGTCAGCTTGCTTTGCTCGTAGAGGTTATTGATTTCCTCCATCTGGCGCCGATAGGGCTCCAGCGGGTCGATGACGTCTTTCCAGTGCTGCGCCTGCTGGTCGAGGAGTTTGTTTTGGGCGTCGGTCCAGTGCTCCCACTCCTTCGTCGCGGCATCGAACTGCTTGGCCTGCGTATCGAGATTCTTATTTCTCTCCTTTTCCGCCGCATCGAGCTCTTTCACCGACTTGACACTCATCTCGTAGACCTGCAGCTCATGCTCGGACAGGCCGGACCTGCCGTGCGCGCCCTTCGATCCCGATATATCAGGCAGCGGCTTGTTGGCCGGTTTCTCGGCCGCCTTGTCTTTCACAGATTGTTCGTGCGAGAGCAACTCCCACCGCGCGCGCGTCGCGGCGAGATCGTCCTTCAGCAGGGCGATATGCTTTCTCAGGTTCTCGTTTCGCGGGTCATCCTTGTCTGCCTTCGCGAGCTGCTGTTCCAACGCCATTAGTTTGTTGGTCTGCTCGTAGAGCGTTCGGTTGGCCTTGTCCAGCTCGGTGCCACCATAGGCTTCCCGCAGTCCCGCCCAAACCGACGCCAGCAGCCCACTTTCCTTTCTGGCTCGAATCAACCCTTCGGTGAATCTGTTCAACCCGGGCAATAATTCGTTGGCGAGAGAGATCGAAAGCAGCGTGGACCTTTCTTTCAGCTTCGCCATGCTGACTTCAAATTCATGCGCGCCTTCGGCGCCCGCGGTGGTCTCGGTTCCGACCAGCTTCGCCTGGTTCGCGAGTTCGACCAGAAACGGCAGCGCCTGTGCGCCGCCGCGTCCCATGAGCTGCATGGCAAGGCCGGCCTTCTCGCCGCCGACCCCGGCAGCTACCAATCGCCGCGCAAATTCGGGCAGGAAGGAATCAATATCCCGCAGCCCCGCCGCCACCTGCGCCTGTGAGTAGCCCAATTGCTCGAACGCCGGCGCCATCAGTCCTTTCCCCGTCTGGGAAAAGGTGAGCATGTTTTTCTCGAGCCGGTTCACCAGCGTGGCCGTGGTGTCCAGGTCGGTTCCGGCCGCCTTTGCCACAGGTCGCAACGCCGACAGCGTTTCGACCGCGACGCCGGTCTGCAGCGAAAGGCGATGCAACGACGCTTCGGCCGCGATCCCACTTTCAATAAATGAGACGAACGCATGGGCGGACAGCCCGACGCCGAGCATCTCAAATGCGGTCTTTGTCGTGGCGATCGCCGACTGGATGGCATCGGTCGCCAGCTTGACGTGCGCCTGCGCTTTCGACATGTCCTGCTGCAGGCGCGCGACGTTCGCGCTCATCTCAAAAATCAGCGTGGCGACCGTAGCCATCTAGCGTTTCCTTTTCGATTCGAGTTTGCTCCGCGCCCGCTCGGTGAGCCCACGATGCAGCTCTCGGTCGCGCTCTTCTTCGTATTCAAGATGGTAAAGCGCTTCCCATTCGGACAGCTCGCGGCTGGTGGTCACCGCGAGCAATTGCCCGAGCGTCATGCCTAAGTCGCGGGCGAGCCGGAGCCAGAACCTGCGGCGAGGCCTGGCTCGGAGGGCTTTACCAGCTCGGCCACGTCCTCGGGGCCGATAGCGTTCAGCCGCGTGGTTGCCACATAGACACGATCGAGCGCCTTGGCACTTTTTGCGCCCAGTGCGGCGATGTCGTCCTCCCCGAAGAGACGTTTGCCCTCGGCGTCCACCGCGCACAGCATGGTGATGCGCGCGCGCAGGTTAGCTAAGTTCGTGCGCCCGTCGGCGGTCCGGTTCTCCAGCAGCCAGGTCTCCCACGCGTCGCGGTCGGCGCCGGTCATCGAGCGCACGCGCACCTCGCCCCCCCATTCCGGAACGGCCCCCGTCTCGTAATACACGTCCTGGGCGCCCAGGACCGCCTCTTTCGTGAGCAGCCCCATAATCAGGCCGTCAGCCGGCTCAACGTGCCGGTGCCCAGGAGCTTGATCGGCGATTTCGCCACGTCGCCGACTTTGCCTGATACCGGCTCATAGGTGGAGAGCAGCGCATTGCCGGTAAAAGCCGGATTAGTCGCGCTGCGCGCGCCGGCATCGGGCCGGATCTCGACCGCGAATGCGGCCGCGCCCACGAGCGGGAACAGCGTCGCGTCGACGCTGGCGGCAGCGTAGTCCTGGTTGAAGGTGATATCGATATCCCAATCCTTGAGGCCCGGCAGGCGCGCCTTCGATGTGGACGCCATCGCCGTGTTTTCCTTTTCGTCGGCTTTGTAGTTGACCTTGACCGATTCGACATGGTTGGACAGGTCCACCGCGTTGATGAGGCAGTAGGCATTGGTGAGAACAAACGAGGCCATGGTATGACTCCTTTATTACTGAATGCCGATTGCGACGGCGAAGGTGACGGAGGTGATGCCGGAAAGCGTATAGACGACGCGCCAGTAGGCATCGGTGATGGCGCCGGGAACGGGTGCGGCCCATTGGGCGCCGATGGCGCCGGCCTGGGCAAAGAGGATGCGGTCGGTCGGCGCGAGAAAACCGATCGTCGGCGCGGATTGCACCTTGCAGTTGAACTGGATCGGGCCGCCGCCGGCGACGGCGAGGACGTGTAGGGCGGCAAAGAGCTTTTGCGCCGCGCCGACCGCGCCCAGGTTGAAAATGCTGCCGTTGCCCCCAACGGTACGCGCGGCGTTGTGCGCGATGGTGCCGCGGATGAGGTCGCCGTCGCCAGAACCGGAGACGGAGAAGGCGAACATGCTGCCGATTTTCGCATCGGCCGTATAGGCCGCCTCGTTCGCCTTGAAACTGTAGGCGACGTCACCTTCGGCGCCGGTCATCGGCGAGAGCGTCATCGGCACGTCGGCGAGCGCCAGATCCGCGAACAGCGTGTCGTCGATGTTGCCTGCGCCGCCATTCCAGAAGCCCGCGTGCGCGAAGGTCACGTCTTTCAGCCCGGGCTTGCGCTCGCGAAAACCGCCCGAGGCGAAGTTGGTCGACTCCTTGAGATCGGCGCCGTATTTCAGGGCGAGCGCATTCACGTCCCCCGACATGTCGTAACCACCGAAGAAGAGTTTCGCGTTGGACCAAATCTGGGAGGTCATGGCTACTCCGTGTAGTGAATCATTGCGTCGGTGATGCGCCGGTAGGCCGGCACGCTGTTGACCAGTACCGGCGGGCTGTTCTGCTGGTTGTCAATGAAGGTGTCCTGAACGGTGGTACCCGAGCCCGCGCCGCGCCAGCGCTCGAGTGCCTTGCGCAACTGCTCGGCGACGTCGCGCGCGTCGTCCGGATCCAGACCCCAGGCATCGAACTGCCAGCGCGAACGCACCAGGCCGGGATCCGCCCCCATCGCGATCTCACGCGGCGCCGAGATGAGTGAATAAGTCACGTAGGGAAATAACGCGTTCTCCGGTGCCAGTTCATGCGGATACACGCGGCAATTCGGCGGCGCCCCGATCAAAGCCGTCAGTCCGGCAAAGGTCGATAGCCGCGAGAAAATGGTTTCCTCGATCATTTCAACAGTTCCGACTCGACGCGATCGCGGATGTATTGCGCCGTCGCATCAATCGCGGCCTGCACCTTGGTGTCGACGGCAGCGCGCAGGAATGGCTGCGGCGCCATCTTTTGCGTGCCGTATTCGACGAAATGCGCATAAAACACGTCGGCCGCGACCTTGTCGGCGCCGCGCCCGACCGAGGTCTTGCCGCCGCCGGCGACGACGCCGCCCTTGACGACGCCGTTCCTGACGCCGGTGGACATGACGCGCACCGATTTCGCCAATGCGCCCATCACGCGGCGTGGATCGGGCGACGAGAGCACCGGCGCCTTGCGTCGCGCCTCGTCGGCCACGAGTTTCGCCCCAGCGCGGATCGCGCCGCGCATCACGTTCTTTTTCAGTTTGACCGGGAACCGCTGCAACTTGTCGAACAGCTCTTTCAGGCCCTGGACTTCGAATTCGGTGGACATGCTCAGCGCTCCACGCAGGTGAGATCGAGCTCGCGGTTGCGCTCGTTCACGTTAATCACGGAAGTAATCTCAAACGTGCGCGCGCCGTACATCACACGCATCCCCGAGGTCACGCCGGCGAGATAGCGGATGTATATCGTCGCCGGCCGCTGCGGGTTCACCTGGCCGGCCTGGATCTGCTCTTTGCCGGAACTCTCCTCGATCCGCGCGAATACATTCGCGGCGAAGGTCGCCCAGCTTGGACGCGGATTGCCGGTCCCGGTCTGCGCGACCGTCGGCGCCTGGATGGTGACGACGCGGCGTAATTTACCGCCGCGCATGGTCGAAGGCCTCGCGACGCATCAGTAAAGCACCAGACGATACGGATCGAGCAGCCCATCGATGAACTCGAGCGGCAGTTCGGCCACGCTGATGCGTGTATCGACCATCACCGCTTCGCGGTTCTCGTACAGCGTGCCCATCGAGATCGTCATCCACCGGCAAAGTCCCTGCGGAATGACGCCGATGAAACTTTCACCGGTGCCCGCGCTAGTCAGATCGATCGCCGCGCCACCGGCAGTCAAGCTGAGCTTATAGAGATCGGCGCCGACGACCGACTGGACGTAATAGTCTTTCATCGCCACAAGCGGCGCCGGGAGCGCCCCATCGCCGGTCGCCGTAATATCCCGGTTCGAGACGCGCAGGGTGTCGTTCACCGCGAGCGTTTTCCAGCCGGGCACGCTGATCGTATCGGCGGCCGCGTCAGCGGTCAGCAGCGCCGCTTCCCCGGCGAGAAAGGTGACCGAGACCGCGCCGATCTGCGGCAACGGGATCGGCCAGATCTTGCCGAAGGGCGGCGTGATGCGCACCGGCTCGCAACTCAAATCGACGACATAATCCGTCCCCGGCGTCAGGGTCTGCGGATTCCCGGCCAGGTCGGTGTAATTGATCGAAACCACCTGCAACACGCCCGCAAGCGGCAATAGGATTGCATGTTCTGGCAACGTGAAGGGCTTGCCATAGGGCACGCCGATCAGGCTCGGCCCTGGAAAACTGTCGAGCACAAACTTCCACTTCGCCGCCATGATCTGCCGCTGCGTTTTTGCCTGCGCGTACGCCCGCGAGGCCGCGATAAGGCCACTGATCAGGGCATCCTCGTCCGTCGTGGTGACGCGCAAATGCTGTTTCGCCTGAGCGAGCGAAAGCGGCTCGGCGGTCGGCGGCGTGAGGAGCTGGAGCGGCATGCATTACCTCTGGAAAAAGGCTGCGGCATCCGACCATGGACGCCGCGGCCTTGGTTGCGGCGGGAAGCCTAGATAACCTGGACCGTCCCGGCCTGGTTGAATTGCGCAGCGTCCTCGAAGCGCGGGAATGCGCCCACGACGTACCCGGCGGTCTGGCTCGTGGCCGTGCCGACGGTAACGGATAGTTGGACGAACGCGAAACCATTGGCAACGTCGAGATCACCCGCCTTAACGTTGATCAGTGCTTGCTTGTTGTCGCCGGCGGCTTTCAGGATCTGGGCGATCGCCTTGCCGGTGATATCTTTTGCGCCAGTGCCGGCCGCGTCGGTTGCCTGTTGCAACTTGGCATCGACCGTGGCGGCCGCGCCCATCACGCCGGTGGCGACGAGCGCCATCAGCGCGAGGTGGTTTTTCATCGGCACCCAACCCGACACCGCGGCGCCGGCCGCTTGCGCGGACGGATCGATGCTGGCCAGAATCGAGAGCGATTCGGAGGGTTTTTGGTTCGGAGTCATTTCGAATTTCCTTGAAGAGGGCCGGATGGGGCGGCGGCCTTTGCCGCGCCCCTAGCAGCCGAAAAGTGAACGCGGGTTAGCGCGCGCCGAGCTGGACGAACGGGGACAGGTTGTTGGCGCCCTTGGCCGGGGCGATCGAGGCCGCGATCTTGCTCTGACCATCGACCCGGAACAGGGTGCGGAAGGCGGTCGCATCTGCGTCGAAATACAGATGCATCGAGGTCGCGGTCTGCATGCCGCCCGCTTTCGTGATCGTCCGGTAATACCCTTTCAGGTCCAGCAGGATCACGTCGCCCTGGGAGGTGAAACTCGCGGCGTGTTGGCTGACGAGGATCGGTCGCCCGAGCAACATCCCGTAGGGGCTACCCTGCGCGCCCGCGTTGATCGGCATGTAGATCGGATAATTGCCGAGGGTCAGGGTGAAGAGCGCGGGCAGCACGTCGTTGTTGACGAGCCAGACCGAGCGTCCGAGTGAACCGGGCGGAAGACGCGCGATCATTTTCGCCAGATTCGCCGGCAGCAAGGTCAGCGTCGCCTGTGCGGCTTCCTTGGCGACGGTAACGACCGCGGCCGACGTCAGCGCGCCGAAGGGCTGTCCCGCGCCGGTGCCAAACAGAATGGCCTCGTTGGTCTTCCAGCGGATGCTGTCGGCGACCTTGCCCGGCAGGTAGGACTGCAGCGCATTGGTGTCGGCGAGCAGCTCGTCGGTGAGCGGCACCAGCGCCATGAGCTTATGCAGCCGCTGCGTGGTGGTGCCGAGCTTGGGTTTGGTCGCGGTCGCGGCCGCCGCTTCGGCCTGCCAGTAGGCGCGCACGCCGTCGGTGCCCCAGGGCGTGGTCTCGTCTTTCGGCCAGACCATGCTGTTGCCGCTGATTTCGTTGTTGTCGGTGAACGGCAACAGCGAATCCTCGCCCAGCGAGAGGGTGAAAATCTCCCGTGCGTAGTCGGGCGGCACCGCAAAACCGCCGTCCTGGCCGACGCCTTCGCCACCGTAGGGGCTTGGAGCCGCAGCGCCGATTAGGAGGCGCGCATCGGGCTGCGCGCCGGAGCGCGACGCCGCGCGCACCGCCTGCGCGAATTCGCCGAAGCTCGCGAAACCGCGGCGCGAGTCGTCCTCGCGGTTGTCGTGCATTGAAATGATCGCGCCCGCCACGGCGGGACCGCCCAGCCGCGCCTCCTCGGCGACGAGCAACTGCTCGCGCTCGATCGCGGCGTTCAGGCTGCGCAGATCGGCGCTCTTCGCGTCGAAGTCGGTTTGTTCCTCGACACTGAGGTCGCGCTTGTCGGCGTCGGCCTTGTCGGTGATGGCGCGCAGCGCCCCCACTTGTTGCGCCTTGCGAGCCTGCAGCTCGCGCAGTTTCTTGCTCATGAATTTGGTCTCCAGAATTGAAAAACCCGCTCAAGGCGGGTCATGGGAACTGCGTTTGCACCGTGGCGGCCGTCGGGCCGTCGCGCCGCCGGGCTCATCGGAGCCGGCAGCATCGAGCTGGGCGCTTCAGCTCAAAATCTGTAATGCATTCTTTGCCGCGGCCAGTCGCGAACGGCCCTGGCTGGAGCCGCCGGCGCGCTGCGCCTGCAGCTGCTTTGCCATGTTGCGCAGCACGGTGTCGAAGGTGGCCACGCCGTCGACCATCTTCTCGGCGAGCGCGGCATCGGCGCCGAGGCAGCGCCCCTGCCCCATGCCATCGCGCACCTGGGCGATCGGCACGCCGCGCCCCTTGGCGACGGCCTTGGTGAACGCGCCGTAATAATCATCGATGCGCGACTGCATGAAGGCGGTAGCCTCCGCATCCATCGGGCCGTAGGGGTTGCCTTCGGTCTTGTACTTGCCGGCGGAGATCAGCGTGGTCTTGATGCCCTGCTGGTCGAGATATTTGGAATAGTCCTCGTGCGCGCTCCAGACGCCGATCGAGCCGACTTCGCCGCCCGGCGTAACATAGAGCTCGCTTGCCGCACAGCCGACCCAATAGGCCGCGCTGGCGGCGAGGCTGTTGGCGAGGGCGACGACGTTTTTCTTGCCGCGCGCGCCCTGGATCTCGTCGGCGAGCTCGCCCACGCCGTAGACGCTGCCGCCGGGGGAATCGATATCGATCAGGATCGAGCCGACGGTCTCATCGGCCATGCAGTCGCGGAACGCACTGGCGAAGAGCTGCGTCGAGCAGCTGCCCGGGCCCGAGATATCGTCGACCTGGTTGCCGCGCTGCGTGATGACGCCATAGAGTGGAATGACCGCGATCGCGCCGCCGCCAGCCCCCGCGGCGGTCTGGCGCCGGGCGGCGCGCACTTCGCGGTTTTCGGCGATTTCATCGTGTTCCATCGCCTTGGGCGCGCCGGTGTGCCAGCGCGCGAGGACCCCGGCAAAGGCGGCAAGACGTTCGGGCATCAGCGCCCACGGCGTGGTGAGAAATTCGGAGATCAAGATGGAGCGTTTCATAGGTTCCCCTTCGGTTTCGGCGTACATACGTCTGCACTCGCCGGTGCGGCGCTGTGTGCCAGCCGCAGCAGCGCGGTGGCGACTGCATCAGCGTCCTCGCACCACGTCCAGCTGGCGCACCAGGCGGCTGCGGCCTCCAGCCCGATTGCCATCGCCTCCGCGATCAGTCCGGGATCCGTTGCGCCGGATTTCACGATGCGCCGCGCCAGGCGCTGCGCATTGCCGCGTAATAGGGCATCGAGCCGCGCGTCCGCGCCATCTTCTTCCTCCGGCGGCTCGTCCGCCGGCGTCGGCGCCCGCGGCGGCGTCGCGTCCTTGCCTGGCGCGCCGTCCGCCGGCGCCATGTTGAGCGGGGTGAGCGGCTGGCTCAGGCCGTCGATCGGGTCGAGGTTCTCGCTGATGCGCGCCTCGTTGCGCGTGAGCCAGCCGGCATTGATGCCGCTCGTATAAAATTCCGCGCGCGCGGCCTGGTCGCCACGCAGCAGGTTCGCGAAGTCGAATTCGACTTCCAGATCTTCGCTGTCGAACAGCAGCTCGGCCTCGATCGCGGCTTCCCAGCGCTCGGCCCAGGGCGTCATGGTGTACATGACGAACTCCAGGGCCTGCTGTTCGATGTTGTTGTTGGTCGATTTTGACAGGTCCCCGATCAGGTGCGGCGGGACGCGGAAGATCCGCGCGATATCGGTCACCTGAAACTGCCGCGATTCGATGAACTGCGAATCCTTGTTGGTGAGCCCGATCTCGTGGAACTTCATGCCGCTTTCGAGGACGGCCATCTTGCCGCGATTGGCGCCTGACTGGGCGTTCTGCCACGAATCGCGGAATACGTCGCGCGCGGGCTTGTCCTTGAACGTGCCCGGGTATTCGATCCAGCCACCCAAAGGCCGCGCATCGTTGGCGAAGAAGCGGGCGCCGAATTCTTGTGCCGCCAGCCCAATGCCCACCGATTCCCGCGCGATTTCGATTGGGTTAAGCCCCGTCACGCCGTTAGAAGACAGACCACGGAGGTGAAATACTTCGCCGCGCGCCAACACGGTCTCGCTGCCGTCGCGCTGCTTCACCAGGTAACGATAATTTCCGGAATCCAGCATATCGACGCGCACGCGGTCCGGCGGCAGCGGCCGCAGCTCTGTGACCTCGCCGCGTCCGTTGGAAATGATCTGGTTGAAGCCGTTGCCGCGCAAGGCGAGATGCCCCTGCATCATTTCGCGCCACTCGAATGCGTTCTGCCACCGATTCGGACGGCGCGCCAGCAGCTGATAAAGCCAGTGATCGGTGATCAGGTCGCGGCCGCCGTCAGGTTTGCGCCTGCACAGCACGAAGGGAAGCGACGCCATCGTCTCGGCGAGCACCCGCACCGACGCATAGACAGCCGACAGGCGCATCGCCGCTTCGCCGGACACCCGCACACCGGCGATGCTTCGCACCGAGACCGGCTCGAACCAGAACTCGCCCCAGGACGAACGGTCGTCAACGCCATCAGCGCGGAATAACGAAAAGAACATCAATCAGTCCTTCCGCGGCTCATCCAGCGGCCTGCAAGCGTAAGCACGATGACCAAGGCGCCGGCGACCACCAGAGCCGCGGGCACACTCCAACAAGCGACGCCGACGCCGACTAAGATCAGTCCGGTCGCCAGCGAAATGTCATAGACACGCGGATTCATATGACCATGACCTCCGTGGGCGCGCCGGGCGCTTCGACGCTGAATAGAGCCCGGGCGAGCGCCATGATGATGGCGACCGGTCCGTCGATTTTTTTCTCCTCGCTTTCTTTGCGAGGGTAGATGTTGTCTTTGTTGTCGGTGAACGCCACCACGTTGCCGACCATCCAGGTGAGTGCCGGATCGCCGTCGTGATGAAAGCGCCCGGAGAGCACGAGCGCCTCGAATTCCTTCATCGGCTCGCTCATGTTCTTCACCACCTGGCGCATCTCGACCATCGGCGCGCCTTTTTCCTGCATGCGCGTCGAGAGGTAGGTCGCCTGCCACGGATCGAACGCGACCTCGCGCACGTCGAAGCGCTCGAGATCGCGTTCGAGGTCGGTCTCGATCGCCTCGTAGTCGGTGACGTTGCCCGGCGTCGTCGTCAACCAGCCATCCTGTTTCCAGCCCGGATATTGGGCGTTCACTTCGTCCGAGCAGGCCTCTTCCGGCAGGTAATGTGTGCCAAAGACATAGTAGTGGCGCTTGCCGTCGTCGAAATCGCGCCAGAACAGGCGCATTTTCTCGGCGATGTCACATTTGTTCGCCAGGTCAAGCGCGATGATCGCGGTCGTGTTCTCGAATTGATCGAGCTTTAGATCGGGATCCGCGCAGGCGTCCCACTTGCGCATGTCCATCCAAGCCTGTGCGCTGTTGACCCAGACGTTCAGCCGCTTGGTAAGAAAGTTCGACCGCGCCGAGGCCATCTTGATGGCTTTGTCGGCGAGGCGCCGCACGTCTGCCAGGTAGACCGAGACGCCCAGATTCGGGTTCGCCTTGGCCCAGCAGCTCGGATCCGTCCAGTCGTCCCCGTCGTCGATGGTGTAGATGATGCCGAAGTACGTCGGGTCCTCCGCAAACGTGCCCTTGATCGGATAACCCAAGCCATCATGCCGGCGCAACGTCGAATTCAGGATCCGCGTGGCGTAACTGCGCTGTTCATAGCAAATACCCGAAGTATCGGTGCCCGCGGTCGTGATCGCCCATACGAGCGACTGGCGCCGCGAGCCAGTCCCGGTCTCGATCACGTCCCACACCGCACGCTTCTTGTGCGCATGCAGCTCGTCGACCGAGGCGAAATGCACATTCAGCCCGTCGAGCGTCGAGCCTTCCGCCGAGAGCGGCACGAACAGGCCGGAATATTCGACGGTCTCGCCGTCTTTTTCCTCGCGCCACGCGCTGGCGATCGAGTGCACATAAGGTCGTACGCCAAAGCGCCGGCGCAGCTCGGGCGTGCGGTGCGCCATCGCCTGGGCATCATTGAACACGATGCGCGCCTGGTCGCGCGTGGTCGCCGCAGAGTAGACGTCTGCGCCCGATTCGCGGTCGGCCGTCAGCATGTACAGCGCGACGGCCGACGACAGCGTCGACTTGGCGTTTTTGCGCGGCACCTCGATGTAGACGGTGCGAAACCGTCGATAGGGTGTCCCGCGGCACAGCCAGCCGAAGATCGTCGTCAGCAGAAAGATCTGCCACGGTCCCAGCCGGATCGACTGGCCGGCCCATTCCCCCTTAATATGCGGCAACAGCTCGACGAAACGGCAGACGTGCTCGGCGCGCTCGATCGAGAACTCGTAGGGCCACGCCTGGTCGCCCCGCGACCGCTCCAGGTCGTCGACTTGGCGCCGGCAGGCGGCCTTGGTCCACTTGCACGCCGGGATCTCGCCGGCCAGGACGCCTTCGGCGTATTGACGCGCCTGGTCAACGTACCAACCAGCAGGTTGCCAGACCGGCGCAACGTTGGCAGCCGCCGGCTCCCGGTCGCTTTGCCAGTTCTCCACATCGATGGCGGCATCGACCTCTACCAGGCCGGCGGCCGACTCTTGCAACGCCACGACGTTACCTAGAGCGCGGAGAAGCCGGTCGGCGCCGCCGTCCCCGTTGTCCCCGTTTTCCCCGGCTCCATGCCTGGCAGCCAAGGCTGCACGTCGGACGGCGTCACGCGCGAGCGCGCCGACGGCGTCATACCAAATTCGCACAGGAACTTGTGCATCTGCTCAACTGCGCGATTCGAGATCTGCAGCCAGACACTCATCTGCTCATAGCCGCTCGGCGTCACGCCGATCGAGCCGGGCATCTTGACCGGGTCTTTCTCATTCAGCTCGCCGATCTTGATCTCAGCCTGGCGCCACTTCGCGTAGGCCTGGCAATACACCGCCAGCGCCGCGCGATCAATCTTTGCAATCAGCCCGAGATCCTCGAGCAACGGCGTGATGCGCCGCCATTCCTTACGCGCGTCGGGCAGCAGATGGTCTGGACAAGCGGGAACCTCGACCGGCGGACGCACTTCGTCGAGCAGCTCGCCCGTGCTCTTCTTGCTCGGGTTGCCGCGCAACCGATGCACGTTCGCCGGCAGCGGCTTCGGTCCTCGTTGGCCCATCGGTCACCTCGTTCAGTCAGATACCCCCTGGTTGATATACCCCCCACCCAAAACTTCCGCACACAAAATT
>VFSW01006809.1_pt1 | contig 16725 bp, 23 predicted proteins | sample 5358111 | NCBI WGS metagenome assembly VFSW01 (sample SAMN11554181, study PRJNA540505) | mine drainage metagenome | isolation source: sediment from site ElyBrook_90M | place: USA: Ely Copper Mine, Vershire, VT | collected 2017
AATCTAAAAAGTATTAATAAACGCATACATTAGATATGTAGGAATTATTAAAGTTGCTTCCATGGATAAGAAAGTTTCAGTGGTAGGTGCTGGCACATCTGGCTTATTGGCTGCGCGTGAGCTTTCGCGCAGGGGCATCGATACCACTGTTTATGACCAGAAGAAAATTGTTGGCGTGCCTGTCAGGGCATCCGGCATAGTCTCGATAAACGGGCTGAAGGCCATGGGCATAGAGTATGCAAAAATTTCCACCAATGTGCTGCGCGGAGCGAGGATTCATGCCGGTGGAAGGAGCATGCAGATAACATCTGCTGAGCCTGTTGCAAATGTCCTTGACAGGAAGGCGCTTGCAGACCTGTGCATTGATGAAGCAGGAAAGGCTGGGGCGGAGATAATTACAGGGATGAGGATGCACGGCAGCGGACTTGACGGTCTAAGCAGCGATTCTGTCATCATAGGCGCGGATGGGCCCGTATCTGCTGTAGCTGCACACTTTTCCATGGGTCCGATCAAGAAGTATGTGCTTACGTACAAGGCAGAATTCAATGTTGACGTAAAGGATCCTGAATTCGTTGATCTTTATTTCGACAATGATGAATTTCCAGGGCTGTTCGCATGGGCCTGCCCTAATGCAAAGGACATTCTTGAGCTTGGTGTTGGCATAGATTCAAGAACTGGCAATTCCAGGAAGGCGCTTGACCGTTTTCTTGGAAGGAGAGAGATTAAGGAAATGACTGACGGGGCAAAAATGACCGACAACGGGGCGAGCATGATACCAATGTCTATGAGGGAGAAGATAGTTGATGGCAGAAGAAAGGTCCTGCTGGTTGGGGACGCTGCAGGACAGGTCAAGGGCACTACAGGCGGAGGCCTTGTATACGGATCTGCTGCTGCACTAATGGCAGCCGACGCAGTTTCAAGGAATCTTGAAAGTGGGCAGAGCCTTTACGCATATGCAGCTGCATACAGGAAGAGATACCGGACCGAGATGCTTCTTCATTCCATGATAAACAGGTTGTATACGTCGCTCGGAAGCGCATCGGTAGGCAGGCTCATATGGTTTATGAATTTGATCGGCATGGACTCGTTCATTTCAAAGTACGGGGATATGGATATGCCTTCGTTGCTGATAAAGAGGTTCTTTGTAAGGAACATGGCCTAAGTTTATAGGTCTTGCCCTTTGTCTTTTTTGTCGAGGATCTTCCTGCCGAGCTCCTCTCTCCTTTTCACGTCTTTTTTCACCTTTTCCATGTCCTCTTTTGTGAGCACTTTGCTTAATATGTACTCTGAGAACTGCGCAGATACCTGGGTGATGTTTATCATTATCGCCTGCAGGTCGGTGTGCTTTACAACATAATCGCCTTCCGGCTGCAGAACCTCTATCCCTGCCGGTACAAAATTGAATGACATGTCAAGAAGCGTCCAGAAGTCCTTCACAAGGAGCGTGACGGCAGCATTAGTCGTATAAAGCTCTTCCGACTTTATCGGCGGCGCTATTTCGCCGACGCAGTACAGAACGCCTGGGAATTTGAGCAGCCTGTTGCTTATCAAGTCAGTCATCAGCGGCTGCAGGTCCTCTTCCCTTTCGCTGTACATGTCAAAATACGCCTTTGCGAGTATGCCTCCGTTTGCTATCGCCTTCCTTGTTGCAACATCTACCTCAGTTTTGGGCGTGTCATTCACCTGCTTTTATCCTTGCAATCGCCTGTTCTATTGGCATCGACTCTTCTTCATTTTTGTACATGTTCCTCAGCTTTACTTTCTTCTCCTGCAGCTCTGCAGGGCCTACTATGCATACGTATTTTATCTCGAGAGAGTTTACATACTCCAATTGCTTGCTGATGTTCCTCTGCGTCACGTTCAAATCCGCGCATATGCCGTTCGACCTCATAGTGTTTGCAACGCCTATCGCATAATCCAGTGCGTCATTGCCTATGTATGATACATACACGTTTGTGTACGTTTTTGGGCTTGATTTCGATTCGATGAGGTCTGCAATCCTGCTCACACCTATGGAAGAGCCGACTGCAGGGGTCTGCACCCTGGAATATTTCTCTATCAGATTATCGTACCTTCCGCCGGATGCTATGGAAGGGGATCTTTTGCCGCTGCTGCTGGTGACAAACTCCCATATAGTGCCCGTGTAGTAATCAAGCCCGCGTATGACTGAGATGTCGACCTGGATGTTTCCCTTCAGTTTGTACTGCTTAAGGATTGAAAGCAGTTTCTCGAGCTGCCCCACTGTCGCTTTTGCAGACTCTATGTTGGCAGATATCCTTGCAAGCTTCTCATCGTTGCTCTCCTGCACGTTTATGAAGTTGAGCAATTGCTCTGAAGTGTCGTTGGCTATTCCTGATTCCGAAAGCTGCCTTATTATCTCCTCTGTGCTCGTCTTTGCCAGTTTGTCAAGTATGCGCATAGCCTGCACATGCTTCTCCTTTGGAATGCTGAACCTGTCCATTATCGCTGAAATGAGCGCCCTGTTGTTTATGAGTATGGCGTAATCTGCGATCCCTATCTCTTCGAGAGCAACTGCGGTTGCGGCTATGACCTCTGCTTCCGATATCAGCTCGGTGCTTCCTATGACGTCTATGTCTGCCTGCATGAACTCCCTTAGTCGCAGGAACTGCGGCTCGTCCCTGCGCCATGCGTTACCTATTGCATATCTCTTCAGCGGAAGCGGCGTGCCCTTGTTCATCGCTATGTACCTTGCAGTCGGCACTGTCAGGTCATATCTTAATCCTGATTCCTTGTCCTCAAGAAGAAAAATCTCGTTGTTCGCGCTGCTGCCGTATATCTTTGAGCTGAGCACATCTGTCTTCTCTATCGCAGGAGTGATTATTGGGTAGAACCCGAACCTCTTGAAGGTCTCTTCCACTCTTGATATTATGCTCTTTAGACGTATGCTCTCCTTCGGGCCGTAATCACGCGTGCCTCTTGGCAGTTCAAGCGCCATTTAATCATTTTTTGCAGTCACAGGTTGTTGTTCAGCCATTTCTTGAAGGCCTCTTTCGGAAGGGCGCCTACTGACATGGCCTTAACATCGCCTTTCTCAAACAGAAGGACCGTAGGTATGCCCATTATGTTGTACTTCTCGACTATGTCATGGTTCTGGTCTGCGTCAAGCTTGTAGAAATGCGCCTTAGACGCGTATTCCTTTGATGTCTCTTCTATCACAGGCGAGAATATCCTGCATGGTCCGCACCATGTCGCCCAGACGTCTATTATCACTGGCCTGCTCTCCTTGAGCACCTTCATCTCGAAATCCTTGCTTTCCAAGTCCTCTATCATATATATCACCATGATTAGCAGCAATAAGCTATAGCTTAATGCAATAAATTATTATAAACGTTGGTGCTTTCTCTTTGGTAATTATATACTTTTATGTACTGATTATAGCAGATGATGAGCTAAAGGTCTGAGCAGTGATGAAGATCTTGAGTGCTGACTTCATGGCGAAGATATCAAGGAAGGCGATAAAGGAGCTTGTTAAGAGCCATTTCAGGGCAAGGATAACCGACAGCGGTGCGGAGAGCATGGCAGAAATACTGGAAAAGGAAGCGGAGCGCATGTCCGCATTTGCAGTATACAACGCAAAGAAGAAGGGCAGGGGGAAGATAACGAAGAAGGACATAGAGGAATACGTGATTAAGAAAGGGGATTGATTGAAATTTTTTAGGAGCAGTGACACAAGGCTGCGCAGCGACGTGTACGAAAGGGAAGGGTTGAAGCTGTCCTGCCTTATCGAGGACACGCAGTACGGCCTGCTCGTCACTGAATTCAACGAGCGGGGCCTTGTCGAGACGCAGAGATACTACAAAGGCGAGAAATGGGGCTGTATGTTGGACCTGGGAGTGCTCAGCGCCAAGGACGCGGAGATTGTCGACTGCGGCATGTATTCCTGCGTGAAGATAGATTCAAAGTGCACAGCATGCAGCGGAGAAATAGCAAGAGAACTGGACCTGCTGCACCCCTCAATCATAGGCTCCGTGCCAATCGTGCCCTCTTTCGTTTGCAAGAAGTGCAGCAAGAAGTTCTATTCAATGACAGACAACTACCTGAAGGGGCTCGTCGGCTCCAAGAATAATCTTTTCGAAGAGAAGGACCTTAAGGAGCTGAAGGAGGACGAAGAGGGCTTTGTGCACACTCTTCAGGAGTACATAATAAGAATTTTTGCCTCTAAGAAGATTACTAAGATAAGATGATTTCATGGGAATTATGATTTCTTCGCTTTATGGAAAGCGCGTGCTGTCTGTTTCAGGGAAGATGATGGGAGAGGTAAAAGAGGTCATAATAGACACGGATTCCTCTGCCGTCTCGCACATACTTCTTGATGAGATGCGCAACCTGACGAAAAGCAGCGACATACGTGCTGATTTCTTCAAGAACAGCATCGAGTACAAGCGCATAAAGAAGGTCGCAGAACTTGTCATAGTAGGGGAGAGAGCTCATTAATCTGTAGACACTTCCTTCACTATGCTCGACCTTTTCTTTGCAAGCACCCTGTATCCGCAATATGGGCATCTTACGAACTTGTCTATCGACTTGACTTCTTTTCCGCAATGCATGCATAGGTATGGCATATATTATCACTTGTTTTTCTTGGTCAGCACCTTCAGCCATTTCACAAAGTCCCTGTGGAGCTGTGAAACGCTCGTGTCTATGACCCTGATCTTCATCTCTGTCTTATATTCTTCTTCATTCAACGAGAGTATCTGCGAGAACTTGTCGAGCCTTGAAAAATGGACTTCGGACCAGTGTATCTTCCCGAGAAGATAGTCCTTTACAACGTCATCGGTCATCGGAAGGGATGAGAAGCTGAATAGTATGCCGTCGCACCAGTAAAGCGGCATGGTGCCTGCAGGAGTGACCCTCTCGCGCATTATGCTGTCGAGGTCGACCTCCAGTATCTCGTGTATTACGAGAGATTTCAGCGGCGAGTATGTGATGTCGACCATTTCATGCACCAGACTTCAGCCTCTGCAGTATGTGTATAGCGTTCTCCCCTGACGGAGTCTTCAGCGTATAGGCTCCGCCTGCAAACATCGCGTTGCAGTGCCTGCATCTCCATATTGCATTGGACTGCCTCTTCACGGCGGTCTTTCCGCAGACTTCGCACTTGTATCTTGCAATCTTGTCTGCCTGCACAGCTGCCTTTCTCTTTCTTAATACCACTCCGTATCTTATGCTGCTGTTTGACATATCATTCACCTAATGTTTTGTTTATTATCGATTTTAATTCCTTGTGCTTCTCGAATGAGAGGTCCGTTGCGTATTCCAATTCTTTTGCGGTCATGCCGCCCCATAGACCTTTCTGCATAGCCCGTATCTCTTTGCCGTCGTTCGCTATTGTGATGCGCGTGTCCATGAATTCCTCTTCGTTTGCATCAGGGTCTATGAATATCTTGTTTGCGGCCTTTGCAAAGGTGCACGATGTCACGGTGTTGTTGGTCTTAAGCTTTGAATTGAGCCCTTCCCTCACAACACTTTCCCCTTCCAGCTTCGGCATGCGCGCGCTGAGCAGCGCGGTTACAGCTGCTGTCGTCCCTGCGTCGAAAAGATTGCCGTCATAATTCAGAACATAGACGTCTATGAATATCTCCCATACCTTATCTTTTTCTATGAAGAGCGAAGATGTGTCTATCATCCCTGCTGCCCTTATCCCGCGGTCTATGACCCTTGCAACTTCGATAGCATCCGGCGATGGCGGTCCCATCTCGTATTCTGCAGATGCCATGGGAAGGAGCTCTGCCGATGTCATTATGTTGCCTTCGTTCGGCTTGTCCTTCATAGGCTCGCCTATTCCTATCTTCACACCTGCAAGCACCTTTGTGTTTCCGAAAAGCGCCATTGCAGAGCCCTCTGCGTTCTCTATGACCCCTTTTGTCAACTTTATCTCGCGGTACTGGTCAAGCGCCCTGCCGTCCTCGCGCTTGCCGCTTGAGATAAGGTCGTTTATGAACTCTTTTGTTGCGGATTGTATGTACATAACATCACTTTTGGTATTTCTCGATTATCTGCTCGTAAGGCTTTCTTATCGCCTTCTCTTGGACTTCGCGTATCGCCTTCCCAGCATCTGTTATCATCGATATCGCCTGCTTCAGCTGCTCCTTTGTGAATGAGCCGTCCATCTGCAGCAGAAGTATCTCGTTGTCTAATGGCTTCACTGCTACCGGCATGTCAGCGTCCGAGTAATTGTCCTCGAGCTTGTCCATGTCAAGCACCACCGTATCGCCTATCTTGCCTGCAGACACTGCGTATGGTATGTCTGTCATCGGTATGCCGGACAGCGCCATCGCCACTGCGGCTGCAGTTATCCCTGCAGCCCTGGTGCCGCCATCCCCCTGCAATACTTCCACGAATATGTCTATCTCTGTGTTCGGGAAGAGCTCTAGCATTACAACGTTCTCGAATACTTCTTTTGTGACCTTTGATATCTCTATCGACCTGCGGTTCGGCCCTGTCCTCCCGTGCTCTTCTAGCGAAGAGAACGGCGCCATCATGTACCTGCACTTTATTATCGCCCTTTCAGGGTCTGCGAAGTGCTTCGGAAGCGCTTCCTTTGGCCCATGTACAGCGGCTATTATCTTGTTCTTGCCCCATTCTATGTAAGCTGAACCGGCTGCGTTCTTGACCACGTTCGGCTCTATCTTTATGCTGCGGAGGTCAGCCGGTCCTCTGCCGTCTAGCCTCTTGCCATTTATCATAAGCTGCGGTTTGTCTTGTGTGCTTCCCATTTTAACTACCACTTGTCAGCATTCCTTTTATCCTGTCCGTGAGGCCTGATGTGTGCGCCTCTTCCTGTATCCGGAATATGGCGTCTGTGGCAAGCTTCATGTCCCCGCCCTTCAGCCATATCACTCCGTTGTGCCCTATGAGTATCGATGATTTGGTGCTCTGCTCAATCTCATTTATCATGTTGTTCCCTTTTCCAAGGACCCTAGGCACCTTTGACGGCGTTATGGATATGATCTTGCCGCCGGTGAGCCTTCTGGACCTCATGAGTACAACCGTCTTCGTCTTGTCCAGCTCCTTCACAGAGGCTTCTATCAGATCGCCTTTCTTCAGCTGGTCCTGCACGTACTTCGTTATCAATATTCCTTTGTACGGTGAATTCAGGTTCACCACATATGAGTTCAGCCTGTCCTCTTCTATTATGCCTATGACCGTGTCACCGTATGCCGGGTGCCACAGCCCCTCAAGAGGTATGAGCGTGTTCTTGTCGCTGCTGAAGAGACCGACTATCGTTGAATAGGTCTTCCCGTTTATGACTGTCGAATTCTGTATTCTTATTATCGAGTCGCTGAGCTTTTCGCCAGGGACCACTATTGTTTGCATCTTATCACTTTTTGTTTTTTTATTCAAGGTTTTTTGACACAACATTTCCTTTTGTTGCGCTGTTTATCTTCTCAAAGAATTCTCCCTGCAATCCTGCGGGGAATTCCAGCGTAGCTTTCAGCGAGCCGTTGGCAAGCCATTCCTCTGATTTCAGCCCGTACTGCTTTAGGGTTCCATAGCACCTGTTCGTGTATTCCGCTGGTATCGTCACTTCCACCCTCGCGGTTGCGAACTTTATCGGCAGCTTCTCGCTTAGCTTCTTGAGTATTGCGTCTATTTGTTCATTTGGGTTTTTAAATGGGTCTATTGTTATGCGCGTATCGTTCATCGCGTTCTCAATCCTCTGCGGCGGATGGGGCGCCTTTGTCCTTGGGTCTATCGAATTTCGCGCTATTATGTTTATTATCTGCTTTCTCTTTTCCTCTGTCAGCTTGTTCTTCTGCTCGGTAGTTATCGGCACATTGCCGTGCTTTAATATTATCTCTGCTATCTTAGGAAGCTCAGTCGTCCCGAGGACTTTCTTTATCTTGTCCTGGCTCTGCCTCTCTCCCTTGTTTGCGTCGGAGAATATCTCCTCAGCATCAAGCACAGAGATCGGATCGCTGCGCTTTCCTGTTATGTACTCGTATGCCTTTTCAGAATCGACAAGGATTTCAAAGTTTTCTCCTGCTTTGGAGTATTTCGCTACAACTGTTTTGGACATGCGGTCACTGTCATATGTACTCGGTAGTCTGCTCTCTGGAAAGGAGCACAAAGCCGTCTTTTATAGTCACGAATCCTATGTCTAGGTTGTCCTCGCTGAGTTTTGACTCGCTGACCTTCTTTATTATCCTGACGCCCAGGTCTATGCTCTTGTCGATGGGCATGTTGTCCTGATACTCCTTTATGAGCATCTCGGTTGCGACCTTCTTCCCCGAACCTATTGCATCAGCCCTGTATCCGAGGAACGAAGCGCCAGGCTCTATCTCGAAGAGCCTTGGCTGGCTGTCTATGCCTCCGATGAGCAGCGATACTGCATAAGGCCTCATGCCGCCGTACTGCGTTGCCTGCATCATGTAAGAAGAAATGTTCTTTGAAAGCGATTCTATTGATTTCACTTCGTCGAACAGCATTCTGTGGTTCTGCGTGTTAGACCTTGCTGTGTCTATTATGTGCAGGCCGTCCGATACCATTCCACTGTATGTTGCGCATATGTGCGAATCTATCCTGAATACCTTCTGTATGGTGTTTGAAACAGCAAGAGGGTCGTTTATGTTCTTGTGCGCGACAAAAACAACGCCGTCCTTTGCGACCATCCCTATGGAAGTCGCTCCCTTCCTCACAGCTTCCTTTGCGTATTCTACTTGGAAGAGCCTCCCGTCAGGGTTGAACATCACGCCTCTGTCATAAGCTTGTACGTTTGGGTACATATACTACACCATATAATTAGCAATTTTAAATATAAAATAGCAGTCAATACTCTACATTTACAATTAAATACCTTTTGATTGCTTTTTATGCTTTTTGAGCGGGTTTTTATCTTATTATGCATGTTTTTCAGTTGGTTTATATATTATATCGCTCATAGTATATGCACTATGTTTCTTATGGGGGTATTTTATGGCAGATAATGAAAATGGCGAAGCTCAGAAGACGACAATGATGCATTCATCAATACTCAGGGTCATAGAGGACAAGAAGAATATAAACCAGAAACTCTCCTGCATAAAGCACAAGATAGGCATATACAGCGCAAAGGGAGGAGTCGGAAAGACAACTGTCGCTGTGAACACAGCGTTCATGCTGAACAGCATGGGCTACAAGGTGGGACTGATAGATGCGGACATAGACTGCCCGAACACGCTTATGTTCCTAGGCATAAAAGGCACGTTCTCTGATGAATACCCGCTGAAGCCTGTTGAGAAGGACGGGGTGAAGATAGTTTCAACGTCGATGTTTGTCGATGATGTGAAGAAGCCGATAATATGGAGGGGCCCGCTTGTCGCAAAGATGATACGCGAGTTCCTTGACAATACGGACTGGGGGCAGCTTGATTATCTCATAATAGACCTGCCACCGGGGACCAGCGACGCTCCGCTTTCTATAATACAGCTGCTGTCTCTTGACGGATTTGTGCTAGTGACCACGCCAAGGCACATCGCAGCAGTCAACACGATACGCTCAGGCATGATGGCGAAGCGGCTCGGTGTTGCTGTGCTTGGAGTGGTGGAGAACATGTCTGATGGCACCGGCAGCGGCGGAGAGGAGGTTGCAAGGGAACTCGGCTGCGAACTCATAGGAAAAGTGACTGCAAACAAACTGTTCGGGGAGATGAGCGACTCTGGAATGGTGCCGGTTCAGCATGATGAGCATGTGAAAAGGGAATTCGAAGCCATCATCAAGAAGATTGGCTTTTAAGATGGTGACATGAAGGAACCGTTCTCTGATTTATTCAAGGATTCAAATGTCTTTGCAGACAGGGAGGTGCTTTCACCGCACTACATGCCCGAAAAGCTGCCTTACAGGGACAAGCAGATAGAAAGCATTGTAAGATTCATGACTCCTTCGTTAAGGGGCGAGCGCGGGCGGAACCTTTTCATATACGGAAAGACCGGCGCAGGCAAGACCTCATGTGTAAAGCACATAGTTGAGAAGATCAAGGGATTGCCCACGATGGCCAAAGTCTCCTACATAAACTGCAGGATATACAACTCAAGGTACAGGGTGCTTTACAAGATAACAGGCGATTACCTGCCGATATATGCAAAGCGCGGGTATGGCCTTGTCGACATTTACGAGAAGATAATAAACTGGATAGAGGAAGACGGAAAGATACTGATAGTGGTGCTTGACGAGATAGACATAGTCAAGGACCTTGACGACCTTGTGTACACGCTCACAAGGGCGAATAGCGACATAAAGTCAGGGGGCATAATGATAGTCGGGGTTTCAAACAAGATATCGTTCAAGGACGACCTCGACCCGAGGAGCCTATCGACCCTTTACGAGAACGAACTCGTGTTCCCTCCTTACAACTCCACCGAGTTATCGATGATACTTAAGGAAAGGGCGGAGAGGGGCTTCAAGAAAGGCGCCATAGATGATGCTGCAATTAACCTTGCAGCCGCGATATCGGCGAAAGACAGTGGAGATGCCAGGCTTGCGCTGAAGGTGCTTTCGAAGGCAGGGGAGCTTGCAGATGAAAGAGGCGATGGCTTTGTTACCGTCAACGATGTGAATAATGCATCTGAGGCTGCAGAAGAGGAGCTCGTTTACGAATTGGTCAACACGTTGCCAGAGCATCAGCGGCTCATAATATATGCGATTGCGCTGCTCTCGATACAGGGAAGCAGGTACAAACGGTTGAGCGGAGACAGCGAGGCTTATCTCTTCAGCGGCGACATCTACAACAAATATTCAGCCGTTTCAAAATCCATGTCTAAGAATCCGAAGAGCTCAAGGTGGTACAGGAAGTACATATTCGACCTTGAGATGCAGGGCATAATCACTGCATATGAATCTGGAAAGGGAATACGCGGCCATACGAAGCTGATAAAACTTTCATACTCGCCTGATCGTATGAAGGAAACGGTTGAGAAAACGCTTTCCGCTGATTCTGAGGCGTGATGATATGAGGATAGCGATACTCTCGGACCTGCACATCGGATATGAGCGCTTCAGGAAGGATGCATTTTCACAGGCGAAGGAGGCATTGGAAAAGGCCTGTGACTCTGCTGACGCGATAATAATACCCGGCGATATATTCGACACTAGGACCCCGAAGCCCGATGTCCTTGCAGAGGCAATAGTGCTTTTCAACGCAGTCAAGGAAAAGAAGTTCGAAGCTAAGATAATAGATTTCCATGGAAGCAGGAGGATATACACCACTGCGCCTGTGCTCGCAATACCCGGAACGCATGAGCGCAGGACCGACGATGTCGAGGATCCTGTCGACCTTCTGAACCTTACCTCGCTGGTAGCGGACATAGGCATGGGAGTTGCAGTCCTCGCAAAAGGAGATGAAAAAGTCGCAGTTACAGGGATCTCTGGAGTTGCTGAGGAGCGGTTCGGAGAGGCGTTGAAGTCGCCAGGGTTGAAACCTGTCGAGGGAGCATTCAACATACTGATGTTCCACCAGTCGATATACGAGCTGCTGCCGTTCAGCGACACCTTCCTTAGGATGTCGGAGCTTCCGAAGGGATTTGACCTTTATGTGAACGGCCACATACACAACAAGGTTGAAAAGATGGTGCATGGCGTGCCGTTCCTGATTCCAGGCAGCACCGTACTTACACAGCTTAAGGAAGGCGAAACTGAGAAGAAGGGTTTTTTCATCTATGACACGGAAACCGGCAAACACGAATTCATAAGGATAAATTCGAGGGGCTTTGAGATCATCAAGATAGACGCAGGAGAAGCTGCAGGAGAAGGGGAGCTTGCTGCGCATGTTGCAATGAGGGTGTCTGAGATTGTGTCAAGGCTCGGAAAGGGCTGCATAATCAGGATAGAGGTCACTGGAAACAGCCGCCATGTCAAGAGGGTTGATATGGAACTGCATGAGGCCGTGAAAAGGTTCAGGGATGATGCCGTGATAGAGATTGCGAGGAAAGGGATTGAAGGAGTCGCAGAAGAACGGGATCTGTCCGGAGCAAAAGGCGCGGACATCAACAGCATGCCTGTAAAAGAGATAGGCATGGGAATACTGCTCTCTGCGCTGAAGAAATCAGGCTACGACCTCAAGATAAGCCCCACCGAGCTTTTTGAGAGGCTCGGCTCTCCGGAGAAAAAAGAGAAAGTGATTTCTGAAGTCATGAAGGCTCTTTTCGAATGAAGTCATTTGCCGTTCTTGTACTGGTAGTATTTGAAGAGTTCCGATAATGACCTGACGGCTGCTGATGGCGAGTCATATACAGGAAGGCCTGCGCTCTCCATCATCGAGGCGTGCACGCTAGTGTACTCTGCGCCTATGCTTATCACTATCATGGGCTTGTCCATGTACTCCTTGAAATGGACCAGCTTTGCTACGACGCTTGAATCTGCGCCTGGGGTCTGGAACAGCGTTATCACGATCAGCATGTCTACGTTCTTGTCGTCCTTCAGTACAGAGACCGCAGTCTCGTATCTGTCTCCGCCTGCATCGCCTGCAAGGTCCAACGGTATCCTTATGTTCACAAGCGGCGGCATGCTCTTGCTGAGTATTGTTTTTGACTGCGGGCTGAGCTCTGCCATCTTCAGGTTTGATGCGGAGCCTACTGCGTCTGTAGTAAGGACGCCTGCGCCGCCGCCGTTGGTTATTATGGCTATTCTGTTGCCCTTTGGTTCCGGCTCTGACACAAGCGCCTTTGTGTAATACAACAGGTCCGTTATGTCGTTTGCTATCGTGAATCCGAACTGCTCGAATACGCCTTCGTAGACTTCATAATCGCCTGCAAGCGATGCGGTATGCGAATGCGCAGCCGCCTGCCCCAGCGCAGTCCTCCCGCCTTTCAGGATCACGACGGGCTTCTTCTTCGTTATCCTCTTTGCAACGTCTATGAACTTCTTCCCGTCCTTAATGCCCTCTATGTACATTATTATGACTTTTGTATCGTCGTCATCCATCAGGTATTCCAGTATGTCGGATTCGTCTACGTATGCTGCGTTCCCGTATGAGATGAACTTTGAGAGGCCGAAGCCCTCTCCCGCTATGAGGTCTAGTATTGTGCTGCCGACCGCGCCGCTCTGCGAGACAAATGACACGTAGCCTACATTGGGCCTGCTTAGTTTGTAAGTAGGAAGGAACATCGTGTCTATTCTCGACCTAGGGTCCATGACGCCGAGGCAATTCGGACCAAGCATCGGCATCTTGTACTTTTCAGCTATTCTCGTTATGCTGTCCTGTAACTCATTGTTTCCTATCTCTGCGAACCCTGCAGTCACTACTATGACACTCTTCACTCCCGACTTTCCGCACTCCTCGAGCGCCTTAGGAACAAACTCTGCAGGTATGGCTATCACCGCAAGGTCTATGTGCTCTTTTATATCGGTTATGCTAGTATGCGCCTTGATTCCGAGGATCGATTCTGCGCTCTTGTTCACTGCAAATAGCTTTCCAGCATATCCTGAGTTTATATAATTCTGGAGTATCACGTGGCCGACCTTGTCTGGGTTCCTCGACGCGCCTATGATCGCTACGGATTTTGGATTCAGCATCGGCTTGAGATCTATTTTCATTTGTTCACTTTTCACTTCAGTATTCTTATGTCCGCTATGTCGTATCCGTCTTTCCTGATTATGACGGGGTTGAGATCAAGTTCCTTTAGGTCTGTGGATTGCAAAAGTTTTGATACTTTTACGAGAAGTCCTGCGAGCAGCTTTGGGTCCGAACCTGAACTTATCACGCCGCCTGATTTGAGCGAACCTATCATTTTTTCTGCGTCCTGTGCGTTTATCGGACAGACCCGTATCACAACATCCTTTAATGCTTCAACGTATATGCCGCCTAGCCCCAGAAGAATCACCTTTCCGAACTGAGGGTCGGTCTTACCGCCTATTATCAGTTCTATTCCTCCTTTGGACATTCGCTGCACTATTACTCTGTACGGCTTCAGCGCCTTTGCCTTTTCACTGAGCTTCCTGAATGCTGAGCGTATCTCATCGTCGGTCCTCAGATTCAGCATCACCAGCCCGCTCTTTGACTTGTGCAGCGCCTTTCCAGATATCACTTTCATGACTATAGGCCCTTTTTTCGCCTTTGATATGGCTTCATCTGCAGAGTCCGCGTACCAGCTGCCTATGCTGCTGATTCCATATTTTTCGAGCAGCTTCTCTCCTGAAAAATAATCAGACAGTTCCATGATATTACTTTTTATAGAAAGTTAAGAAATATATTACGATTATTACTATTACCACAACTATAATCACTGCAGCGGCTCTCCTGCGTCTTCCTGATTTTTGAACAGGCTGCGTTGTTTCAGCAGACGGCGTTGATTGTGCCGGTCCTGCGTTTTGCACTGCTTTCATCTGGGCAGGGTCGGCCTGCTGCACCGCGGGTTTTGGCACCGGCTGTGCAGTTGGCTGGGCTGGCTTAGGCTGCTGCGTTGCCTGCTGCATCTGCGGAGCTGCCATGAGGAAGCCCTGCTCAGTCAGAAGAATATCAACGTGCCCGCTCTTCACCTCGTAAGTGAGGAGCTGCTGCTTGCTCAGCTTGTATATGCGCATCGCAAGGTCCTTTGAATTAAGGCTTATCGCGTTCTGTATCTCCTCCGGAGAACGCTTGCCTTTTGATAGTTGAGATAGTATGTTTCTGTCAAGGCTGTCGAACTGGCCCAATGATTTCTGCTCCGCCTCGCTTAGCACGGCCTTGCCTTTCTCAGTGACAGCTATTGAATTCGGGCCTGGGAATATCGAGGTGAAGTCTATCATGTCCTTCTGCTTCAGCGAACCTGCTATGTTAGACGCGTCGAATATGCTCGAGTTTATCGCAGATCCGAATTTCTCAAGGGTTATGTCGCTTGAAATCTTCATCAGGCACGCAAGGTCTAAGAAGGTCACATCGTCTGGCATTTGGTCACCGGCAGGTTTGTCTTCTTGTCTAATAACGCTTTAAAAACAATTAAATATATTAGGGATAGATTATAATGTTATCTGATTTATTTTGTTATTTGCTTTGCGTGATTTTTTGAGAATGCGTTTTCTTGGCGGTGCTGGTGAAGTAGGCAGGTCTGCTTTTCTCATCGAGGATGGAAAAAGAATCCTTCTGGATTGCGGAGTGAAGGTTGAGACCAACACAGAATACCCCTTGCCCATCGGAAGGGTTGATGCCTGTATATTGAGCCATGCGCACCTCGACCACAGCGGTTTTCTTCCTTCGATATATGGGGAGAACAGTCCTATGACGTTCACAACGCAGCCGAGCATGGAGCTTGCCGAGCTGCTGCTTGAGGATTCCATGAAGATAGCGAAGCGCAGGCACGAAAAGCCGGGTTTCATGAGGGGCCAGTTCAAGGAGATGCTGAGCAGGTACGTGCCTTGCGAATACGGAGCAGCAAACGATTTTGACGGTTACAATATTACACTTCATGACGCGGGCCATATCCCAGGGAGCGCTGTTGGTTCGATAGAGAAGCAGAGCACCGGAAGGACGCTTGCGTACACCGGTGATTTCAAGTTTGAGGAGCAGACTCTTCAGCATCATGCAGAGCCGGTGAAGTGCGACATACTTGTGATGGAAGCGACGTATGGAGCAAAGGACCATACTGACAGGAATGAGTTGATACGCTCGTTCATAGAAGACGTGAGGAGTGTGATAGACAGCGGAGGCACAGCTCTCATACCCGTTTTTGCAGTGGGAAGGAGCCAGGAGATACTTGCTGTCCTGGAGGAGAACGGGCTTGCAGAACGCACCTACATGGACGGAATGGCGAAAGCGGCTACTGAGATAGTCCTTGTGCACAAGCGCTTCCTCAGGAACAGGGAGCTCCTTGCAGACGGGGTAAGAAAGGTGTCGATGGTCGAGATGCCCGGCAGCAGGAGAAATGCGCTGAAGGGCGGGACCATAATACTGACCACTTCGGGCATGCTCACAGGCGGCCCTGTACTGAACTACATTACAAAGATCAACAGCAGGTCGAAGGTCTTCCTTACAGGTTACCAGGTGGAAGGGACAAACGGGAGAAAGCTCATGGAGGGCAAGACCCTGATAATAGACGGGAAGAAGTTCAGCGTGAGGAATGAGGTCGGATTTTACGATTTCTCAGCACATGCCGGTAGGAAGGACCTTCATGAATATGCAAGACTGTGCTCGCCTGAAGAGATAGTCCTCGTGCACAGCAATTCTGAGAACGCTGCGGCTGCAAAGGAGAGCCTCACGTTGGAGGGATTCACAGTGCATGCCCCAAAAGTAGGGGATGCAATCGAGTTCAGCTTCTGAAAAATTAGAACTCTTCTGAACCGGAGTCTTCAGGGACTGCTTCGTCTGCGGACTGCGAGACTGCGCTTCCATCGCCCTTCTCCAATACCTCTATCTTTCCATACTTCCCTGCTGAAAGCTGAGGTTGTCCCTTGTACTCGCTGACATATCCGTTGGTGACCCTTATCTTGTCCCCTACGTCTATGCTGTTTATGTCTTTTTCCCAGAGCGAAAGCGTTATGCTGCCCGTGTCATCCTTTATAGTAGCGCTTGTCACTGTAAGCTGCTTGCCGTACTTCGTAACCACAGTCCTTGGGGGCTGTTTGTCGACTACCGTTGCCTCTATCTCTACGTTGCCCACTCCGCCCTTCAGTTCGTTGATTTTCATTGATTCACCGAAATTAGTATTTGATATTCTTTAGATAGTTATATTAATCTTTTTATTTCCGACGGCATTTTGAGTTTTTTAAATTACCCACGCCTAAAGGCGTGGGATTTCCATCAAGTAAATAGCCTCT
>VFSW01006810.1_pt1 | contig 16724 bp, 20 predicted proteins | sample 5358111 | NCBI WGS metagenome assembly VFSW01 (sample SAMN11554181, study PRJNA540505) | mine drainage metagenome | isolation source: sediment from site ElyBrook_90M | place: USA: Ely Copper Mine, Vershire, VT | collected 2017
CGGGGTCGAGAAGCATCGCGTGGCACATATAGATTTGCGCATCTTCGGAGCGTCGGCGCTAACCGATGAGATCGATGGGCCGAAGGGGCGGTCGGCGGACGAGATGGCTCATGGGATTCCGATCACCTATGTGCCGGCGCGCAACACGATCTTCCTGTCGTTCGCTCTGGCGTGGGCGGAGGTGCTGGGGTCGAGCGATATTTTCATCGGCGTGAACGCGCTGGACTACTCGGGCTATCCGGATTGCAGGCCGGAGTTCATTGAGGCGTTTGAGAAGCTGGCCAACCTGGCCACCAAGGCCGGGGTGGAAGGCAGGCAGGCGCTGAAGATTCACACGCCCCTGATTGCATTGTCGAAGGCGGAGATTATTCAGCGGGGCACTGAGCTGGGCGTGGACTACGGGCTGACCAGCAGTTGCTACGATCCGTCGGCGGCGGGCGAACCGTGCGGGGAGTGCGACTCATGTTTGTTGCGGCGGAAAGGGTTTCGCGAGAGCGGGATTGACGACCCGTTGGTGTACAGAGCTTCTAGCTTTTAGCTTTCAGCTTGTTCGTGCTAAGTTGACTGCCCAAACCCTTGCACCATGAGCTAGAAGCTAAGAGCTAATAGCTGAAAGCTGAAAGCTGGTTTCAATGAGCTACGCAGTGAAGGAAATCTTTTACACGCTGCAGGGCGAGGGGGCGCAGGCGGGCCGTGCGGCGGTGTTCTGCCGGTTCGCGGGGTGCAACCTGTGGTCGGGTCGCGAGGCGGATCGGGCGACGGCGATGTGCCGGTTTTGCGATACGGACTTTGTCGGCGTCGATGGAGCGGGCGGGGGGAAGTTCGAGTCCGCAGATGCGCTGTCCGTGGCTGTGGAGCAGGCATGGCCCGGAGGGGCAACGAAGGGCAAGAGATTTGTGGTTTGCACCGGCGGAGAGCCGCTGCTGCAACTGGATGCGAACCTGATCGATGCGCTGCATGAGCGAGGATTTGAAATTGCTGTCGAGACGAATGGAACGGTTGCGGCGCCGGCGGGCGTGGATTGGTTGTGCGTGAGTCCCAAGGCCGGCGCGCAACTGGCGCAGTTAAGCGGCGATGAGTTGAAGCTGGTGTATCCGCAGACGGGGTTTGACCCAAGCGAGTTTGCGGGGCTCGGCTTCCGGCATTTCTTTTTGCAGCCGATGGATGGGCCCGATCGCCGCGTGAATACCCAACTTGCGGTCGAGTATTGCATGGAGCATCCGCAGTGGCGATTGAGCTTGCAGACGCACAAAATTCTGGGGATTCCGTAGGAAAACGCTGAACATGCTGCCGTTGTGCAGCCCGCATTCCCGCGGGCGCCCCAGAGCCGGGGTGCTGATCCTGGCCTGCGCCTGTCGAATGGTCTGGTTTTCGAGACCTGGCATCACGGTCGATTGTTTGCCGCCGCGTTTGCCGATGGTTCCGCTGTGAGAACGCAGCAAGGGCGTCAGCCGCGGCGGACGCCCTTGTGGTTTCTCCGGCCAGTTTTCCGGCTTACTTGTTGGTGTGGGCCAGGCCGGCCTGCTGCTCTTCGAGCGCCGCCTGCGCCGCCGCCAGCCGTGCCGTCAGCAGACGGAAGGGCGAGCAGGAAACGTAGTTGAGCCCGATCTTGTGGCAGAACTTGACGGACTCGGGATCGCCGCCATGTTCACCGCAGATGCCCACATTCAGGTCGGGCCGCGTGTTGCGTCCCTTGGCCGTGGCCATCTTCACCAGCAGTCCCACGCCCGCCTGGTCCAGCGTGGCAAAGGGATCCTGTTTGAAGATGCCGTACTTCAGGTAGGCCGGCAGGAAGTTGTTGATGTCGTCGCGGGAGATGCCGAAGGTGGTCTGCGTGAGGTCGTTGGTTCCAAAGCTGAAGAACTCGGCCTCCTCGGCGATCTGGTCGGCGGTGAGGGCGGCGCGCGGCAACTCGATCATGGTTCCCACCATGTAGTCGACGGTCGAGCCCTTTTCCTTGAAGACATCCGAAGCCACGCGGCGAATGATCGCCGACTGGTTGCGCATCTCCTCGATGGAGCCGATGAGCGGAACCATGATTTCCAGGTGCGGGTCGCCGCCCTTGTTCTTGACCGCGACCGCGGCCTCGAAGATAGCGCGGACCTGCATCTCCGTGATCTCCGGGAAAGCGATGCCGAGACGGCAGCCGCGCAGGCCGAGCATGGGGTTCATCTCATGCAGTTCCTGCACGCGCGCCAGCAGCGGACGCAGTTCCTTCAGCCGCGGCGAACGGGGCTTGGTGTCCTCCAGGTGCGAGATCTCCACCAGCAGGTCTTCGCGCTGGGGCAGGAACTCGTGCAGCGGCGGATCGAGCAGCCGGATGGTCACCGGCAGCGACTCCATCGACTTGAACAGGCCGGCGAAGTCGGCGCGCTGCATCGGCAGCAGCTTCTTCAGCGCGTCGCGGCGGTCCTTCTCGTTGTCGGCCAGGATCATGGTCCGCATGTGCTCGATGCGGTCCTCGGCAAAGAACATGTGCTCAGTGCGGCACAGGCCGATGCCCTCGGCTCCGAACAGGCGGGCCTGCTTGGCGTCGCGAGGAATGTCGGCGTTGGCGCGGATGCGCAGGCGCCGAACCGGGTCCACCCAGCTCATGAACTTCACCAGATCCGCATCGTCCGGCTGAGCAGGCAGCGTCTTGAGCTGGCCCTTGATCACGCGGCCGGTGGTGCCGTCCAGCGAAATCCAGTCGCCCTGCTTGAAGACGTAGCCCTTGACGCGCAGCTCCTTGTTGGCTTCGCTCACCTTCAGGTCGCCGGCGCCGGCCACGCAGCACTTGCCCATGCCGCGCGTGACCACAGCCGCGTGCGACGTCATGCCGCCGCGCGAGGTAAGAATGCCCGCCGCCACTTCCATGCCCGCGATGTCCTCAGGCGTGGTTTCGCCGCGCACCAGGATGATCGACCGGTAAGCGCCGCTCTGGTGGAATTTGACGGCGTCTTCGGCGGTGAAGACGATCTGCCCGACGGCGGCGCCGGGCGAAGCCGGCAGGCCGGTGGCGAGGACTTCAATCTTCTCGCCCTTTTCCACAAGCCGCGGAACCAGGAAATCGTACAACTGGTTCGGCTCCACGCGGAAGATGGCCTCGTCCTGCGTGATCAGGCCTTCGCGCACCATGTCGATGGCGATGCGCACGGCGGCCAGGCCGGTGCGCTTGCCGTTGCGCGTCTGCAGCATGTAGAGCTTGCCATCCTGGATGGTGAACTCGAAGTCCTGCATGTCGCGATAGTGCTTTTCCATCTTCCAGGTTACGGCGCGCAGGTGGTCATAGACCTTGGGCATGGCGCGCTCGAGTTCGGAAATGGACAGCGGCGTGCGGATGCCGGAGACCACGTCCTCGCCCTGTGCGTTCATCAGGTACTCGCCGAAGAAGATGTGCTCGCCGGTGGCGGGGTTGCGGGTGAAGCCCACGCCGGTGCCGGAGTTCTCTCCCAGGTTGCCGAAGACCATGGCCTGGACGTTGACGGCTGTGCCCAGCCAGTCGTCGATGTGGTTGATGCGCCGATAGGTCTTGGCGCGATCGTTTTGCCAACTGCGGAAGACGGCATCGCGCGCCTGGACCAGTTGGTCCAGCGGTCCCTGCGGAAAGTCCTTGCCGGTCTCCTTGCGCACCAGCTTCTTGTACTCGACGATGATCTGCTTCAGCGCCTCCGGGACGAGTTCGTAGTCGAACTTGACGCCCTCCTTTTCCTTGATTCCCTCGAAGATGTGCTCGAACTTCTTCTTGGGCACATCGAGCACCACATCGCCGAACATCTGGATCAGGCGGCGGTAGGAGTCATAGGCAAAACGGGGGTTGTTGCTGCGCTTGGCCAGGGCTTCCACGGCCTGGTCGTTGAGCCCGAGGTTCAGAATGGTGTCCATCATGCCGGGCATGGAGAACTTGGCGCCGGAGCGGACGGAGACGAGCAGCGGGTTCTCGCCCGAGCCCAGTTTCTGTCCCTGCAGCTTCTCCAGCCGTTCCAGGGCGGCGTGCATCTCGACATCCACCTGCGGGTTTACAGCGCCGCGCATGTACTCGCGGCACGACTCGGTCTGAATGGTGAACCCTGGGGGTACCGGCAAGCCGGCGTTGGTCATCTCGGCCAGCCCCGCGCCCTTGCCGCCCAGCACGTCCTTCATCCGTCCGTTGCCGTCAGCCGTTCCGCCGCCGAAGAAATACACATACTTGATTGGGGTTGACGTTGAGTCTGCCTGAGGGGCAGACGAGTGTTCCACCACGCCCTGCGTCATGGGGTAATGCCTCCATATGTAAGATTCCGCATCAGCGGCTCCTCAATGCGAAGGTGGCGGGACGGAGGCTCAGCTCGAACACAAGAATGCGGTAATAGCCTGAGCGCGTGCGAGTCATCCTGGCATAGGACAGCGCATCGCGGCGTTGATTCGTCGCTAGTACAAATAGCGCCCCAAGTATACCGTTGCATGTGCCACTCGTCACAGCCCATTCGATGGGGAAAGACCCGGCCGGTCGGCCCTGGGTGGAAGTCCCCGGCCTTTGAAGCGGGAAGCGCGGCCATTCCGGGGTTTGCGGGGCGGGGGCTGGAATTCAGGCCGCGGGCCGCTGCAGACAAACGCCGTAATGCGAATCCTGCACCGCATTGTGAGAGAGCAAAACGCCGTCCAGGCCGACCACGGCCAGGATCCCGGCCACCCGCGCCGAGGCATTTGTCACCTGAAACCGGTGCCCGGCTGAGCGGGCGCTGCGGTAGAGGCCCACCAGGGCCGCAATGCCTCCGGCGTCGATCCGTTCCACGCCAGCAAGGTCGAGCCTGACGTTGTGCTTGAGCACAAGCTGCTCGATTCCCTCCAGCATTTCCGCGACCTGCTCGCGCACAAGCTGGCCGTGGGCCGACTCGTTCAACTCCGCCGGGTCATTGGATTGGAAGTTCAGGGTTGCAGCTGGTTCACACATCGTAGTCGTCATAACAATCTCCTTGGGGGAAGGCTTGTTGGCCTTCGGGCCGGTTGTCTTGCCCCTGCCCTGGGCGCCTTGAAAGCTGCACATCCGCGGCCAAAGCCGGTGGAAGGGAATATGCTGCAATCACAGGGGATAGCGGCCCGCTGGGTTCCCTGCCTGCGCATCGGGGTGTTCAATTCCGATCCCGGTGTTCGCTATCGGACATAAGGTTGAATACGCAAAAGGAAGTGGTCCCGGTTCCATGCTTCAGTCTCCGCCCAGTTCGGCAAGCGATCCGATCCCACCGTCCAGGCTGGCGGGCGGGAAGGTGCGCGGCCTGGCACTGGAGGCGGGTTTTGCCGAGGCTGGTCTGGTGGCGCTGCCGCACACACGCGCACAGCGCGATGCCGAGCGATTCAGCGAGTGGATAGGCGCGGGGCGTGCGGGGAATATGCACTACCTGGAGCGGGTGGATGACGGCGGCCGCCTGCTGCGTTCGCAGGTGAGCGTGCCGTTTCCCTGGGCGCGCTCTGCCGTGGTCTGCTTTACCAACTATAACAGCGCGGAGCCCCGCTCGACGGACCCGGCCGGGGCCGGGGAGGGCTGGATTGCGCGCTATGCCTGGAGCGGCCGCAGGGACGCGCAAGGCGCGCCGCGGCCCAGCGACTACCACAAGGTGCTCAAGAAGCGGCTGGAGGCGCTGCAAGCCCGCCTGAAGGGGCAGTACGGGGCATTCGAGGCGCGCGGCTACGTGGACACCGGCCCGGTGGTGGAGCGCGCGCTGGCGACGGCTGCGGGCCTGGGCTGGACGGGCAAGAATACCTGCCTCATCCACCCCAGGCTGGGGTCGTATGGGTTTCTGGCCGTGCTGCTCACATCGCTTGAGGTGCAAGAGCAGGGTTCGTCCCTGACTGTCCCCGACCGCTGTGGAAGCTGCCGCCGCTGCCTCGATGCCTGCCCCACCGGCGCGCTCATCGCTCCTTACCAGATGGACGCCCGGCGCTGCATCTCGTACCTGACCATCGAGCATCGCGGGGAGATTGATGTCGGCCTGATGGAAGGGATGGGCCGCCAGCTCTTCGGCTGCGACATCTGCCAGGATGTCTGCCCGTGGAATCGCAAAGCGCCCATCGGCAAGGACCCCCATCTGGAGCCGCGCGCCGAGCTGGTGAACCCGGCTCTCGAGTGGCTGGCCGGGCTGGACGAGCGGCAGTGGGAGAAACTCGTCAACGGCTCGCCGGTGCGGCGCGCAGGCTTCGCCGGCCTGCGCCGCAATGTGGCTGTTGCGATGGGCAACAGCGGCCGGTCGCACTTTGTGCCCGCGCTGAGCACATGGGCCGAAGCGGCGGACGAAGGGCTGCGCGCGGCCGCGCGGTGGGCGCTGGCCCGGCTGGCAGCGCGGGAAAATCCCTCCCGACCGTTCCGGCGGTAGAGCCAGACCGGGAAAGGGAGGAGAAATCCGCGCGTGCGAATGCCCCGGTTCAGATCACGCGCGTTACTTCCGCCGCGCTCAGGCCCTTGGGACCTTGCTGGCAGATGAACTCCACCGGCTCGCCCTCGTTCAGCGTTCTATAGCCGGTCTCCTGGATGGCGGAAAAGTGCACAAACACATCTTCGCCGCTGGAGCGTTGAATGAATCCAAATCCCTTGGCCCCGTTGAACCACTTCACCACGCCTTGTTCTTTCATGCGCACTCTCCTTCACTGGTCCGGCAACCCAACTCATCTCCCTTGCGCCAAATCCCATGAGGGTGTGCGCGAAAGGCCTGGAGAAGCCACGAGCCGCCGTTGCGCGCCAGTGAGGCACACCGCGGCGGCTCGACAGGTTTCCCAGGCTGAGGGGTTGCCCTCGAAAACTGAACTTCAATGCAAAAGCCTTCCCAGATTCAATCGCTGGCCGTTGCAACGGGCCATGCTTTTTTATGGCAGGAATGGGATAAGGATTCAATAAGAAACTGAAGAACGCATGAGCGGCGGCCCTCGCACCGGCTTTGAGGGCACTCCCGCGTATCGGTGCGCGCGGTTATCGAGGGGGCTATCCTTGAAAGTGCGCGCAGGCGCCAATGACTGGGCGGACAGAGTCATGCAATGCAGCCGCACAGGCGTGCGCGGCAATCGATGAAGGAGCAACCTGTGGTTCAGGTTTCAGATTCCGGTATAGAGAACGAAGCGGCGGTCGGTTCTGCCGCGGTGCAGAGCGAAGTAGAGCCCGCTGTGCGGTCCAAGTGGTACCGCTGGCGCCGCGACGGCAAGGCGCTTATCGCCTACCTGCTCGACAGCGAGGTGCACACCTTCGCCTTCAGCGTGGCGGCCAACGCCATCATCTCGTTCATCCCTTTTATCGTGCTGCTCTATACGCTGTCGCGCACGGTATTTAACTCCGACATGATGGTCAAGGTGGTGAGCGACATGGTGCGCTACTTTCTGCCGTCCAATCAGGAGTTTGTCGCCGCCAGCCTGGCTGCCGCGGCCCCGCGCCACGGCGTACAACTGCTCTCGCTGGTCATGATTCTCATCTCCTGCACGGGAATCTTTCTCCCGCTGGAAGTGGCGCTCAACCAGGCCTGGGGCGTGACCAGGAGCCGCAACTATCTTTTCAACCAGGTGGTCGCGTTCGGCCTGGCGCTGCTGATGGTGGCGCTGGCGCTGGCCAGCATTCTGGTGAATGCGGGCGCGCAGGGGTTCCTCACCTTCGTCTTCTTTCATCACGTGGATAACTTCGTCTTCAGGGGCATCAGTTATCTATGGCTGTCTTTCTCCACCGGGATCGCGTCGATCCTTTTCTTCTTTTCCATCTACTGGCTTTTGCCCAACCGCAAGGTGCCGTGGCGCCCAGTTCTGCGCACCTCGATTGTGACCGGGATCGTGTGGCTGCTGGCCAAGATGGTGTTTGTGCAGGTGTTGCCGCACCTCGATCTCAAGGCGCTGTATGGGCCGTTCTATGTGTCGGTGGGGCTGCTGTTCTGGGCGTATATTTCCGGGCTGATTTTGTTCGCGGGAGCGCAGTTCAGCGTGGCGCGGCTGGGGGATAAGAAGAGCTGAAGCGGCAGCAAGTCGGTGGGTCAGCAAGTCGGTGATTGCGCCTTGGTGGTTGGGCTCCCGGCGTTGGTCGTCACTTGACTTTGTCAACGAAAAGGTTCTTGGCAGACTCAATGCACGCGGCTTGCATGGCTCCCGGTCTCTCAGGTTCAAGAGGGCACACTTCGAAGTCACCGTAAATGGTGTTTGACCACACCTGGTCCTTTGACGTGAAAAGTCTCCGCTGAAGATTCAATGGGAACTCAGGCCCCTCGTTGTCCAGTGGAAACTTGTCAGCCAATGGCCCACCGTAGACTGCGGGTCCGCTGTAGATTCCAAGCAGGCGCTTGGTCCCGATCTTCCACAGCCGCCACGACGGAGTCCCGTTGCCAGCTCGCAGGCGACCGTAGGTCCAATAGCAAGAGGCGGCGTTCGCGGACGTCTTGCATGGGATCTCGCGCTTGGGCACGTCTTTGGCGGGACTCGTTGAGCAGATGACAAACAGCGCTAACGAAAGTAAAACTGCAATGCGTCGCATGGCCGAGAGAGTAGCGCGAATCTGCCGGATTTGCAATCTTCCAAACGGAACAAGATCAACCGCAGGTCCTTCGACTCCCTTCGCTACGCTTCGGTCGCTCAGGATGACAGTCGCGGTGTTTGATAGAGGGATTGAGCTGTCACTGCACCGTGAACGCCTTCACCGCAATCGCATTCGGCGCGCGGCCAGTGGGCAGAATGGTGAACAGCGACCGCGTCGCCGTCCGCACCACGGCGATGTCGGCCGAGCGGTTGTCGACCACCAGGGTCAGGAAGCCGTTGGCGGAAAAGGCCATGGCCACCGGGCCGTCGCCCACGTGGATCGAGGGGCTCAGGCGCCTGCCGTCGTCGATCGAGTAGGCGGTCACGTACTGCGAGCGAAAGTTGGCCACATAGAGCAGGGAATTGTCGCTCGAGACCAGCCCGCGCACAGGCTCGTCGCCCATCATGTAGGCGCCGCCCACGTCGTCGGTTGAGGTGACCACTTCGCTGATCGAGTCGCTCAGCGAGTTCGAGACGAACAGTTCGCCGCCGTCGGGCTTGAGCGCCAGGTGCACCGGGGCGCGGCCCACGTCGAGCAGCGATTCCATCCGGTCCGGTTTCCCGGGGTTGAACTTCGAGTCGGCCAGGGCGATCGCCATGAGCTGATGACCGGCGGAGCAGGCGACGAAGGCCTTGGACGAGTCGGGCAGGATGGCCACGTCCGCTGCGCCGGGGCAGCCATCGAAGATGGAGCGCAGGCTGCGCGTGGCGGCGTCGAAGACGCTCACCGAGTTGCCGCGGCGGTTGGCCACCACCAGCGTCCTGCCGTGGGGGGTGATGCGCGCGGCAACCGGCTCCTCGCCTGTGCCGATCGTAGCAATCTCCCGGCGGCTTTTGAGGTCGATGACGGAGACGGAGTTTGAGCCGGAGTTGGCCACGTAGGCGAGCGTTCCATCGGCGTCGAGATCGATGGAGACCGGCTTGCGGTGAAGCGGAATGTTGGCCGCTACCGCGTTCTTTTCGGCATCGACAACGGAGAGGTAGCCCTGGCCGCCTTCGACGCCTGAGTTGACGACGTAGACCTCGTCGAGGGTGGGGCTCGCCGCTACGGCTACAGGATTCTGGCCCACCGGAATCTCGCGGTCGATGCGGCCGCTCCCCACCTCCAGCACGGCCACGGTGCCGCTGCCGCCGTTGGTGACGTAGGCGTATTCGCGGTATTCGGGCGGGTACTGCGGGACGTCCTGCTGGCGGCAGCCGGTGAGAGCCAGCAGGGCGCAGAGGGCCGGGATCGGAGCAAGCCGGGACCGACCCCAGGTCTCACCGGCGAGACCTGGACGGGCGCCCAACTTCTTGCTGCATTGCGCGCTGCACGTGCCTGACGAGTCGGTCATGCGCTCAGTCCGCGGTTGCGGCGACGTGGATGCTGCGTGGAAGGATGCGGCCCACCACGGGGGCGATCTGGCCGACTTCGTCCATCATGCGCGCGAACTGGTCGGGGTAGATGGATTGCGGGCCGTCGGAGAGCGCTTTTTCGGGGTGGTTATGCACCTCGACAAGGATGCCGTCGCAGCCGGTGGCTACGGCGGCGCGGGCCATGGGAAGCACGCTGTCGCGGCGCCCGGTGCCGTGGCTGGGGTCAACCAGGATAGGCAGATGGCTGAGCCGCTGCACGGCGGGAACGATGCTCAGGTCGAGGGTGTTGCGGGTGTGGTCGGCAAAGGTGCGCACGCCGCGCTCGCAGAGGATCACCTGGTAGTTTCCCTCGCTCATGATGTACTCGGCGCTCATGAGGAACTCCTCGAGCGTGGCGGAGAGGCCGCGCTTGAGCAGCACCGGCTTGCGCAGCTTTCCGGCCTTCTTCAGCAGGGAGAAGTTCTGCATGTTGCGCGCGCCGATCTGGATGACGTCGGCCCACTCGGCGACCAGCGCCAGCGATTCGTTGTCGATGGCCTCGGTGACAATGCGGAGGCCATAGCGCTCGCGAATCTCGGCCATGATGCGCAGGGCTTCGAGGCCCAGGCCCTGAAAGGCATAGGGCGAAGTGCGGGGCTTGTAGGCCCCGCCGCGGAAGAACTGCGCCCCGGCCGCCCCACCCACCTCGGCGATCTCGAAGGCCTGCTCACGGCTTTCAATCGAGCATGGTCCGGCGACAATGGCCAGGTCGCGGCCGCCGATGGTTGCATCGGTGCCGGCAAAGCGGATGACTGTGTCTTCTTCCTTCACGTCGCGGCTGGCCAGCTTGTAGGCCTTGGAGACGCGGATCACCTCGGAGACGCCGGAAAGCTCTTCGATGTTGCCGCGTTCGACTTCGCCCTTGTTGCCGGTGATGCCGATCGCGGTGCGCTGGGCTCCGGGAAGCGGATGTGCGCGGAAACCCAATTGCTCGATATAGTCGCAGACCGCCTGGATTTGCTCCGGCGTCGCCTGCGCTTTCATGACAACCAGCATGGAAAGCCCCCAAACCGTCAGTTTATCCGCTGGCAGCGTGGAGGGCAATCGCTATTCGGGCGGGGGCCGGCCGGCGGGGACCGGGAAGTGCGATGGGTGCCCGGCAACGGAGGGCGGTTGGCCGGCGGCTAGAAGCCTACGGCTGCGCGCAGGGCGGTAAAGCAGCTTTTGGTGGCGCTGATGGCGCCGTTGACTACCTGGACCTTGCCGGCCATGCCGGTTGCCTTGCCGTATGCGTTCTGGGCGGCCAGCTGGGGCCTGCCACTGAGCCAGCCGGGCAGTTCGGTGGGGATCCACGAGGTGGCAGCGAGCTCCGCCTGAACGGTGTTGGCCATGTAGTCAAGCTGCAGGCGGCCGGAGACTAAGTTGCGGCCGACAAAAAGGCGGGCAGACTCGGAAAGGATTTGAAGTTTGAAAGCGATGTCCGCGACGGTCCGGTCCGTTTCAGGGACGGCCTCTTCCGCGGCAGTTTGCAGGAATATGTCAAAGCTGTCGACCATGTCGTGCATGTTGGCCAACTGCCCGTAGGCAGCCAACTGGTGGACCGTTGTGCCAAGGTAGGCAAAGGCTCCGAGGGCTACGCACCGGTACAGGAACTTCCGAAGAGTGAACATAACGGATCCCCACAACCTCGGCAACAACATGAATCAGTCGTCCAGTTCATCGGCAGCCTCGGCGCCGGACCTGGCGGCTATGACGGCAGGAGCAATTACCATTCCAATAAACGCCATGGCGATCAGGAGGTCATGCATTTTTCTATCTCCAAATGTGGCTCGATGGAGCTTGTCCACATAAGGATGATCGGCGCGATTGGAAGAAACTCAAATACCACGAAGACAACTGTATTCGTACGACAAGTGTTAGGCCAATAACACTTTGGTGGGATCCCGCGGCCGGGGAGGCGCGCAGGCGTAGGTCGGGCAGTGGCGAGCAGCCTCGCTTTCCTGAGAAGCTGCATAAAGATCCGCAGTTTTGAAAGGGTTCGGCTTTACAGGTTGCGGAAAAACTCGCTCTCGCCGTTGTCTTGAGAGGGCTCGGCTTCAGCCGTGCCGGGGAGCAAAAAATAGGACGCGGCTTCAGGGCCAAAGGCCAACACTCAAATTGCCATCGAGCAGCGCTGCTAAAGCCGCGCCCTTGCAGAGCCGGTGATGCCATGGCTTCCGGCTTCCGAGCCTTCCCGCGGAGGCCAGGTTCGCCGCAGGGCGTCTAGCTGGACGAGCGCCGGGTGCGCGCGCCCTCGCGCTTTTGGGCGCGCCATTTGAACCCCAGCCAGGCCACGTAGCCCAGTTGAATGGCCCAGGTGACGACGTAGGCGGCTACGGTGAACTGGTGGTCGAGAACTGCGCGTGGGTCCATTTTTTCGTCTCTCCTGGTTTTGGACTGGCTTGGTAGTTGAGTCAGGCTTCGAGCGCGTCCTGCGCATCCCGCGCGTCGATGATCTGCTGCTGGCGCTCGACGCGATAGCGGAGGACGAGGATGAGGATGCCCCACAACAGCCAGGCGAGCATGTTCCACCCCAGGACGGCCTTCATGGCCGGGTCCATGCCGGAGCCTTCGCTGCCGCCAAAGACGGGTGCGGGGTGCTGGGTCCGCCACCAGCGGTTGGACATGTAGACGATGGGCACGTCGAGGGCGCCGAAGATGCCGAGGACGGCGGCCAGGGTCTGCATCTGCGGGCCGGCGACAAAGCGGCGCAGCAGCAGGTAGCTGACATAGATGAGCCACAGGACCAGGGTGGTGGTGAGGCGCGCATCCCAGGTCCACCAGATGCCCCAGGCGCGGCGGCCCCAGATGGGTCCGGTGATCAGGACCACGGTGCAGAAGACGACCCCAACCTCGGCGCCGGCCAGCGCCCAGGCGTCGGCGATCTGCGCACTGACGGCGTGGCTGCGGCGGAAGGCGAGGAAGGCAATGGATCCGGCCAGGGAGACGGCGAAGAACAGGAACGCCACCGACGCCGAGGGCACATGGTAAAAGATGATGCGGTAGACCTCGCCTTGCATGGCGTCGGTGGGGGCGACGTAGATGGCCTGGTAGAAACCCCAGGCCAGCAGGGCGGCGGTGATGGCGAGATAGAGGCCGATGGCTAGTTTCTTCATGGGAGGTCCTGGTGGATCCTATTCAGTTTACGACGGCGACGGAATGTCGGTGTCAGCCGTTTGGTTTATCCGCGAACCTGTGCCCCCGCATTCATCGCATTCCTCGAAGAGCGGCAAGTTGCCGTCCATATCCACCGCTGCGGGGTTGTAGCCTCGCGATCGGCAAGGCCAGCAAAGCCCGTGCAAGCAATAGAAGTCTTCCAGTCCCGAGGGCCTGCCTGCGTTCTGCTCCTGTTCGCGCCAGTCTTTGATCTCTTGAACGCTGAAGAGGGTGCCACAGAGGCCAAAAGGCATGCCGGCAAAGGGCAACTTGTTGGCTAATTCCCGCCATGTCCGGCCGCGACGCTTCATTGTCTTTCCTTTCAGTGAGGCTCGAAGCAAGAGTTCAGGCGGCTTGTTGCCTGGGTTTGACCTTGCTGATCGTCTTGCTTCTTGATGCGATCCACAGATCGTGACCGCTCTGCAGGCCGATCCAGAACTGGGCGGAGTTGCCGAAGTAGCGGCTGAGGCGCAGGGCGGTGTCGGCGGTGATGCCGCGCTTGCCGCGAACCAGGTCGTTCACACGCGGGGCGGAGATATGAAGTTCCTTGGCCAGGCGATAGGCGGTCAGGCCAAGGGGCGCCATGAACTCGGTGAGGAGGATCTCGCCGGGATGGATTGAAAAAGCAAACGGAATCTTGTCCATGATTCCTCCTAGTGCTAGTCCATGATCTCAACTTGGAAAGCATTCGTCTCTCGCCAAAGAAAGCACAAGCGGTACTGATCGTTGATGCGGATGCTGTGCTGGCCTTTGCGACCTCCGGTTAGCGTTTCAAGGTGGTTTCCGCCGGGTATTGCCAGGTCAGCGAGGCTGGCGGCCCAGTGCAACGTGGTGAGCTTCCGCAGTGCCACGCGCCGGAGGTTGGCTGGGATACGGCGGCTCTTGCCAGTCTCCCAAAGCAACTCGGTGTCGACATCTTTGAAGCTCTTGATCACTGGAAATCATAACGGATGCCGTTATGAACGTCAATCGTTAAATCCGGAGCCGCTATTCCGCATGGAGGACTACGTCGAACAGCAACAAACTGACGGTGGTGAAGATGATGTCGTAGCCGAGCAGCAGCTTGATCCACAGTGCGGGGTCGCTGTCGCCGGTGAGGATGGAGCCGGTGGCCAGCACCATGGCCAGCAAAGCCGGCATGAAGATGGGGAAGAGAATCAGCGGCAGCAGCAACTCCCGGTTGCGGCTGCGGATGGAGAGAGCGGCAAAGAAGGTTCCGTTGGCCACCAGCGCCCAGGTGCCCAGCGGCAGCACCAGCACCAACTGCCAGGCCTGGCCCTGGATGTGGAGGTTATAGAAGACCAGAAAGATCGGAGCCAGGGCCAACTGAACGATGGAGACGAAAAGGAAGTTGGCCAGGACCTTGGCGAGAAAAAGATCCGAGCCCGAGGAGGGCGCCATGCGCTGCGCGTCGAGCACCTGGTGGCGAATCTCGCGGGCCCAGGCCTGGTTGAGCGCGCTCATGGACGCGAACAGGGTGGCCACGCAGATGACTCCGCCGGAGATCTCCTGGGAGAATGCGCCGCGGGGTGAGAAGGCAAGCGAGAAGAGCACCACCACCAGCAGCGCGAAGAAGAGCATGGAGTTGATGGCCTCGCGCGAGCGCCATTCGATGCGGAGATCCTTCACGAGATGGGTCCAGAGGGCGCCGGTCATTGCGCGGAGCCCTCCGTGAATCCGGGCGCGCCCGCTTTGGGCGTGTCTTTGGTGATGTCGGCGGTCTGTACTTCGACCTCCATCGCCTGGGCCGCGCGGAGGTAGTCGCCGGGGGAGAGGATAAGCTGGGTTCCGCGTGCGCCGGCGGAGACGCTGATTCTGTCGAAGAGGATGGCGGTCTCGTCGATGTAGACCGGGTAGGGCTTGCGCGCGCCAAACAGCGTGACGCCCCCGCGGATGTAGCCGGTCAGCGGCTGAACGTCCTTCAGCGGAGCCATCTCCGCCTTGCGCAGGCCGGCGGCGCGGGCCAGCTTCTTGAAGTCGAGCTCGGCGTCGCCAGGGACGACGGCGAAACGGTAGATGTTGGGGCCGCCGGTGACCAGCAGCGTCTTGAAGACCTGCTCGGGGGGCATGCCGATCTTTTTGGCCACGGTGATGGCCGTCAGGTCGTCGGGATCCACTTCGTATTCGCGAATCTCGAACGGGATGCCGAGCGATTCCAGAAAGCGGGCGCCGTTGGTCTTCATAGGGTGGGACTCCCCCGTTCAAAGCTGGCTACGCGGCCCGCGTGCAGGGCCAGCACCCAGTCGGCGATGGGGGCCGCGTGCTCGCGCTGGTGGGTGGTGATAACGATGGTGCGGTTGCCCTGGCGGAAGCCGGCCAGCATTTCGACCATCTGGCTGACGGATTCTACGTCCATGTTGGAGAAGGGCTCGTCCAGCAGCAGCAGCTCGGGGACGGGGAGAAGGACGCGGGCCAGCGAGGTGCGTTGGCGCATGCCCTGCGAATACTGGCCGAGGGTGCGGGTGAGATCGGGGTCGAGCCCGACCTGGCGCAGCGCCTCGGCGGGCGAAAGATTGGGCCGGCCCCCGTCTTTCCGGGTCGGGTAGAGGCTGCTGAAATAGCGGAGGTTCTCCACGGCGGTGAGCTCGTCGTAGAGCATGGGGGCGTGGCTCATGTAGCCGATGCGGGCGCGGGCTTCCTGGGGATCGAGGCCGCCGAAGACCTTGACGGCGCCGAAGCTGGGACGGAGCAGGCCGGCCAGGATGCGCAGCAGGGTGGATTTGCCTGCGCCGTTTTCGCCGATCAGCACGTAGCAGCGGCCGGGTTCGAGGTCCACCGTGACCTGGCGCAGCGCCGCAAAGGAGCCAAAGAGCTTGGAGACGTCGGTCAGGCTTGCACAAACGGCCTGCGCGGAGGCCGGCGAGGCGGTTTCCGAAGCGGGGCTTGCCGGGTTCATCCTCAGGCGGCCGGTTTGGCGCTGCTGTCGGCGGCAGGGGCCGAGGCGTTGGACTTGGCGGGCGCGGCGGCGGGCTTCGAGTTGGGCTGGTTGGGCCCGGCCGGCGCGTATTTGCTGGCGCACTTGGCCTGCAGAACGCTGGCGTGCAGCACGCCGTCGCGGCCGTAGGTGCCTTCCGCGAGGGCCTGCGAGTCGTCCTTGAAGGTGTCAGGCGGTGGCTCGGAGCCCTTGTAGCTGACCTTGAGCAGGCGGCCCGACGGGGCTTTGGCCGAGTGGCTCTCAAACTCGTTCAGCACAAAATCTACGTGGGTGCCGTTCTGCTCGATCGAGCCGGGAACGACGAAGCCCTCCACGCGCAACTGGCTGTGGTAGGCCTTGTCGCCAAGGCCGCCGAGCTCGGAAATGGTCACGTAATAGCTCTTGTTGGCGCTGTAGCCGGACAGTGCCAGCCAGGCAACGGTTCCCACGATGACTGCCGTCGCAATCCCGATCCGAATGGTGTTTCCAGAAATCTTCATAGTCAACCTTTAACGATACGAGGCTAAACTGTCGGGGTCAACCAACAAGTGATCCAGATCACTGGGTTTTGGCTCATTTTGGGAGGCGGTGGCCCTCAGCAGCCCGTGGTGAAAGTCGGGTTTTGAAAGGGCACGGCTTTACTGGCTATTGAAAACACGTAAGTTGCTGATTCTTAAATGGGCAGAATGGGCGAAAAAGGCGAGATAGGCGCACCCGTAGCACAAGTTAGCACAAAATCTTACGCAGGACAGCTGCATGCATGGGCCGAAACTTCCCAATTGGCGAC
>VFSW01006811.1_pt1 | contig 16723 bp, 14 predicted proteins | sample 5358111 | NCBI WGS metagenome assembly VFSW01 (sample SAMN11554181, study PRJNA540505) | mine drainage metagenome | isolation source: sediment from site ElyBrook_90M | place: USA: Ely Copper Mine, Vershire, VT | collected 2017
TGATTAAATATTATTAATAGGCAATATTATTTCCCGAAAAAAATATATTGACATGGACTGTCTAATATATATAATTAAGACTGTCTAATTAATTAGTGGACTGTCTAATTATGCTAACCAGTTTTGAAGTGATTGAGGCTGCGAACATTTCTCGAGCGACTCTTAACAATTACATTTCACAAGGTTTGCTGCCACGTCCCTTGGTAAAAAATCCGGAGCCGGGCACTCCAACAAGTGCGCGGCAGATCGGGTATTTTCCTGAAGAGGTATTAATACGTTTGGAGCGTATCAGTGAATTGAAAAAAGAAGGATATGCGATGGCAGAAATCGCCAGTCAGCTGGAGGCAGAGGGTTTTGAGGTGCCTTTAAAAATGACTGCTCCGCACGATGCCAGCAAATCATACGAATCAAGCACAGGGCCGTCTGTGGAAGACATGACACTAGGTTCAAACAATATTCCACGAACTGTCATGCCATCGAAGTCAAATTTGCTTAGATTAACTATTGACCATATTCCCTACCCTGCCTATATGGTCAACTACAATTTTGAAATTACTTGGTTTAACGAGGAGGCGCGTTCCGAGCTGCTGGGGGCATTCGAGCACCTGCCTGCGGACATCAAAGAGCGTAATGCACTGACTTATCTGCTCAAGGGGCGACTGGGCAGAGATGGTGCCAATCGTGAAGAGTTGCTTCAATTTTATCTTCTTTTGGGCAAAGGCCGTTTTTCGCGAAATGAACTGATGAATATACTCACTGGCCAAGCTGATGCCACGCCAAAACAAAGGGAAGAGTCTTTGGCTGAATTGCGTCCTAATGGCACCCTTGTGGAACTGCCGCTTACCCTGCGCCTGGAAAACAATGAGCTGGCTCACTACAACGTCTACGCCTCTTACTACCGCGAAGGTATCCTGTTCATTCATCTTCCCAGTCATGCCGAGAGCGAAAGTTTGCTGGGTTTGCTCGAGAGGCGTGACGAAGTAATCCGCAACCTGCTAAAAAGACACCTACCCGTATTGACAGATGTTGCTGTGCTGGTTGCGGACTTGCAAAGTTCAGTGCGCATCTGCACCGAATTGCCGCCGGAGGAATACTTTGAGCTCATCAATCAAATATGGGCCGCAATGGAACCAATATTCAGAAAATACTACGGCACTCACGGTAAACATGTCGGTGATGGCATGGTTTACTATTTTTTTCCCCAGCCTGATTGCAACTATATCTTCAATGCCCTTATGTGCGCACAGGAAATGAAAGCCGCCATGCGCAGAATAAGCAAGGCATGGCAATTGCGCAAGAACTGGATGAATGAGTTGTATCTCAATACTGGCTTGAACGAAGGGCATGAATGGCTGGGCATCTTCCACATAGAAACCAAGGTGGAATTCACTGTTCTCGGCGATACCATAAATCATGCCGCAAGGTTGTCCGACTTTTCGCGGGGTGGTGCAATCTGGGCTACCAAAAACTTGCTCGGCAAACTGCCTGCGAAAGAACGGCAACGCGTTAAGTTTGGAATCCGTCGCAAGGATGCAGAGGGCCGTGAAGTTTTTGTCGGGGCATTCTATTCGCGAATTTCAGAATTGGCTTATCTAAATGATGCGGCACGAAATGAAAAGTTAAACGATATCGCAGCACTTCCGGTCACGGAGATTATGGAGATAGGGGCCTGAATATGGAATTAGCCAATACAAATACCATGAAAGTCTCAACTGAAATTGACGAAGGCCTGAGAATTTCCGCTGTTGCTTTTGAAACCAGCGATGCGATTATGGTTACTGATGCCGATGGCAATATTATTCGGGTCAATCAGGCATTTGTGGATGCCACAGGATACAGTTCACACGAGATCATTGGGAAAAATCCACGGGTGATGCGTTCGGGAAAACATGACAAGTCCTTTTATAATGAAATGTGGCGTCAATTGCTTCAAGTCGGTTTTTGGTCAGGGGAAATTTTTGACAAGCGTAAAAATGGCGAGATTTATCCTAAATTTGCAAAAATCACAGCTGTAAAAGATGACCAGCAGCGTGTCACTCATTATGTTGCCGTATACAACGACCTAAGCGAACGCAAAAGAAGCGAAGCGGAAATCCGCAACCTGGCTTTTTATGATGCGCTCACCAAACTGCCTAACCGTCATTTGTTTGTTGACCGCTTTAGTGCAGCCCTAGCTGGTGCTTTCCGTCTGAATAGTTATGGCGCGGTAATGCTTATTGACCTTGATCGATTCAAAATATTGAATGATACGGTAGGCCATGAATGCGGGGATTTGTTATTGATTGAAGTGGCAAGCAGGCTGCATGCCTGTGTAAGAGAAATGGATACGGTAGCAAGATTAGGTGCGGATGAATTTATCGTGCTTATCGAAAATGCCAGTGATGACCAGGATGATGCTTCACGCAAGGTTGGGCTGGTTGCCGAAAAAATTCGCGGGTCATTGGCACTCCCCTATCATTGCAAAGGGCAGCAACTTCTCAGCTCACCCAGTATAGGTGTCAGCTTATATGGGGGAAACGAAAAATCGGTAGATGTAATAATTCACCAGGCTGAAATGGCGATGTATCAAGCCAAAGATGCCGGGCGTAACACTATCCGGTTCTTTGATCCCGTCATGCAAAACAAAGTTGCACTGCACGCCTCAATGGAACACGATTTACGTAATGCAATTGCCCTACAGCAATTGCATTTGTACTATCAGATACAGGTAGACAAGAATCATCAACCCACCGGGGCAGAGTGCTTGTTGCGTTGGGATCACCCGGCGCGTGGTTTGGTATTGCCCAGCATTTTTATTCCTATTGCCGAAGAAAGCAATCTGATACTCGACATCGGTCATTGGGTCCTCAACAATGCCTGCAAGCAACTAGCCTTATGGGCCAAACATGAACAAACGCGCCGCTTGACACTTGCTGTTAATGTCAGCGCAAAACAATTTGCCATCCCCGACTTTGTGGATAATGTAGCGCAAATATTGAGGGCGCACGAAGTCGATCCGGCTCGACTTAAACTGGAATTAACGGAAAGCGTCATGCTGGAAAATATGGCTGCTACCGTTAATAAAATGCACGCGCTTAAAGCACTTGGAATCAGTCTGGCCATGGACGATTTCGGTATCGGCTATTCATCGCTGTCCTATTTGAAAAGGCTACCGCTGGATCAGCTCAAAATTGACCAGGGATTTATTCAGGGTATTACGATGGATGGAAGTGATGCCATGTTGGTGCAGACTATCATCGATCTGGCAACCAATTTCCGCTTGAACGTGATTGCTGAAGGAGTGGAAACCGAAGCACAACTGACATTCCTGAAGCATCATGATTGCATGGCATTCCAGGGCTTTTTATTCGGGAAAGCTTTGCCGATTCACGAGTTTGAATTACGGTTATGTTGAACAGCCATTGAATTGCAAAGCACTCGCCTGCCGATAAGATGCGTGCCTTTTGCCACTGTTAGGCTGTCGAAGCCTATCCGCTCCATCTACGCGGATACATGAAGGCTAGCAAACAGCGGCCGACTGACTGTTCCAGTAAAGCTTCACGTTTATGGGTCGATCATTTTTCCGTGCTCATTCTCAACTGATCCGGCTGCCCGAATTATCGTTCCATAACCCGTAGGTGTACTCCATTGGAAGTATATCGTTTCACCCATCCTAACTATAGACACAGGTATCGTTATTGGGACAAATTGCTTTATTATAAAAATATAAAGATAAGTCCAAATGGGGAGAGTTTCTTTTAGCAAGAGACTGGCTATTCTAACGGTCTGTTTTTTTTCACATGCAGCCTTTGCCGGGAACGGTGAGGTCGTTCTAATTCATACCGGCGACATTCATGGGCATCTCGTTCCAAGGCCTAACGTCCGCAGTGACACGACAAGTGGAATGGAAGGCGGCCTCGCCAGAATAGCCACCGTCATTAAACAGATACGCGCAGCAAACCCGGGCAAAACCATTTACTTCAACACAGGCGATACCTTGCAAGGTTCAGCCGAAGCCATGTTCACCCGCGGACAGGCGCTCATCGATGTGATGAATCTAATCAAGCCCGATTTCGACGAGCCCGGGAATTGGGACTATCTCTATGGCACTCAAAGGTGGCTGGAAACATTTGCAGGTACAGGCAACTCCCCGCCCCTACTCTCCACCAAATCAGTTGCCGCAAATCTTTATTATGCCTGCCCGGGCATTTCGAAGCCTCTGTGCCCGGCAACAGTTTCGGGCACACCAGGAGTCTCGGACCGCCCCGCGCTGGGCGTGAATCCGAAGGTTCCTGACTTACCCAACTACAGTGTTTTCCCATGGGTGGATCCGGATACTCCCTACCGGAAACTGGCCGGGAAGCGCCCGCTCCCCCCCTATCGTGTGGCAATCGTCAACGGCATCAAGGTGGGCATTCTGGGCATGACCACCCAACGCGGTATCCGCTCAATCGGCCCGCTAGTCACCAAAGGCTTCGTGTATACAGATGGCAACATGGAATTGCCTTATTACATCCATCGCCTGCGTAGTGTTGAGCATGTCGACATCATTGTCATGATTTCTGAACTTGAACTCGCCAGAACCGTCAGGTTGACTCAACGATTCCCTGGTGTCGATTTCGTTTTGAATGCGGACATGCACGAACGGACTATCCAGCCCATTGTCGTCAAATCCGGCACTGTGCTCGTGGAAGAAGGGCAGGATGGCACGATGCTCGGGGAAATCAGCATCAAGGTGAGCAAAAATCACAAGGTGCCCGGCGATGGCAAGCTGGCATGGAAGTGGACGCCACATATCATCACCGATGACATCAAAGAAGACCCTGTAGTTGCCAGCAAGATCGCGGTGGTGCGCACACCCTTTCTAACCGGCACTTTTGTCGCCGGACAGAAAGTGACGATAGGCGGAAACACCAGCACTTTGCTGCGCCCGGTAGATACTGTTGTGGGCTATACGGCGGTTCCGCTGCATCGCTCGAATTTCACTGACAGCAAAACCGACAATCCCGGAGTCATAGAAGGCACATCCCACGACCTGATCGCCGACGCCATGCGATGGGCAGCCGGCTCCGACTTTGCGACCCTGCGCGGGTTTCGCTACGGCACACAAGTGAAGCCGGGGCCCGTCACCATGGAAGACATATATCATTTTCTTCCCGTAGGAGCGCGCGTCGCGAAGGTTTACCCCGTTTACGGGGGCAACCTGAAGGACCAGATCGAAAACTCTTCCCGGGGAACATTCGATACAACGCCCTGGATATGGACGGGAGGCTGGATGTTCGGTTACAGCAATGTCAGCTTCGATCTGGATATCTATGCTCCTTACGGTTCTCGCGGCTCGAACATCAAAATCGGCGGGGTAGCGATTGACCCCAATGATCACGGCAAATATCAATCTCCTCATGCGCCTTCCAAACCATATTCCGTTGCCGGATACTGGTTCACGGATGATCCCGATACCATCAACAATTGCGGGAGTTGTTCAGCTTCAGCTGCCCCCCCTGCGAACCAAGACAACAAGTCCTTGCCGCTACCCAAGGGAAACATCACCGTAGTGAGGGACGAAAAAGGCGATGCTCTGGATGTCACTGAAATCGTTGTGCGTTACCTGAAAACCCTTCCGAACATGACGGCAAATCCGGGTGGACACCGTATCAACCTGCTTAAACCACTGCCACTTCCACTTTTCAACAATCCCGAAATTCAACCACTAGGAGGCGCCTTATTACAGGGCTCTGCTCACGAAACAGAAAAAATCGCACACAAAGAATGATTTTCTGAGTTTGAAGCCGTAAGAGCCGAAGTGCTGACGGCTGATACCAAAAATAGACTCGAATTGATTGCGCCCCATACCCGCCATAATTCATTGGTGAGTCGACTATGCGGACGAACCACGTGGGGCAGGCACTTGAGTCGCATCGATTTCAAACAAAACGCATATTCATGAAAGGGAGGTTTCAGTCATTCAAATCTAAAATCTGTCGGGCTACAGTGAATCGCTTTAAGTCGTTTTTTGACTTAATGAAAATTTTCTAAATTACAAAAATAAAATTACAAGCAATTGGGGGAAAACATGAAAAAATTGACGGGGGCGAAATTAGCATTGTGCTTGGGCATAGGGATGTGCACCGGCCCATCGGCGTATGCCGTGAACTGGTTTGATGTACAAACAATCTCCCTGCCGGAATGGGGCAAGGGTAAAGTGATCGGATTTCTTCAGCCCGTATACACAAATATAGCGGCCAATCCGGCCAGCAATGGCCAAACAGGAAAGTTCAACCTGGTTGCGCCGACTTTCGACAAAAGCTCTCAACTCTTTATGCAACGCGCCAGGTTGTTTGTGCGCGGCAGTGTTAATCCGAATATTTCCTACTACGTGGGCACGGAAATGGGAGAAAACGGGTACGACTATTCATTTGGCAGATATGCCCCAAGAATCATCGACGCGAACATGGTGTTCAGCAACATGATACCGGGAGTGCGTTTTGAGGTGGGTAACATCCGTGCGCCAGGCCCTGAAGGCGCAATGGAAGGTTTCATGGATTTTAATTTTCTTGATCTCTTCCCAACCGGCATAACACAGTTGATGCAGCCGACGTTTTACACCGTGAACCCATCTACACCTTACAAGATTGCTGCTCCCGGTACAAAAGACGGGTTCTCGATACCAGGAGCGCATGTTTCCGGCAATAACGGGTTTCGTTACCCTGGCGTGCAGGCGGAGAATTGGTTTATGGGTACGCGGAATATCGAAGTTGCTTACGGCGTGATGCTGGCCGAGTATGGCAGACTGGATGATACCGCCACATTAAACGGGCCCATTGTTGCCGGGCGTTTACAAGCCTCCTACCTGTTAGACGATGCGGGCGGGAGATTTTTTCGCAATGATTTGACCGGTTTCGTCTGGGCACAACAGGCGCATCCTTCCATGAACGGTGTGTCGAATGGCATGACACGCGACGGTTTTGGCATGACCTATCGAAACGGCTATATGCAACGCGGTGGCACCAATGTGAAAGCGGAATATTTCGAAGGCAGCGGCAATATCGCTGCACCGGCAGTTTTCAACCAGTTTCCGGGTTCTACCCCAGCGCAGTACGATCAAACCGTGTATGCCGGCAGCAACAACAAGGCGCATGGTTACGCCATGTCGGCCGGCATGTTCATGAACGCGCACACGGAATTCGTGATGCGCTACGATTACTATGACCGTTTGCCGAATTTGGCTCCCACGGAAAGGGTATTCAAGAACATTTCTACCGCTGCTGTGTATCACATCACACCGATGACCAAGATAGTGATGGATTATGTCTATCGATCAATTTCCATTCCCAATGCATCGGCAATACCAGTGGCACAGCGTACACTGGCCGAATCAACCACCCAATCCATCGGCAATCAAATCGATATCTGGGCGGTTTATGCCTTTTAAGCTGAATGACGGAATTATGAATAATAAATTAATAAAAATGGGGAATGATGTTTAGTGAAATGAAATATTATCGCCAAGGTCCCGCCCGCCATTCTGGTTCAAGCCACGACGCCCCGCCCCTCAAATTGGCTGGCATTCGTGAGCAGTGAACTGTCGGGCACCAGGGCAATTTTAACCAAAGGAGAAATCAATGAGTAACAAATTAAAACTGGCGGTGCTGGCCGTCACCGCATTAATAATGTTTCAGGATGTGCCATCTGTCTTCGCCCAGGAAATCTCGGCGGAAAACACCATGCCGCCCTTGCAGATCGTCAATCAAACCGGCATCAAGGTGGTTGTGCAAATCAATCGTGCGGATGTCATCCCCAAGAACGGCATAAGCAAGCAGATTATGGCTGTCAAAAATCTTTACGACCAGTACACCGCTCTTGGCATGAAACCCGGGAAAGATTACGAAATCGTCCTGGTCTTCAGGGCAGACGGGGCCCAGTTCCTGCTGACCGACGAGGCATATGATCTCAAGGTTCCGCAGCCTCATCCCAAGGGGAACTCCAGCATGGCGATGATCGAAGCGATGCAAAAGGGCGGAGTGAAAATGTACGAGTGCGGAACGGCCATGAAACTGAAGGGCTATGAGGTTAAGGATATTCTGCCCTCCAGCCGCATTGTCGTATCCGGCATCGGTGCCATCGTTGACCTCGAAAAATCGGGTTACCTTATGGTTACGCCATAAATCGCAAAAAATTTAATTTTCGGCTGAAACTGATCAGGGGTGCGGCAGCAAGCCCTGCAATTAACAAGTTATGCTAAGTGACGCACCCGGAAGTATCCGAACATCGCGTCTGAATGCGCCCGGTATGTTTATCTAAAGTGCAATAAATCGAAATTATTGAAAGGATACAAGTATGAAATTTATGCCAGTAATCATATTTTCAGCAATGTTTTTTTCGACAATAGCCTCGGCTGGCGCTGCCCCGGATTCCCATCTTGAAAAAGCCGTTCAGGATGGCAGTCAACTCTATTCTCATCAGACCTTCGCGGGCAACGGCAGAACATGCGAGACTTGCCATGTCAACGGCGGGGTCGGACCCGGAAAGACTCCAGACGGAAAATCCATACCCAGCCTCGCCAATGCGGCGACGATCTTCCCCCGTTTTAATCCGAAGGCCGGCAAGGTTCTGACACTGGAAGACCAGATTCGAGGTTGCGTCAACGGGGGACTGCAAGGCACCCCGCCAGCTTACGGTAGCGATGCACTTTCGAGCCTTGCCAGCTATGTGACCTCCCTCTCCCAAGGCAAACCGATCGCCATGGGTGGAAAACCTGAATAGTCTGCAGGAAAAATCGCATGAATTTGTAAATAGCATCTATGTGTTTTTAAAAATATTCATTGTTTGCAGTGGAGATAAAATGAATCATGTACGTAGAACCTTACTAAAAAGCATCGTTACGGTTGGAATGCTGGCGTCCGCGATTTCAGTCAGCCTGGTCAAACCAGCAGCAGCGCTGGTCGCGAGCTGGAACAAGAACGCTTTTTCCGCAAAAACCATTGCGGACGCCATGAAGGAAGCGGGATACAGCGGTGCTGCGGAAAGTAGCGACATTCTGCTCAAGGTTCCAGATATTGCTGAAGACGGCGCTATCGTACCGTTGGAAGTATCCAGCAATATTCCCGGGACCACGGCCATTGCAATTTTTGCAGAAAAGAACCCCAACCCGCTGGTTGCAGACATCCAGTTTTCCAATGGTGCCCTGCCATACATCTCAATGCACATCAAGATGGCCGAAACTTCTTTTGTCAGAGTGGCCGTGAAGGCCGGGGACAAGATTTACGCGCAAAGCAAGGAAGTCAAAGTGACACTTGGCGGCTGTGGTGGCTAATTCGCTTAGAGCAAAACCTGCCTGATTTACCGATTTGAAAGGATGTCGAAATGGATAACGAAATGAAAATGCGAGCGACGATGCAGGGCGATGTCGCTGATGTCAAGGTATTGATAAAGCACATTATGGAAACCGGACTGCGCAAGGATCCGACAACCAAGCAATTCATCCCTGCGCACTTCATCAACCAGGTCGTTGCCTCGTTGAATGGCGTGACGGTGCTGGATATGCAATGGGGCGTAGCTGTCTCGAAAAATCCCTTTTTCGGCTTCAGGGTCAAAGGCGCAAAACCTGGTGACAAGATAACAGTTAACGCCGTCGATAATCTCGGCACCAAATTTTACGGCGAAACGGCTGTATCCTGAGCGAGGCACACAGATGAGGTGGGAAAAGACACTTGTGTTTCTGGGGGGGCTGCTTGGCGCCGTTTGTGCCTATGCCGGCCCGGCTGAAGATCGTAGCGCCTTGATTGATCATTACAGGAAGGTTTTTCCTTACATCAGCTTCGAAAGTTATGTCTATGGGGCGCTCACCATGAATACCGAAGCCAGGAAACAGTATGACGACATCATGGCTTTCCCCCCATTTGCAATAGACATGGATGAAGCAAGGAAGGAATGGGAAAAGCCGTTCAAGAATGGCAATCGGCTCTCATCCTGCTTCCCCGATGGGGGGCGCGATGTTGCCGGGAACTATCCTTATTTCGATAACGCCACCCACGAAGTAATAACCTTCGAAAAGGCCATCAATATCTGTCTTGAAACAAACCGGGAGCAGCCGCTGGAATATGGCAGCGCTGAAATGGGATTGCTGACCTCATATGCCAAAAGCCTTTCCGACGGCATGAAAGTCAATGTCAAGGTGGAAGGAACCGGTGCACTCGCCGCCTATGAGAATGGCAAGAAATATTATTACACGCAGCGCGGCAAACAAAAATATTCCTGCGCAAACTGCCATATCGACAAAGTCGGAAAGTTCATACGAGGTGACCAAATCTCCATGATGATCGGCCAGGCAACTCATTGGCCGGTGTTCCTGTCCGGAACTGAGGTGACGACACTGCAAAAGCGCTTCCAGGCATGCAACAGAAATATCGGTGCCCAGCCTTCAAAGATAGGCAGCAAGGAATATGATGACCTTGAATATTTCCTGACCTACATGAGTAACGGCCTGCCCATGCAGACCCCGGTTTTTCGCAAATGAATTATCTGATTAAAATCCTTCGGGGAGTATCTTTATGTCCATGAGCCGTCGTGAATTCTTGCAGATACTGGCTGCAGCCGCAGCTGCGGGATTGGCGCTCGACGGCCACGGGGCTCAGCTGGCAACGAACAGCGGCAACTTTTACGAACTTCCTCCATTTGGCAATGTGTCCCTGCTGCACATAACTGATTGCCATGCTCAACTGCTGCCGATTTACTTTCGAGAGCCTGATGTCAATATTGGCCTGGGGCGGAGTCTAAACAAGGCACCTCATCTGGTAGGGGAGCATCTGCTGAAAGCCTTCGGCATCCGGCCCGGAACGCCTAATGCCTATGCTTTTACCTGTCTCGATTTCGCGCAAGCCGCCCGCACCTATGGAAAAGTGGGTGGGTTTGCGCAAATGGCGACTCTGGTGAAAAAAATCCGTGCCAGCCGCCCCGGCTCTTTGCTGCTCGACGGAGGTGATTCCTGGCAAGGTTCCGCCACTGCCCTCTGGACCAAAGGCCAGGATATGGTCGACGCCTGCAAACTTCTGGGCGTTGACGTGATGACGGGCCACTGGGAGTTCACGCTGGGTGCAGACCGGGTCAAGCAGATCGTCGACAACGACTTCAAGGGCAAGATTGATTTTCTCGCGCAGAACATCAAAACCGTCGATTTTGGCGACCCGGTCTTCCAGCATTATGTGATCAAGCCGATCAACGGCGTGCCAGTCGCCATCATCGGCCAGGCGTTTCCCTACACACCCATCGCCAATCCGAGGTACATGATGCCCGATTGGAGTTTCGGCATTCAGGAAGACAGCATGCAGCAGGTCGTCAATGAAGCCCGCGCCAAGGGAGCAGCCGTAGTCGTGCTTCTGTCCCACAACGGCATGGATGTGGACCTGAAAATGGCGAGCCGTGTCAGCGGTATCGACGCCATTATGGGCGGACATACTCATGACGGGGTGCCGGCACCGACCATAGTGAAAAATTCAGGCGGCCAGACCCTGGTGACCAATGCGGGTTCCAATGGCAAGTTTCTCGGCGTGCTTGATCTTGAAGTCAAGAATGGCAAGGTCACTGGTTTTAAATACAAGCTTCTGCCGGTGTTTGCGAATCTCATCGAGCCCGATGTGGAAATGGCGGCCTTGATCGAAAAGGTGCGCGCACCCTTTGCAGGGAAGCTGTCCGAAAAGCTTGCGATCACCGAAGGCACCTTATACCGCCGGGGAAATTTCAACGGCACTTTCGACCAACTGATCCTTGATGCGCTGATGGAAGTCAAAGGGGCGGACGCGGCGTTCTCTCCGGGATTCCGCTGGGGCACATCGCTTCTGCCTGGCGAAGCCATCACCATGGAACATCTGATGGACCAGACCGCGATCACCTATCCCCAGACCATGCTGACAGAAATGAGCGGGGAAACCATCAAGGCCATTCTGGAAGATGTGCTCGACAATCTGTTTAATCCTGATCCCTACAAGCAGCAGGGAGGCGATATGGTGCGCGTGGGCGCGATCAGCTATACCTGCGATTTGCGCCAGGGGTTCGGCAAACGCATCAACAATATGATGCTCAAGGGCAAGCCGATTGATCCGGGAAAAAAATACAAGGTGGCGGGATGGGCCCCGGTGACTGAAGGTGCCACAGGAGAACCGATTTGGGATGTGGTAGCGAGCTACCTGCGGGACAAAAAGGTAATCACCCCGCGCAAGCTCAACCTGCCAAAACTGCTCGGCGTAACTGGAAATGACGGTATAGGCTAATGAGTTTAAGTGTTATCAACCGAAGGGAGAATAATGTATGAAAACGATATTAAAAAAACTGGTCCTGATTGTTTCCTTGTGCACCCTGCTTCCGATGATGTCTGCGAGCGCGGACGATGACTCGTTTGCGCCCGGGGGGACAGCGATAGATCGGCACACCGAGAGATTTCACAACCTGAAAATTATCATGGATCTCAAGGCCAAAGATATAGACACAGTCAAATATGCCACCATGGTTGTCTCGCGCATCATAGAACATCCGGGCACGAATCTGGTGGTGATTGTCGAGGGGCCCTTCGTTTCAGTGTTTGCGAAGAAGAACTATCTCGATCACCAGGGGATAGTCGATCAATGGGCAGAGTTTGCAAAAAATGGAGTGCATGTGGAGTTCTGCGGAAATTCGGTACAGAGCGCTGGCCTGACACCTTCCGATATGGAAGGGCTTTCCGAGAAAAACCCTGCCGTTGTGAATTCAGGAGCCTACCCCTCTATTGCGCACTATGAAACACTCGGATACAAGCTCGTTGTCCCTATCCTGATGCCTTCACCAGCCAAATGAAGCGGTTCATAAATATTCATTGAAACACATGTACCCTGTCACAAATAATTCTAGATCTCGATTCTAGATCTCGATGGGATGGTTATATTTTTTTGGAACACGGAAACCCAGAAATATATTTAAAATCAACGGTCTTGCCAAGAGTGCCTTACAGCAGTTCTTTGCATTTCCAGGACCGGACAAATCGTGAAATAACGGCATCATCAAAATAGTGTGCCGGACGTCATTAGGTAATGGCAAGTAGTAAAACTTTCGGGCGTAGCATCGGAAATACACCAATGTGAGTTTGATGGTAATTTTAAATCGCGCCCATTCACAACAACAAACTCAAGGAAAAAAAATGAAATTGATGGCACGTATTGTACTGATCCTCTCCGCTTCTTCTGCCATGACTGCTTTGTTGCCAGCGGTTTCCGCCTGGGCGGATACTGCGCCCACGATTCATATTGACGTCCCGGTCACAATCAAAGAGGCCAAGGTCGTTTTCAACATGGATCATGCCGCGTTCAACGGCGATACACCTGTTGGTCTCAAGCACATGACTCTCTTGCTCAAACGGTTCCAGCAAACCGGCAGCACATTAAGCCTGGTCGGAGTATTTCATGGAGATGCCGGATACATGCTGCTTAACGACGAAGCTTATAACAGAGTGCGCAAAACCAGCACCGGGAACCCATACAAAAACATGGTCGAAGACCTGATCAAACAGGGTGCCCAGATCGAAGAGTGTGGCGTTTCCATGAAAGCGAACAATTGGGGCAATGAAAACCTTTTGCCCGGCGTGAAAGTGAATTCCGGTGCCATCGGCAGGATAATTCAGCTGGTGCAGGAAAATTACGTCATGATTCAGCCCTGACCAGGCTGAACTTGGTGGTCAGGTACGGGGCCCAGCGCAAAATAGCCGGCTGTCCGACTCGCGCCCGGGAGTACCCGGCTGCGCGGACAGCTTACCTGCAATCCATTTGTATTGGTCATCACACAACAGTTTCCTTGCCATGGCGTCCCCTTCTTAATGAGATGACGTGCCATACCCCAATTGTCGACCGGCTCACTGTGTCATGCACCTAGGCATTATCAGGCTGCGGGGCACCGAGATTTGCAGAGGCTTCTCGCTTTTCCACCACCTTGAGCATCATCAGAAACAAGGTACCTACAATCATTATTCCTCCCGCCAGATAGAGACCCGCTGCATAGCTGCCGAAGCGGGTGGCGAGCCAGCCCGTGATAGCCGGACCGATGATTTGTGCAGTTCCATAGGAAAGCGTCATCTTGCCCATCATCTTGGCCGGGCGAGTCGGATAGTATTGTCCGGCCATAGTCAGCACCAGACTCACCATACCCATCACAGTGCCGCCAAAGAGCAACGCGCCCACTAACGAGGCCACCAAGCCGTCAGCCATGACCGGAAGCATGATGCCGATGATCTGCAGTACAGAAGCAACGATCAGCGCATTAAGCTTGCCGATACGACGGGCGATGAAGTCCCACGCGATGCATGAAGGCGCTGCAGCCAGGCCGATGACCAGGAACACCAAGCCGCCACTTCCGGCACGACCGGGAATATGGTCGACGATTGCGACGATGAATGTCGCGCTGACCACATAGCCAACCCCCGCACAGAAATACGCAGCCGTAAAAAGACGCAAGAAGGCAGCGCTCGGCGGGGCATCTTCCATCTTCTGACCGGTTCTGGTCACAGCGCTGCGATCAGGCGGCGGCAGCCAGCGCAAAGCAGGAACAAGCAGCAAACAACCCAGGGCGGTGAGCGCAAACCATTGCTGGCTCCAGTTCAGCCAGTGGCTCATCAATGACACTGCGGCAGCTGCGCTGGCGATGCCGAGTCCGATACCGGAAAAATGGATGCCCAGTTCGCTGCGATGGTTATGGCGGATCAGCCAATTGAGGATCAGCCCGCTGCCCAGCAGCAAACCCGCAGCGCTGCTCAGCCCGGCGACGAAGCGTGACAACGCCCAGACTGTGAAATCCGTGGTCATTCCCATCATCGCGGTACTCAGGATCGCGAGGATCATGCCGATGCGGTACAGGCGATCTTTAAGGACCATGTCGCTGATCATCGTCGCGATCAGCGCACCGCTGAGGTATCCGGCGTAATTTATCGCGGCCAGCCAGCCTGCTGCCGCCACACCCAGACCTGCCTGATGCTGCATAATCGGCAGTAGCGGTGTGTAGGAAAAACGGGCCACCCCAAGCACCAGAATTAAACTGAAAATGCCTGCGCTTAATACTTTGATTCGATCTCGCTGTTTGTTCACCTGAATGTGTCCCGGACTTTGTGTAAATGAAATTTCTCTATGGCTTTAAATTCAGGTAAGTCTTGACTGGCCGAAAACCATGTTCATTTTGAACCACCTGAAAGTGGCAATTGAAAAACCTGCACGCTTTCGTTGCCACAATTAATATTATTGCTGCGCCAGCTTGGGCGATACCTGCAAAATAGGTCCTGTGCTAATGTAAGCCATTTCCGTTCAACAAAGCAATTCCATCACGCAAGCAAAAGGGCATTATTATGATAGTTCGCGGCAGGCCGTCTGGTTTGAGGTTATTTTTGATTCTTCGCGGTTCAGTGCTACATCAAATCTGGGGAGTACTGTTAGTAAATATCGCACTTGCCACTTTGGTTACGTTGAATCATGGCGATCTTTTCAGATTAAAAATTACGCTCACCGCCATTCCATTTACGTTAATCGGATTAGCATTAGCCATTTTTCTGGGATTTCGAAACAATGCAGCCTATGATCGTTACAGCGAAGGCCGCAAGTTGTGGGGGGAAATTGTTTTACAAAGTCGAAATTTTTCACGGCAATGCCTGACCCTTATCGAATACCCTGAGCCACTCAAGGATGGTGCCGGACTTAAAGATGTGCGTGTCAGAATGATTTACCGCACTATTGCCTTCTCTCATGCGCTACGCCACATGTTGCGTAATACAGACGCCAGTGCTGAACTCAAATTGCTACTTGAGCAAAACGAATGGCAGCAAACAAGCAAAACCGACAATATCCCCGATTATCTTATGCATCAAATGGGCAATGACTTGCGCCTGTGTATGGATGAAGAACGGCTCGACGGATGTCTTGCGGCAGCCATCGACAGGACCATGTCTGCAATGACTTCGGCGGCAGCATCCTGTGAACGAATTAAAAGTACTCCTATCCCCTTCTCCTACACGTTGATGCTGCATCGGACGGCTTACATGTACTGCTTTTTGCTGCCTTTTGGCCTTGTTGATACGATAGGCTTCATGACACCTTTTGTTGTGGGCATAGTTGCCTACACTTTTTTCGGGCTAGATGCCCTGGGTGATGAAATTGAGGAACCCTTCGGCAACTTGCCAAACGATTTGGCGCTGGATGCAATTTGCCGCTCGATTGAAATCAATCTGCGTGACTCAATAGGGGATATGCACGAGTTGGTTCCGCTTGAACCGGTAAATTATTGTTTGATGTAAGCTACTAAAAGGTTACAGGAAGGCTGGCAGATCAAGATGAGCCTGTGCCAGATGTAAACTGACAGTGGCTTGATTATGGTCAGTATTTGAAGGGTATCGACATTATTCTCTTGTCCTTTTTTGTCCTGGTAACGGAAGGATGGCACTGCTGAAGCTTTAAACCCAGAAAATACAAAAGCCCTGATTTACAGGGCGTTGCATGATTAATTCTGGGGTGACTGATGGGGCTCGAACCCACGACAACCGGAATCACAATCCGGGACTCTACCAACTGAGCTACAGCCACCATTGATCAAACCAATCGCCGCCCGGCTAATCCGGCAAACAACACCGGCTGGCTGCTGGCAATGAAACTTTACTGACAGACACTGGTGTGCCCGACAGGAATCGAACCTGCAACCCCCAGCTTAGAAGGCTGGTGCTCTATCCGGTTGAGCTACGGGCACAATT
>VFSW01006812.1_pt1 | contig 16721 bp, 18 predicted proteins | sample 5358111 | NCBI WGS metagenome assembly VFSW01 (sample SAMN11554181, study PRJNA540505) | mine drainage metagenome | isolation source: sediment from site ElyBrook_90M | place: USA: Ely Copper Mine, Vershire, VT | collected 2017
TCCAACGGATACGGTCGTTCTCGCTTTCGATCGGTCAGCTGACCTTTGGCAGCTTCCTGCTCCTTTTGGCGATGATCGTGATGACAAGCGTCGTCAGCGTTGTCTCGATCCGCCACATCGACGCGACCTTTGCCGAGTTGCAGCACCTTCAAAGCCTTGGCGATGTGGTCGATGAAATCGACCGCCGCACCAACGAACTTCGGCTGACGGCCCACGATTTCGTCACAGACCCGGCAGCCACTTCGGGCCAGTTTTGGGAGGCGGCTTCGTCACTGAGCGCGCTGTTGAAGAAGACGCGGCTGGAGCTTGCCCCTGAGCAACAGGAGATGATCGACGGCGTTACCCGGCGGCTCGCCAACTACCGCAATGGCATGGAGCGCGTCACTGCGTTGATCGCGCGCCGCGCGGAACTGGTGGCCGCGCTGCCGCCGATCCGCGCGCGGTTTGAGCAGGCCATCTCCGAAATCCCCGACCGGGCCACCGCGCGAGCCCTGTTCCGGGCGCAAAACCAGATCAACGCGGCCTTGCTGGCGCGTGACCCGGCTTCCGCAAGGCAGTCCGCGCGAAGCATGAAGGCGCTTGCTATCGATGATCCACTACTTCGTTCCGCCACTGACGCTTATGCTGACGCGATCATTTCGATCTCGGGGACCGAAGGCCAGATTGCCCAACTCGACAGGGAAGTGCTGGGCGCCGAAGGACAAATGATCAGTCGCGTGACTGATCTGCTGCGCGACCTCGGTGACCAGAGGGGGCGGGTACTGGCCAGCGACTTCGCCAGAGCGTTGGCCCACGACAAATGGCAAAGCATCATCCTCGGGCTCGCCGGCGTGCTGATCGGGCTCGCCGCCGCACTGTTTGTGGTGCGCAGGACCGTTCGCCCGCTCAAGGCGATCGCCGGCGCCATCCGCGCACTCGCGGGCGGCGAGAAAAACACGTCGATCCCCGCGACCGGCGTCAATAACGAAATCGGCGACATCGCGCGCGCCGCCGAGGTGTTTCGCCGCTCGCTTGTCGACACCGATACTGCTCGCGAAGCGGCAATCCGCGCTTTGGCCGAACAGCGGTTGGCCGAAGAAAGTTATCGCAAGCTGTTCGAAGGCTCCGTCGACGGAATCTACGTCACGACGCCGGCCGGTGCACTCCTCAACGCCAATCCGGCGCTGGCGCGGATGATGGGGTACGAGACGCCGGAGGAGCTCATCCGCGGCATCACCGATATCGCGCATATGGTCTACGTTCACCCCGAGATGCGCGAGCAATACCGGTTGCTGATGCAGCGCGACGGCATTGTGCGCGACTTCGAGTACCAGGTGCGTCAACGCGGGGGCGCGATCCTCTGGCTTTCGGACAGCGCCACGGCGGTGCGCGATGAGGGCGGCGAGGTCATTCGCTACGAAGGGACGGTACACGACATTACGGACCAAAGGCGCGCCGAAGAGACAATCGCGGAGGGCCGGCGGCTGTTGCAACTGGTCATCGACACCGTTCCCGCCGTTATCAACGTCAAGGATAAACAGCTCCGCTATGTCCTGATGAATCGCTACATGGCCGGCATTTTCGGAATCGAGCCCACTGATGCGATCGGCCGTACCACGACCGATTTGATGTCGCGCTATGGCGCTCAGAAAACCGACGAAAACGACAGGAAAGTGCTCGCGGCGGGCAAGGAGCTCGGATTCTATGAAGAAGAGTACCTCGATTCCACCGGCAATCTGCGGCACTGGCTGGTGAACAAGCTTCCGCTGCTCGACGCCGGCGGCGTGGTCGAAAGCATCGTTACCGTTGCGCTCGACATCGGCGAGCGCAAGCGGGGCGAACAGGAGATGCGCAAGGCAAAGGATTCCGCTGAAGCAGCGTTGCGCAATCTGCGGGAAACCCAGAACTCGCTGATCGAGGCGGAGAAGCTCGCAGCCCTCGGGCGCCTGGTGGCGGGTGTCGCCCACGAAGTCAACAATCCCGTCGGCATCAGCCTGACGGTAGCATCGTCGCTGGAGCGCAAGACCGCGTTGTTCGCCAGCGAAGTGGCGCGTGGCGATCTCAGGCGATCAAGCCTCAATGAATTCCTGGAAACCAGTCGTGACGCATCATCGCAGCTCGTGGCCAATCTCAATCGCGCGGCCGAGCTGATCACATCGTTCAAGCAGGTCGCCGCCGATCGCAATTACTCGGATCAGCGGACGTTCGATCTTGGCGATCTGACCGAGCAGGTGGTCATGAGTCTGCGGCCCGGCCTGCGAAAGCACCATCTGACGCTGACCGTCGACTGCCAGCCCAACCTCACAATGAACTCTTATCCCGGACCCTATGGACAGGTGCTCACCAATTTATTCCTCAACGCGGTTGCGCACGCGTTTCCGGACGGCAGACCGGGTCGCGTCGATATCACCGTGCGGGAGGCCGGCAAGGACAACGTCGAGATCATCTTTTCCGATGATGGTTGCGGCATGAGTCTGGATGTCCGGCGCCGGGCGTTCGACCCGTTCTTCACGACGCGCCGCGACCAGGGGGGGACCGGACTCGGTCTGCACATCGTCTACAGCATCGTGACCAACCGCCTGGGTGGCCGGCTGGAGCTCGATTCCGAGCCGGGCCGCGGCACCCGAATCCAGATCATCCTGCCGCGCGTTGCTCCGCTGGAGCAGGCCGCGGAGTAGCGTCATTTCGTCCGAAAAGGCGCTAATCCGTCTCGGTGAGCTTGCGCAACGTCGCCTTGAAAATCTGGCTGGCCTTGCCGACAAGTGCCGTGCCGTTCATCTCGGCGGCGCCGTCGGTAAACGTTCCGGAGACGCCGATGCCGACCGGACTGGGCCCGCCGAACAGTGGATTGGCGTCGGGACTGGAAGTGTGGCGCTGGACCAGAACCTCGCCCTTGAAGGTGTTGCCCTTCACCGAATAGCTGCCGGTATAGAAGAGATAAGCATCGCCGCCGAGGATCTTGCCGTCCCGGAACATGACCACGCCGCTGCCTTTGCCGGAGCGCCCGTCCTGCAGGACGACATGGATCGAGTACAGACCATTCTTCATGACGTGGCCGATCAGGACAGCCTGCCATCGCGGGGCCGGTCAGTTCTTATGCCAAAATGAGGCATACAACGTCAACGCGCCAGTTTGACCACTGCGATCGGACCCACGGCGTCGCGGTACCTGACTTTGCCCGTATCGCAGGTGCCGGCTTCAGGCGTATTTCTTGTCGCGTTCGAGAAGCTCGATCGAAATGCCCTGCGGCCCGCGAATGAAGCAGATGCGCACGCCCGGCCGGATGGTGGTCGGCTCCCTGGTGAATTCGACGCCCTTGGCCTTGATCTCGGCGGCTACCGCGTCGATGTCCTTCACGGTGAGCCCGAAATGATCGAGTCCCTGATAGGGGGTCACCGGGGGCGAATTGATGCCGTCGCCTGCCGCGACCGGTGCAATGAATATCATGGCGCCGCCGAGCCTGACGTCGATACGCCCGCGGCCGCGGACGATCTCACCGCCGAGAATGTTTTCAAGCCAGGCGGCCGTCGCCTCCGGATCGGGACTGCGCAGATGGACGTGGTCCCAGGTCACTATCGGCATCGCTGGTCTCCAATGGGCGGATTGCCGTCGCAAGCCGCGACGAAAGAGAAAATGCGATGTTTTGTTCGTCCCGGTTGACTTTAGCGGCCCGGTCCGGGCGTGGCTATCCCTTTCGCGCGTATCGGCGGGCCAACCCGTTCGGCATCGGATTATTGTCGCCTTTGATGCAACCATTTCCGAATTCATGGATTGAGTATGGAACGGCGGAACCGCGCAATCGGCAGTCGTGATGGAGCCGTGCGGCGTACACCCGCGCGGCTCCTTTGCTGTGCAGTGCAATACGCCCGGTTCGTTCGCCGCAGCACACGATGGTCCGACAATGAAGGAAGGATTTTACCAAATCGAATCGACAGGGCTCGCTGGACTGGCGAGCCTCGCCAGTGGTCATCTTTCGGGCCGGCCTGAGAGAATGACCGCAAGCCATTTCAGGGCGGCCGTTGGCTGGCTGCCCCTTTTGGTAATCGTCGCAGCAGGGACATGGCTGCTGCTGACCGACCACGCTCGAAAACGGGCAGAAAGCGAGCCGATACGCTTGGCGACCGCCGCGGCAGCTCTTGCGTTGCCGCATGTCACGGTTGGTCTGGCGAAGGCCCCGCTATTTGATCCCGCCACCGCCGAGGCGATCACCCCCGAGCAACCCGCACCCGTCGACGGGTTGAAGATTTCATCGCAATCGTGGCGCAGGGGCGGGTTGGGGTCCAACGCGTTCGTTACCATGACGCTGCGCAATGCCAATGATTACGCGGTCAGGGATATCGAGATTTCCTGTGCCTTTGCCCGCCAGGACGGCAGCCATTTGACCGACCGTACGCAATTAATTCATGACACGGTCAACCCGAAGAGCCGAAAAACCCTCACCCGCATGCATGTCGGCTTCGTCAACGTCAATGCCAGCAAAGCGAGGTGCTCGCTGCTCGCGGCCAGCCATATCTAGATCGGGGTAATTTTGCAAAAAGGGCGTAACCAGGCGGTACCTTCGTTAAAGGTTGTCTCCTGAGGCCAGGAACCAATCCTGCTATCCCCGGTTGAGCCAACAGCCCGCGTGATTGCGCGGACGGAGCAAATCGAAATGCCCCTGGCGCGATATTTTCTCTTCGTCGGGGCAGCGCTATTGGCGCTGCTCTTGATTGTCGATGCGTACCTGCCGAAATTGCCGTCAGGGCAGCGGACAAGCGCAGCGGCTCATCTTTCCGTGATACGGATTCACTCCGATCGGAAATGGCCGGAGCGCGTTGTCTTCGATACCACTCGTCCTACGATCGCTGCCGCGACAACGGGGGTGACGGAGAATCTCCCGGCGCCGGCCCGCGTCGCCGATCTTCCTGCGAAGGTGCGTGTGCGCGAAGCCTTTGCGCAATTGGTGCCGCCCAGTTCAAATCAGCTGCAGCCGGCCTATCCCAGAAAGCCGGAGCCCAAGCTGCGACGGAAACACAAGGCGACGGCGAGGGGCAATACGGGTCCGCCGACCATTCTGGCAGCTCAGCAACCGCGCTTTGGCTTTTTCGGCAGCCGCATTTGGTAAGCCGTCGCGGTCTCGTGTCGATCAAAATCCCGCGACATCAGATTTCTCCGACCTTTCAGCGGCCGAGACGGAAATGCCCTTCGGCCTGCATTGGCTGGTCTTGATCGACCCGCGGCCGTTCATCTAGATATGGCTGCCATGCACGGAAAACCTTTGGAACCGAGGTAACAGGAATGTGGATGCGCAAGCTGGCCTTTGCGGCGATGATTCTGGAAATGGCAGGGAGCACTCACACGATCGCTCGAGCCGGCACTCACGGGCATTCACACCACGCTCGCCATAAAGCAGCAAAGCCCGCAAATCCACCGGACACGCCGTCCACAACAATCACGCCTGGGCCGTCCGACCAACGCCATCCCGAAGACCTCGCGCTCGATCGAAAGATCAAAAGCATTTGCCGCGGCTGCTAGGCCGACGTCACTCGGACGAGAACGCTCGGACGTGCTGTTTCGATAGGTATGGGTTCGAACCTCGATGCCGTGACCTCCTCAAGAGCAAATCTGAGCTGCAGCGTCATGATGGATATTGGCCTCGCCCTCGCACTGGCCATCAGGTGGCGGGTGAGGGCGCGGTCTCGGCCGCTCTTCTTTTGGTCGGCTTGATTTGAGAGCATCGGCTTTACGAAGTTGGGGTAGGAGGTCGTTAATTGTAGCGCGGGATGGCGGGTTGAACCGGTCCGCAGTTTGCGCATATTTGCAGGATGGCAAGCGACATATGGACGACCGAATTTTTTAGCTGTCCCAATTGCGGGCTGCCTTACGTTGCGACAAGGGAGCAGCATCCATACAAGCATTCCGGCAGTTTCAGCTGTGAGGTTTGCGGAACCAAGGTCCACGCGTGGTCCGGCAATTATGATTTTTTCGATTGGAAAGTTGATCAAGCGAACTCGCCCGTGTTTGGGAAAAGGTGGGGCTGACCAACAAGCATCCCGAGCGCCAGGGAGCCCCTGACGCGATAGCGCGCCGGAAGCCCGGAAAAGGCCGCCTGCGCGGCAATTAAACCGACGAATGGCTCGGTGCCGTCACCGGGTTCGGTTTGCCGTGGTTCAGCGCCCGCAGCATTTCTACGCGCGCATGCAACAGCAAGTCGCGGCATTGCCAATCGGCAAAATCAGCGGCCGGCGACGGAGTGATCTGCTTTCGCTTGATCGACGGGGCCGAGGTATTTTTCTTTCAGATAAACGGCGCCGATGGACTGCAAGATACCCAATCCAATGGCCAACACCGTTGGAACGACGAATTCCAGAGCGATCACCTTACGGGTCATCGCGGATACTCGCTTTGACCTACCCCACGCGCAATTTGCCACCTTCTGGTGAGTCGGGGAATTGGAAAACCTGGCGCGTGAAGCCACCCGCGAGGGCTCGGCCAGCGGTCGCGCGGGCGACGCTAGAACGGCAATGCTTCAGTTGATTTCGGCATCACCTGCAGGCGTGATCACAGGGACGTCGTCCCGCATTTCCACGAAGCCCATGTCAATCAGGATCCTGAGGTCATCCGGGCTGACCGGCATTAACTTCGTGCGCTGGCTCTTTATGTCGCGCAACGTCCAGCGAAGGCGAACAGTGTCCTTGAGCTCAAGACCGGCAAGGCCTGTCTTTGGTTCCGTCATGTTCGGGTCCAATCCGGGAATGGCTTGGTTGTCGGGAGCATACGCGCCAAAGCGCCGTGAAAGGGATGAATTTTTGAGCAAATCAAGGTGCAGCGTGTCCGTGGGGTAGGAACCCGGACCAGTGAATACCTGCAATCCGTCTTAAGGATCATGCCCTCGATTGGCGTCTAAAGGCCGCGGTGCAGGAAGCGGACGCGTTTCGCGGCGCAGTCACCTCACTCCGGAAATCAACAGGCGAGCGCGCGAAAGCCGCCCGTCATTGTTCGGCAATTCAGCACTTCCGAGGCTGCTGGCGACGGAGTGATTGGCATCTGCTCGAACGGCGGGGACGGGGTATTTGTGTGTAAAATAAACGATGCCGATCAAGATTATGATCCCGGACGCAACGGCTAACATCTCCGGAACGACGAATTTTAAGGTGATCGCTTTCTGGGTCATCGCGAATACTCGCGCTTTGACCTACCCTGCGCAGAAGATGCCACCTTCTGCCGAGTCGGGGAATTGGAAAACCAAGCTAACGCAATATCCAATTCATTTTCGCTTAATGACCGCTTAACAGTTTGTGCAAGGATTTAGGCACGACGCGCTTGATTTTTTCGCCTCCGGCCAGCCACGCTAGCCGGTTCTCGACCTCGAGGCGCACGGTACCGCGTGACAAAGCGCCGCCGCCGATCGGTCAGAAGGCGCAACCGGCAGCGGCTGGCATCTCATGCTGGACGGTTGAGGCGGTAAACAAAGGCGCGCGGGCTCAGGTCCCGCGTCTCGAAAAAATTGAAACGGGCCCGGCGCTTCAACATCCTCGGCAAATGGTTTTCATCTTCGCGTCTATTTTTGAGTTCTCGGCATCGAGCACATCGACGTACTTCGCGCTCCGGTCGGTCGGAGTTTTGGAAGCCGCTGGCTTGTCTATTGCAATCGGGGCTTCGGACACTGCGGGCTTGTTAGGCGCAGTCGAAGCTTTGGGCGTTTTGAGCTTGCCGGGCGTGTGTGGCCGCGCGGTCCCGTTGTAACAATCGAGGAGATCGCCGGCTCTTTGTATCGGCTGGCATTGCCCGATCGATTGTGCGCTTACCGCCTCGGAGGACAGGCAAAGCAAAAATATCATCGCTGTCGCTTTCATTTCGTCTCCCGAAAAAAAACAGAATCTCAATTCGAACGAAATGCCCCTGCCGTGTCAGCTCCGGCCGGGAGGCTTTGGGCCATCGGGCATCTCTTCTGAATGACGACCGGGCCGGCACTGGCTTAGAGTCCCCAGCATCCTGGCTCTCGCTTGCAAATAATGGTCCTCGCGTTCCCGCGCCATTTTTTCCTGATGCGCCCTGAAATTGCTCACGCGCTGCAGGATTTCGTCGCGTTCAGACTTTGGCCAGGCCACCGGCGTAACGGCGGGTGGAAGCGGGCTCGCCTTCGATGTGCCAGCAAGCGCTTGCTCGGCTGTCCTGACAACAGGGGTTAAATCTGAAATCGGCTTAGGCTCGACGTTCTTTGCAAACGCCATCGTGCTCTCAATCAGTTCATCGAGCTCCCGCTGCCAATCCATCACGCCGTCCTCATGAAAGGACCGCCGGGAATATGCCCGGCGGTCCGCCGGGCTCAAAATTCTTCGGAAATAAAAAAGACCGCCGCAGCCCCGGTGTTGCCGAGACTATCCGCGGTTGGCTCGGTGTGAAGTCCTAAGATCGGTTCCCAAGCCGGAACATGAAGCCTGTTGCGGAGAAGACACAAATATATCAGCGGCCCATACATACCCAAGTAGCGCGGGCGAGCCCTGCGCCGAACGGTCAAATTCCGGACTAAGCAGCGGCTTTCGCGGCGGTTTGCGGGCGGCCCAAAATGCCTCGCGGGAGCTTGGCCCCAGGGGCGAGGCGCTGAACGTAGCAGCACCACCGCTACCGTCCGATGGCTTCTTTTATCAGAGCTTCCGTCGCCGCTTTCACAAAGGAGGCGTCATCACCCGGCGCGAACCGACTTTCGATGTTCAGCATGATAACCCCGAGCGCCAGCGCCTGAGGCCAGTTGCCTGCACCCCATAGCTGGCGGGAGATCTCCCGAATCTCTTTCAGAATTCGTTCTCTGTCGGCGGGGCTGGCCAGCGCATAGCCCTCGCTCACGAGACCAAAGGTCGATCTGATGTGGTTGAAACAGGCCGACTTCGACATGACATCTGCCGCATCGATCCGCCGCTTCAGATCATTGTATTCCCTTCGCAGGACGTTGCCGCGCAATTCGCGCCTCCGGTTTGGTCGTGGCCGTTGGCGCAATCGAAGGGGTCCAGCTCCGGCGCATAGGCAACTCCCAGTGCTGCAAATACCGGGATTTAAGCACGAAACGGGAGGATATTCCTGCCAAGAACTGAGGGGGATCGCCCCGAGGCCCGCATCCGCCCGAGTGCATCCGCCCGCACAGGCACGTTGGCTCCTGAGAAGTCAGGAGCAAAGCCAAATGATCAGTAGCGTCATTGGAAGGCCAACACCCAAGGCGCCACCGATGGTCAACGCGAATGCCGAAAGCAAATTATCTTCGGCTTGAGCCTCACGCCTGGACATGCCGCAACTCCATTTGAGCCCCCACGAGCCACGCCCGTCGCCCAAAGGATGAGAAATGTAGGTATCGCCCGAACCGGAGCGAGCCAAGGCTGACGCTTTATGGTTAAGGAAGAGTTAATCGCGGGTGGAGCGTGCCAAAAAATGGCGGTCGCAAAGAGACCGCCAGATGGTTCCACCCGACAATTGGCAAGCCGGCTGCTCGCGGAAGAGGCAGCTGCCAAAGGGGAGGAGCGGCGTAGGTGGAATATCGGCTCTCGTTCAAGTGATTGAATTCGAAGGCGGCGTTCCCGGACCCAGCCAAAGAGGCAATCGCTAGCGAGGCTACGCCATGCTCGCCGAGAAATTCTTATTGGTTTTGGAAGCGCTGATCAGGACAAACGGGCAACACCGCGCGGACGGAAGCCCGAGGGTGATCAGCAACTCACCGCACGTCCCGGTCCAACTCCCGACCACAACCAGAAAATAGAGATGGCGACCTGCACGCAGGTCAGCGACCGCCACCACCGCCCGCGTTCCAATTGCTCCAGCTCACGCTGGTGAGACTTCGAAAGTCGGTCGCGAGCGGCCGCTTGGCTTGCCTCTCATGCGCTGCGATGCATCGCTCAGACTCTGCGATCTTTCGCTTCAGGTCGGCTGCAGCTTTCGGCGTTTGGCCGCCCCTGGCGATTTCCCCGATGGTGAATCGGGCCGTTTCCAAGGCCCTCAACGCTTCACGGTTCTTCTTGAGCTGGACCCTATGCCAGGCGATGCGGCTACTGCTGTCAGCACTCATGATCCAGGATTCCTGATTCGCGTAGGCTATGATTGCATGGAAGCCGAAGGGCGGCAGCGCGATTTTGCTGAATGCCAGCGATTGTTGCCACCATGCATCTGTTTTCCGGCTTCAGCCGGCCCGGAAACGTTTCGGATACCGGCCGCGGGCAACCGGCCGATTTTCGGCAACGGCGGCATTCCCCACGGCATCATCACCATCTCGCGGAAGCATCGTCGTTACGCCACCGGAACCGGATAGTCAGGAAATGCGCCCGGCATCGGTGGCAGGCCACCTCTGTAGACCAAGGCGGACATCTTGGCCGCGTGCCTAACGCTGCGGCGGCGGCCTTCTTGCGCACCCGGCCATTTTGCCAATCGGTAGCCCAATTTGGAACCGAACACCGGGGCTGCAGCGGTTTCTCTTATTTCGGAAGAATCTTGAGCCCGGTGTACCGCCGGGCATACTCTTGGCGGCCGTTTTCATGAGGATGACGCCGGTTCGCACGGCGCGGCGAAACCATTTTTGCGGCCCGGCGAAGCGATCGTGAAACAAAAGCCGACTATTGGACGTTGCTGATGGTAAGAGTAATAAGGGTGCGTCAAATGATCGAAGCAATTGCGGCAATTCTCGGTCTGTTCAGCGCTGGCGTATTTGTTGCTCACGCGATTGACGCGTATCGCGCGCCATAGGCCGCTCGGCAATGTTTAAGTTGGTTGAATCTCGTCCGGTGAGTTCCATGCAGCTCAGTCAGATAATAGAAATACCTGAGGCATCACTGAATGAAAAACTCATTCCGGCGAATGATAATCATGAACCAACAGCCCTGAGTATGGAAAATTTTGAAGCGGGAAGTATCTTAGCCCCGCGCGATTACGCCAGGCCGAGCAGAAGCCCTCTCATTATCACCGCCGCGATCTGTCTCATTGTTCTTGCCGCACTCATCGTTCGACTGGCAATTTAGCTTCGCCGCGGCGGCAGTTTGAGCCAGTGTTAAAACGATCTCAGCTTGCCCCAAGGCTGTCGAGGGGGTCCGACCTGATTTTCCTAGCAAAGTGCAGATTCAACGGATCCAGACGGCAAGCTACCAATCTTGCGGAGCCAAACGTGCGTGATGCCCTTTTGCAACCATGCCTGAACGAGACTTGACCGATATTCGACCGGAACGCATTGGCGCTTCTCACGCGGAAGAACGAAACGCCGCGCTGCTGATAATTGCAGGGATTGTCGTGGTCGCCCTTGCGGTCGGCTATGCCGGATACTGTTTTCATACGACTGCCGATATGATCGACAAAAGGACCAATGACAAACTCGGCATTGACTTGCCGCGCTAGCGAAAAGCGCAAAGATGGGCGGTCAGATAATCCGGGGATCAACTCGGCTCGACGAATTTGGCGGGCTCGGGGCTGCGATGTTGGTCGGAAGATGCCGTCTTGTAAAAACCTGGGACTTCGCATCTGCGAACCACAATTTACACACAAAGGCCCTCAAGCTTGCGAGAGGGGCGGGACTCAAAACCACAAACAACTATGTCGGCCCCGGCCAAAGATCGACAAGACGGGGGCGTCTAAAATGCGGGCCGCGCTTGAAATCAACTTTGCCCTATGGGGCATGATCCTTTGCGCAGCGGTGGCGGCAGCCCAGTATTTCGAAGTCTATTAGTCCAAAAGCTGTCGAACGAGTGTGACGACGGCCCAGCCTATCGCGAGCAACCATCCGATCGTGGCGACTCCAGCCAGAGCCAGCCATACCCATGGCCATATGGCCCCGCGGGTCCGCAAGCCAGTTGCCGGCGAAGGCTCGGTAGGCAATTTCGATTCGATATTCACTGAACCAGATACACGCTCTGCACGGCTTTGTTCCCCCCGGGGTTGGTCTGATTGTTTAGTCGGGATCGGGAACAACGGGGGTTCGAGCGCACACCATACCGTGACGCGGCAAGGGCTCAACTAAAGCTGATAATTAAGCTAACCGATCAACCTTACCGGTTGTGTCATTCCTGAGCCGTCGCAGGCCGGTCGGCTGGAGCCCCGTCGGGACGCGTTGTCATTGCGTCACTGCGCGGTAGTCGGCAAGTAAGCTCTTAGGCAGCAAACCCCAAGCTTTGGCGTTGCCCAGGATTGGCTGGCGCCGATCGGCCGGGGGAGACTTTGAGCCCGCAAATCAAACCCGCACCAATGGTCTTCCCTGGAGACATGGCGAGGCTATCGAGGGCGCGGGGTCAGGTCCGCGCCTCTCGTAACCGTGATTTAACGGTTCGGGCGCATTTTGGAGGCGACCTTTGGTCACCATGTGAGAGTTTGAAAAGCCGTCGCTGATCTCAACCCGGCGGCGGCTTTTTTCTCGTAGGGCTCCGATGAACTACCAAGCGTTCACGAACCACAGCCTTACCATGATGTACGAGGCGGTGCGTGGGGCCCTGGCGGCCGACGATGCCCTCGAAATGGAGGGCCGCGAACCCGCATTCTGTGTCCGAGACACGCCCGACTGGAAGCAGCACGCCGCCGATCTTGAAGCCGAAATGCTCAGACGCGGAATCCATTTCGTGATTATCGATTGGTCGGAAGGCCAGGAGCCGCTTCTGTTCGAGGAATGAGCTGGCCGCTTTCCAAATTCGGGTTCCTTTTCCGTAACTTCCGCGCCCTTCGGGCCGATAGTTCTGCTTTCCTGACCTGGTCGCGGAGCCGGTTCAATTCGCGTATCTGAGCATTGAGGTTAATTTTCGTGTCGGTCATGACTGAAAGGTGTCGCTGATGAGCACTCATTTGAGACCCCCATACTAACGCTACAACCACAGGGACAATTGCCCTAAAACATAAGTCACCGTCGCGCGCGGAAGGTTCAAATTGAAGTCGGGATCGGATAGCGCTGACGCCGATCGATCTGAAGGCGCAACCGCCAGCCGTCTCGCATGGGCGCGGTCAGGCGCCCAGTGGCCACGGCCGCGGGGCTGCTGCCGTGCGGGGCGCAGGACCCGGTCCTGCGCTCTCGGGCGGAGCGGCCCGAATTACCCGAATTACACCGATGCTTAGGAAATTTGACGTTTCATGGAAGTGCCCGCACGCCGCGCGGGACGAGTAGCCGGGCGCCGCCCTTTCACCCAACCTACCCCCGAGAGCGACCGCTCGGCTACTTCGCTTGAACTGCGAAACGTGGCTCGAGGCACGCCCTGGCCGGTGATCAAAGTGCGCGGAGTTGCCCAAAACCGGGTCACCGTAGGACCAAATGGGGACCGGCGCAGCGAGCAGGTATTCCGAACCGCGGTGATCTGGCAGCTGGAGCCGTCGAGCCGATATGCAATGTCCGGCGCAGCGATACCGCCCTTCGCCACGGCGCCATCGAGGCCTCCCGGACATCCAATATCCGCTGTATGATACAAGTAAGGATTCCACGTCGTCGTGTGGCGGCGCCACGGCCGATGAAGATGGGCAATATTGTTTCGCCGTGGCGCTATGATGCGGGCGCCTTTCACACGCTCCAATCGGCTCGTCTGCGAGGGCCCGCGATCTTGCACTACGCCTCGCCGCGATGTGCTTGAGCCTGCAGGTCATCGACCTCGGCTGTCGCATTGGGGAAGTATCCGTCAAAGAATGCGGATAATGCCGCCGCTTGGCAAAATCAGAACGGGGAACGCACCTTCGCGGGTCTGCCCTGTGCGTGCTACGTCCAATGGGCGCGAGCCTAGATCAGCCTCAGGCTGCCATCTCGAAACTGAAACCGTCATCGCCAAGAGATTTCTGCAGTTGCCCGATCCGCCGCCGAATGAGAGCAGCGGTGTCGGTCGGGCCGGGAATATAGAGGGGCTTGCCGTCGTATCCGAACCGAAAGACCGCGTCGCTTGCGTCCGCGCTCACGTCGCCGAATATCCGTTCCACCGCTACAAAATCCCGGTGCGGCGCAAAACCAATCGATTGCGACCACCCAGCAAGCTCGCGGAGCAGCTTGCGGGCGTAGCTCGGATCGACAGAAATCACAGGCGAGCCGGCATCCGTCGCGTCCATATACATCTCGAAAACGTCGCTTTCGACCGATTCGAACATCACATCCTTGACGCCGAGACAGAACACGTCGATCAAAAACGAACTTAGCGCGACGTGATGGCGCGTGACGCCGCGCGCGAGAACCAGCGTCCCCATGCCAATGTCGAACACGGATTCGGTGAGGAAACAGTGTTGAACCGGCGCATGGGCGGCCCGGAGCACCCGCGCGGGCAGGCTTGCCTCCAACATCTCGGCCCGTCGCTTCTGCGCCACCACCTGTTTCCGCCGTTGCGCTTTCCTGGCGCGCTTCTGCGCCACGTTCGTTGCCATGGCCCACTCCCTGAGTGATTCGGAATTGCTGTATCATACAGGCAAGGATTCCACTTCGTAGTGTGGCGCATATCAAAACATTCTGGGGACGACGCCCTGATCGAATTGCAAGGGCGGTGCGTCCGCGCGGCGAATTCACCATGATTTCAACAAGCTTCAGGCGGGTGCCATGAGCCTTTCAGCCGACGCCTTGTACAAAATGTCCGACGTGGAATTACTGGCGGCCTATGTCGAAGCCCGACGACAATTCGTGGAAAGGAAGTTCGCGCGCGATACATATCGAGCGCGGCTGGCGTGGATCAGGGCCAAAATGTTCGTCGGCAGCTCCGGCGGGGTCACCGAGCGCAACATGGCCATCGACGTCTCGGAGGAGATTGCCCGCAAAGGTCAAGAATTGCGTGAGATGACGCGCGACCTCGATCTGCTCAAGATCGATATCGACATCATCGCAATCGTCATTCGATTGCGCGGCGCATCGGCGCCGACGGGTACGCCAGCCGAAGACGCGATTGAAGGCGATCCCGAGCGCGAAGGCCCCTGAGCTACGTTGCCGATGTGCGGCTATCGACGGCCCGATGCGACATTCGCGAACGGCCGGCAACGATATCGCGCAAAATCGTGCAGTGGCGCGCTCGGAGAGATTCGAACTCCCGACCCTCGGATTCGAAGTCCGATGCTCTATCCAGCTGAGCTACGAGCGCGTGCGGGTTCGATTACCAGACTTGGACGGACAGGGCCAGCAGCCCCAGACGTATGACTTTCCGGGAGAGGCGGTTTCGAGGCACAGCACACTGCGGCGGCGAGGGATCGCGCTGAATCATTCCACTGAGCAACCTAGAAGCAGGGGTATCGGCCGCCCTGTGCGCGGTAGGCAGCGGCCCCCTGCGCGCAGGAGTTGGTCGAAGGGCCATCGTAATAGGCGAAGGTGCCGGGTTCGACGCCTGGCCCGTAATTGTGATCGTAGCTGATGGCATAGGGCAGGCCGTAGCCGTGCATGTGCCGGCGCGCTTGTGCCTGGCTCGGGATCGTGGCCAGCGCAGCCAGGATGGCGGCGGCGCAGCTGAGCTTCAGTCTGGTCATGAAGGGCCTCCGGAAGGAAACCAGAACATTCTAGGCCAATTGGGCCTCCTATCCAGAGCGAAAATCGCCCGAAAAATGCGGAATTTTTGCCACAGGGGACGGATTTTTGGCTCCCGGAGCATGCTTAACGAAATTCCAACATAGTCCGGCCAGAGTTGCGCTGTCTGGTCCGCCTCAGGATCGATTTTGCCCTTCCGGAAGGCTTCAGGCAACCGACCGCCCATGCGCATCACGCTGCTATCCCTGCTGTTCCTTTCCTGTCTGGTCGCGGGACCGGCCCGCGCCGATCTGCATATCACCCGGGATCACGGCGGGTATGTCGAGGAATACAAGGCGAAATATGCCCGCATTCGCGATCACAAGGAGCGGGTCATCATCGACGGCATCTGCAATTCGGCCTGTACGCTGGTGTTCGGCATCGTGCCGCTGAACAAGATTTGCGTGACGCCGCGCGCCAGCCTTGGTTTCCACCAGGCTTATTACGACAAGGCGTTCACCTTCGGCATCAAGGTCACCAGCGCCGGGGGGACTTCCGACCTGATGTCCTATTATCCGGATACGGTGAAGGACTGGATCCGCCGCAACGGCGGGCTCACCACCGAAATGAAGAAGATCAAGAACGGCGAGGAACTCTGGAAGATCGTCGATCCCTGCCCGGAAGAGTGGTGACGCTCCTACGCCAATTCGATGGTTCCTGACATCACCGGCACGCAGCGGCCGCCGATATAGGTCGCGGTCACGGCGCCGTTCTGCTTCTCGGCCACGGCTTCCAGAAGGCTCGGCCGTCCCATCTCGACGCCTTGCGCGATGATTTTTGTAATCCGCAAATCCGGCTCCGGCCGCAGTTTGGCCAACAGTCCGATGAGCGCAACGTTGGCGCTGCCGGTCGCCGGGTCTTCGGGAATTCCGTGATGGGGAGCGAACATGCGCGCCCTGATATCGAGGCCGCTTTCCGCAACCTGCGCATAGATCAGAAGGCTCGTCACCGGCTGCCGGGCGATATCACGCGTGAAGACGTCGGAGCGCGCGGCCGCTGCCGCGAGCCTCCCGCGATCCTTCAGCTCGGCAAGGATAAACGGCGCGCCGCAGGAGGCGATGCGGGGAGGGTGATTCCTGGTCTCGATGTCGTCGGCCGATAAAGAGCAGGCTGCAGCGATCAACTCGGCCGGAACTTCCGCGCCGAGCGTCAGCTGTTGCGGAGAGGCCAGCCGCGCGCCCGTCACCACCGCGCCTTCCTTCAAGAGCGAGATCGGAACAATGCCCGCTTTTTCTTCGAACAGGACGCTGTCGCTGCCGACCGCGCGGCCATAGCTCGTGCCGGCGCGGGCGAGCGCGACCGC
>VFSW01006813.1_pt1 | contig 16720 bp, 30 predicted proteins | sample 5358111 | NCBI WGS metagenome assembly VFSW01 (sample SAMN11554181, study PRJNA540505) | mine drainage metagenome | isolation source: sediment from site ElyBrook_90M | place: USA: Ely Copper Mine, Vershire, VT | collected 2017
GCAGAATCCCCTATCCACCTACAAACCTCGTGCCTGTTGCTGGCGGGTGCGGTTTGTGTGTAGTCATGTTACTATTGCGGGGCTGGTTCGTTGTATGTAGTAGAAAGGAATGGAGGAGAAAAGAAAAAGATGGCACCGATTATCCCTTTTCCCTATCGTCCGACGCAGGTGCATTTACCATTTGATAGGAGGCAGTTCATGGGTGCATCCACCCGCTTGAAAGTTCCAGAGGATTACTTGAAGCCCTTGCCGCGGCGTATGACGCTTGAACAGGCGACATTTTACACCGATCGCTTTTTTGATATCTCGATACCCGTCGAGGGGCTTGTCTCCTGGTACACCAATGGTATCTTGAAAGTTTATGACGATGGTCATGTCGTGGTGGTCGAACGCGATGACCTGGACTTTGCCATTGCCAGACAATTTCCAGGCTACCAGAAACGCGACCGCTATGCGGCAATTGTCTGGACAGTTCCGCGAGTGGCCGAGGAATTTGACCTCTCACCCCGCCGCGTCCGCGAGATGCTTGAATCAGGCGAGATCGAGGGAAAACTGGTGAGACATCCCCTTGATAAGCGGTCACAATGGATTGTCAATCCCATGTCCATTAAAAAGCTCCATGACATTGTTGGAGCACAAATTGAGGCCGTGGCCGAATATTCTCGGACACATATTGCCCCACAGTCACACGCTACAAAACAGAAAGGAGAATCCAACGCATGACCAACAAAACCATCCCGTCGTACACGATCCCCATTCTCTTCACGCGAGAAGAGGCTGAGCGGACCGCTCGTCAGATCGCACGCGAGTACCCGCTCGTGGAGTGCAAAGTCTCAGAGGTGCATCGCTACGACCAACATGGCAAGCCCACGCCGGACGCTCCCACGCATTACACCATCTCGTTTTGGATTGACGATCACTGCATCTGCGTGGTCGAGTCAGAACCAGGCTGGCTTCGCCTACGACGTTTTTTGGAGGCGGCGAATCATGAATCTTGACGAACTTCGAGCGGTGCTCCACCTTCTCGAAGAGGATTCGGCGGCGCTGACGGTCGATGATACCGAAGGCCAGATCGAATTTAACATGAAGTCAGTCATGTTGCAGCATGAAAAGGACTTGACCGAACTGATGTTGATGGAACGTCAGGTTACGGCGATTGAAAAAATCGTCAAATATCTCTATCGCAATACCCACAGTTCCCTGTGAGGGAAAGAAAGGATCCATACCCACATGTCTACCACGAAATCACCAATTACCCCGCGTATCCAAGTCGAAACAGAGCAGGAATTTTCAGAAGAAGGCGCATTCGAGCCTCTTTCTGAACCTGAAGAGATGCAGCCTGCTACCCGTTCCCTCATCGCGTTTCACAGCAACGACTTCGCTGCTCGACTCCAACGTGCAAAAATGCTTGGCACCTACAAGAAGTGCGTCGAACTGGAATATGGCACGCACGAGGTGATCGGGGTGTTACGCCCGCTAGTTCAACTCTCCAACGATCTTGAAGTCGTCGATGAGGCCACCGGCGAAGTGAGCATTGAACATCATCCTGGTCGTGTGTACCATCAACTCAAACTCAAACTGAAAAATGGGACCGTCATGATGGCGGCTGGCAAAGCGGCTGAAAAGTTCTGGACCGAAGACCTGGCGGGTCAACTGGGACTCCCTGATGATTGTGGCGACTTCCCGCCCGATGTGTCACTCACCATCAAGATTGCTCAGGAGACGCTGAAGGGCAAAACGGCAGACGGCGCAAATAGAAAGTGGCCCGTCTTCACGCTGGTGTAACACCCTAAGGTGTGTACCTTACTCGTTCTCAGGTGTTTACCCTATAGACACCTGAGACTATCCTACTTGTAGAGTATAGCCTCTCTCCAAAAGGCCCTGAGGTTTTGGCACTGTCCTCCCCCCGAATCAGTGCCAAATCCGTCTTATCGGGGGATACGACGCATGGCACGCCCGCCATTTGACCGGGTGCAAGCCCGTTCCTATTTAGAATCACATGGTATTAGCACGTCCAATATACGCACGGACGCCTATTTACAGCGACAATACCGTGCTGCCCTCAAAGCGGAAGCTGCCGGGCAAACCCCTAGCAAGAAAGCCGCTCGTGGCTATCACCCACAGGAACGTCCAGTCGCTGTACGCCGCATCGAAGAAGTACCCCCGGAACCACGTCGCAAAACACCATCGCAAACCATCCCAGTGCGATTCCTGCCGGCCAAACGTGGCTACCGGGCAGGGTACTATATCAAACGCCCGCGTGTGTGGGAAGAGTGGGCTGCAACCGCTCGGGACCTGGGAGATACGCCCGCGCTCGTGCAATTGCAACTTCCGCACGAAGCCTTCGCCCACTTGCTCAAAAAGTTTGATGCATCGGTAGCAGGTCCACGTCGTGATTATGCGTTGATCGTGCATGGATGGGTCAAACGCTATCCCAGCTGGTCCCCCTCTGCGAGTAACCCACTGCGTGAAGGCACATTCCAAGTACGCGAGAACCGCTTATCAGCCTGGGACTATGCACTCACTGGGCAAGAGACAAATATCCTGGACTATCTCAACGAAGCATTTTCCCCTGGCGGGAGTGGCTCGATCGAATGGGTGGATGTCTCATCTATTTTAATTCCACTAGAGTAATGAAAGGATGAATACTATGCTTGATTTTTCTCTTTCCCATAAAGTAGGGAATTTACTTGAACAACTTTCTATCGATTCAGGAACGTGGATGAATGACGATGGAGAGTTTGAAGCTGCGCTTGAGGATTTTCTTGAGCTGCTCTTGCAGAAAACAGGCATAACCGAACGACAACTGAGTGAGGCTATTTCATCTTTTGTGTATCGTCCATCCGAAAAGCAGCTTGCAAGTTGGAAGTAACATGTATGAACAGACACCGTATGAACCTCCCTTGTTCTGGCCCAGATTCATCGAAAGCAAGAACATTGAACGAACACTGGCCTGCTATGATCGAGGCCGATGTACAGATGAGTATGGAAGACATACGCAGGTATCCCCTGCCGATCTACTTGTTCAGGCAGTGGATCACAACCTGCTCACGTTTGTACGCTCGTTGGTCCCTCACCTTGTCTCTATTTTTGACGCAAACGGCCATGCCTATTGCAACAAACACGGCGCTGTTACTAGTGCCAAAATCAGAGCCGGACGCACAACGCGCTGGCTTGTTGCCAGCCTGCAATGGGGATACGTCGTTCCCTCGCTTGTTATGCTATCCGACCTACGCCGATTGTTCGATCACATCGGCTGCGGAACGGTCACGACTCCAGGCGCACTAGGGAGCGCCAGCATGCGCCGCGTCTGGCGCGACACCTATGGCCCTACGTGGAAAGATCATCGGCATCAGCGACCTCCGTCTTACTGCTGTGACGACCTCTATGCTGGATCAACTGGAGGCCGTTCTGAACTACTGGCAGAGGGAAAGGAGTTCCCACGCCTGATAGAAATTGACCAAAAAAATGCGTACCTGAACGCGTTTCGCAGGCTGCCAACGGGCGTGGCTGTTTCTTTCAGAAAGCACGTTGAATCGTTCAAAGCCTGGGTTGGGACTGTGATCGTCACGATTAAAGAAAAACTGCTGTATGGTCCGTTTCCGTGGCGGCGCTCAAAAGATGAACAATGGTCGTATCCGACCGAGCCTGGCTGCTACGAGTGCTGGCTCTGGAACGTGGAAGAGGAACAATGTAGGAAGGAGGGTTGTTCGACCTCCATACAAGGCGGGTGGGGCTGGTACGACCTCACTGACGAACCGAACGCCTGGGTCGAGTGGGCTTCTAACAAAAGAGACACAGCGCCCGATAAAACCACGGAAGACCTCTGGAAAGTGTGCCAACTGGCCGGGATGAGTCTGCATGGCGCGCGTCCCGAACACTACGAACTCACGAAAGATCGCGTGAGCCCCGATGACCTGATTGCGCTTGACGATGGCAAAGGATTAGATAGTTGGGTCCATAAAGTCTACGAACAGTATCCTTCGGGGCTTCCCCACTGGTTTCAATACATGTTAGCCGTGGCCAGGATATCTCAATTTCAGGAATGGAAAACCTGGGTCGCGCAAGAGTATTTAGTGGCAACCAACACGGATGGCTGCTACGTGCGTGAAGAGGCGCTCCCCCTGGTGATGGCAAAATACAAACACAAGCGCGAGAAGAGGGAGACAGGCGAACGTGGCTGGCAAGAGATTACCCCCGCTCCCGGTCGCGACGCCGTGATCGTGCCATTTAATCGGGGATTGATAAGCAGGCAGAAAACAACCCTGCCAGGAGTACAGAGAGAATGAACGATCATATCATACGGCAATCAGGAGAAGGAATGACCATTTCCGTTTCTTTCTCAACTGACTATACACGATGGAGAGAGGCGAATAGACGGAATTCACCTCCTCCTCGTGAGCATACCTATACCAAAAAACGCACACACAAAAAACCGCATACACCCAAAATAGAACATCAGCACCGTGAAACGATATGCTGTTCATCGTGCGGCCTGCCTTATTGCTGGCATGGCTATTGTATCAATGCTGAATGTTCGCAGTACGAACACTGTTATTGTGAAGATGCGTTCGCCTTACATAAAAACGCCTTACATAAAAATGATATACTGAACATGCCAGTAATTCCGTTAGCTGGTGATTGCGCGCGCTCCAACCGTGCGGATGGGCCTTTGGTTGGAGCTTTGCGCCTGTTCGCACGAATTGGAGTCACCCACATGAAACATAAACTTGGGGTCTTTTTTAAGTTCCTTTCAGCAACGTTGCTGTTTGTCTTCTCGCTTTCGCTTGGCTATCTCTACTTTTCTGCTATCGCGCCCGCTAGCATGCCCTGGTTTACCCCAGCTGCTATGGGCCTCACCGAATTTGGCATGATCGGCTGGCTCTTTGTCTTTACGTTGGAACGTCATCATGACGCAAAAAAGACGGTTGCGCTGATTATGATCTTTGCGTGTTTGCTAGCAACGCTCACCATTGATTGCACAGAACTAGCGCACCTGATTCATATCGAAGTTGTCATTACCTCGTATGTTTACTTTGTCTTAATCGCTATGTTCGCCTTCCACTTTCTGGCGTTCATCTCTGATTTTCTGATTGGCTATTTTGCCGTGCATCCATTTGATAGCCAGTTGTACGTACAACCAACGCAACAGCACGAACATAAAGAGATTGCGCAACCAATGTCATTGGTGAACGAACAAAAGATGTCCGTACAAGATGTTGAAGTTGTACGTACAAGTCGTAAAAAGAAAATGCCAAAATTGCTTGGGCAATACTTTTCTGGACAATCCTTAACATCGGATCACGGGCGCGATTGTGTGTGTTCGTCCTGTCGGCCTGAGTTGCATCAGGTTGTACGGACAACTCAGAAAGGAGAATGACATGCTTGATTTTGAACCAAATGATTTCCTCTATTGTTTTACCTGCTATACAGAACAAGCAAAACGTCCTAACCGTAAAAAATGGAAAGAATGGACGCAAGAGACGGAACCAAACGCTATTGTGTGGCGGCAAGAGACACGCGATGTTATCCAGGCGTATTGTGAAAAGCATCAACGTTTGCTTCCACCTTCAAGGAAGGTATGGCATCAGGTAGCAAATCACGAATCATGGAAATTTGCTACGTTTAACAACAGACGATACAAAGGACCAACATAGCTCACATATGTTCGGACATTGTTTGCAACATGTTCGTACATGTGGTATACTTTCTGCTAGAGGCTCCACCAAATGTGGGCCTCTTTTTGTGTAGAGAAAGTACGAACTCTCATGAACATTTTGCTACAAGGCGTCTCTGAACTGGGAGCATTTCTGCATGCGGAACTCCCCGGCATTGACGCGCAAGTCACGCACATTGTGTCTGTCTACGCCAACAAAGCCACGCTGATTAAGATACTTGCCAGTGGGGAAGTGGTTACAACGGAGCTCAACTTGCCACTGTTGCATGGGATACTCCAAGCGGTTGAGTCTGTCGTCGAGGCGGCGTGAGTACGCCGTTTGAAGAGGAGATGCTGACACAACTCCGTCTACTCAACGCTAAAATGTTGTCGTTGATGAACGGTCAGGACATTGCCGCGCCTATTGATACCAGCTATACCATTGCCAATGATGGCTCAACGGTGACACAGGGATTCCCGATTGACTATAAACGGCGCAAGCATCTGTATGTCTTTTCTCCTACGGCTTTCACGCTCAACCTCAACGAATTTGGCAATCTGGCGATTGACGCGCAAACGTGGACTGAACTTCCCTATAAGGAAGGGTTGAAATTGTACCCAACAACCACGCTTGCCGCAACCAATATCCTGGTACGCGCAACCGACGAAACCATTAGCGGGGCAGAATCAGCAACGGCCACGGCTGCCTCATCCTCGGTCAACGTCGCGCAGGTTGCGGGAGTAGCGCCGAATCTAGCAAAAGAGACGAGCGGTAATCTGGCTGCGATCTTGCTTGACACCGCCGATATCGAACTCAATACCGCGCCAATCCTGGCCGCACAGCTTGCAAATAATGCGCTTCTGTCAGCGCCGTTTAACAATAATGCGAGCGTTCCAACAGGCGCGGCAAATACGGTCATCAAGGCAAGCGCGGGGGTGATCGGCAATGTGGTTGTGACGACAGCAGGAACCGGGGCTGGAAATGTCATTATCTTTGATAACGCGACAACCAATGCAGGAACGCAGTTGTTTGCGTTTCCGGCGACCGTCGTCGTGGGTACAACCTTTCAATTCATCGGTTGGGCGCTGGTAGGAATGACGGCGCAAAATGTGCTCAATGGGCCGGTCTTTACCGTGTTTTTTAGTTAATCACAGGGAACCAGGGAACCAATGAAACCCACCGATCTGCAAACGCAATATTACTTGCTGAATACGCTTGACTACCTCAATCATCAGCTTGACAATCTGGTGAGTGGGCGGCATGCCGCCGCGCCTGTTGATACCAACTACGCCATTGCCAACGACGGTGCGACGCTCATTCAAGGATTCCCGATTGACTATAAAGAACATAAACATCTGTACCTGTACAGTCCAACGGCTTTTACGCTGAATCTCAACGAACTGGGGACGCTCTCTATTGCCGCGAAAACTTGGATTGAACTGCCCTTACGTGAGGGATTGTGGCTCTACCCAACAGCCACGCTTGCCGCAACACTGATTGTGGTACGGGCAACCAATGAGAGCATTAGTGGAGCAACCTCGGCATCCGCACTACGACCATCAACGACATCGACGCCATCAAGCGTTGCCTCATCTGCAACTGATACGCTGATACTTGCGGCGAATAATGGTCGATTGGGGGCCACATTTTACAATGATTCAACCCAAAATCTCTTTTTATTACTGGCAACTGGCACAGCAAGTTCAAGTGTGTATTCAGTGCAATTAGGAGCGCAGGATTATTTTGAATTGCCGGGACCATGTCTCTATACTGGCGCTGTACATGGAGTGTGGGCGGCGGCGAATGGGAATGTTCGTATAACGGAATTTACATAAGGAAGAGAGAAACATATGTCACTTGTTCATGCTGACTCTTCCGTCATGTATGTTGGTGATACGCTTGGCGTGTTTAGTACGGACATTTTTAGTACGAGCTTTAACCAGAATTATACCTATCTCTATGCATGGAATAATAGTGGCGTGTGTGTTGTGACCGGATTCCGTCTCCGTTCAGGACTGGGGGGAACCGGGCATATCGACCTGGGTATCTATGGTCGGAATGGATCGCTACTCATGCATACTGGTCCATCGACGTTCGCGCAATCATCTATTCTGACGATCAATCTAGCAACGCCCGTGTATCTCGCACCGGGGGGTATCTGGCTCGCCTTTTGGATAGATAACGGCAATGATAATTTTTATCAATTTGCACCATCCTCTACCTATGGACTGACGCGAGATACAAACGGCGGGCCAGGAGACGCCGGAGGATTACAGGCGACACTTGCGTCTATCGGTGGAGGCAATGGAACGCAACCTGTCAGTGTTCAAATAGCACCATTTTATGCTCTTGTGCAAGGGGGAGTTGCCTGATGACCAATGACGAAAAACAAGCAGCCGCCCGACAATTAAGGGAGACACTCAAAAATGGAAGAAATAGATCGCCTGGTGAAAGCCGTGGAGATGCTGAAACAATCAGTGGAGATCATGGTGGAACGCTTCGAACAACTGTTTCAACTGCAAGAGGCGCAGGTCAAGGTTTTGCCCCAACTGGCGGAGCAACTGACCAGCACGAAAGACAATCTGGAGATTATGCACGAGGCCTTCGTGCAATCCCTGGACAGTCTGGAACGAACCACCGACGATCTAGCATCAGCAACGGCGGGCTTGCTGGTGATCCAGCAACAGCAGAACGCGGAGACAGCGGAGGACCAGGGCCAATAGTCAGACAAATAGGGAGACTGATGACCGATGAAGATGTTCTTAGGCCAGACCCAGGCGACGACGACGCCGCGTTTGAGAGACAGGAAAACCGGGAGATTCCTGTCACCAACGCCCGCCCGCCCTATAAAGAAGACTACAAGCGTACCAGTCGCCAGGGACGCAAAGTCTACGTTGCAGGCTCCGTTACGCTCGACGCCGACGACTGGAAAGCCCTCCCCTCAAAGAAGCAAACCGCACGCAAAGAACCCGCACGAGCGGCCTTTTCTGAAGAATCCGCAGTACGGACCGGGAGAACCAGCCACGTCCTATCTCAAAAAGAAGCCCAGGAGCTCTACGAGCCACTCAGGGAAGCCATAAAATCAGAATTTCATGTGATCGACGAAGCGCTGTGGCTACGCTGCCCGCAAATCGACGGGCGCGACATTTGGGGGAATGTCGATGACGATGAAACGGAGGCGCTTGCGTCCCTGCTCTTAAAGAGAGGGCAGCGTAACGCGGCCACGGCCGCCGTAGTTCGTGGCATGATTGATGCCTCTGACTATATCGTGGTGGGTGCCATGTTTGTACCACGCATACAACAGACCGTTATGGCGCTGCGAGAGACGCCCAAACGGGGCAGGCCACTCGTGAGCATCACGCCGTTCAGGAGAAAGAAGGTGGAAGCGTGAAACTGACCCTGAACGGTGTGTCCTATGACGTGCCACGCATGCTTGAAGAGAAGTTGATGGGTGACTTGTTGGAGGAAGCGCGTCAGGATTACTACGCGAAGATCAACGTCAAGTGGCGCGTGGCTGCCAAGCCGTTCACACGAGGCTTGCTGATGCTGATTGAGAAAGAGGCCATCAAAGCGGGCGGCATTGAAGCGGGCCGCGCGGTTCGACCTCCCACTCGTGATACCGACTCGAACCTGTGGCTAGCGGGCCTGCTGGCCCATATGTTGTTGGAGGGACTGAAACAACTTGAACTCACCATTGACGAAGCCGAGGGAATTATCAGCGCCTTCCACCTTGACATCAAAGGTCAGAATCAGACCGGGGGACAAGTGGGTGTTGATCGGAACGTCCGGGTCAGGCAAAACGACGGCGCTGCGTTACCTTGATGCAGCATACCGACGCCTGTTTCCTGAGATGCGTCATTACGTGTTTGACTCAAAGTTTGATGGGGATTTTGACGGCTGGCCGGGGCGCGTAAGTGGGGACGCGTGCCCGACCAGGCCGGGGCGCAACGAACGGTATCAGGTGTGGCAGCCCGTCAATTTGTTGCCTGACTCGATAGAGCAATGGTTGTGGGGTGTTAGACACGATGCACCCGCCCTCCTAGAGATCGATGAATTGGTACATCTGGTGTATAAGCAGGGAGATTACAGTCATGAATACAATATTATTCTTAAAACGGGGCGGTCGCTCCCCGTGGGAGTCATCACCCTGACGCAGGAACTCTCAAAAATCCCTGCCAATGCCTATAAACAATCCAACCATCGTCTCGGATTCTATGTGGACCAGGCAGCCGAATACGACCGGAGGATACGGAACAGTCTGCTCAAAGCAAAACTTGACGATCCCAGAGACCCCTACGGGCTCTGGTACCAACACATGAACGGTCGGGGGGTGCCAGACTATTACCCGACCATTCAGAAATTTTTAGGGGTGTTGTAGCCAAACAGCACCCGATATCGAAAAGGAGAAAAGAACACATGGGGGTTCTCAGATTCACGGAACATTTTTTCTGGACCGTGGTATGGGTGCTATTAGTGCTCATCGCAGCGTACTTTTTACTGTCGTTTATGAATGCGCGTGGCATCTTGCCAGGACTCACCGGGTGGGTCGGTAGCCATACCAACCTGGCGGCGGCCGGGGGAGGTGCATAATGCCACAACAAAACCAACAGATCAACCATACGCAACTGGCCTTGACGCCCGCTCAGATCATGGCGCTGCCGCCTCAGCAGCAACAGCAGTACGTACAGGGTTTGAGCCCACAAATGCAGGCCATCTATCAGACTGAGCTTGTCAACATGGCGAATGCCGACTTCATGCGCAACAGCATTGAACGCACGGCGCAGTGCTTTGTGACAGGCGGCTCCGGTCAGAACGCGACCTACACACAAGGCTCCGTCCTGTCTTTCGATCTGCCGACGACGCAGGGCTTTGCAAAGGGCTTGCTTATCCAGTACAACTTGACCATCACGCTGGCAGCAGGCACCAATGCCACCTATGTCGCCACGCAGAGCGCGCCCTGGTCGCTTTTCTCGCGTCTCGAACTAGACTACAACGGGCCGCAGATCGTGACGCATCCGGTGCTGCTTGGCTACCTGGACCAGTTGTCTGGCTCCGGTGTGGGCAAGCAGAACCGCATCATCGCTGGTCAGAATGACTCAGTAGAGGCCTCCCATATCGTCGGAACGACGCCGACGAACGTGGGCGCAAACACCTGGCGTGGCTTCATGTACCTGCCCTTCAACGCCATTAGCCCGGAGAGTCCCTATGGCCTCTTGCCGATCAACGGCGTGGGCAACCGCCCGCAATTGAAGCTCACCTGTGCGACCTTGTTCGGTACGGATGTGCTTCTCAACCCGATTTGCGCTGGCACGGGTACAGGTCAGGCAACCACATCAGTCACTGGCAATATCAACGTGGATTGTGTGTTCCTGGACGGAACCAACATGGAGAGTGTGCAGCCCAAAATGCTGCAAAATTGGCAGGGCATGCCCACACTCCAATACTACTGGGAACAGAGCTTGACGCCGTTCAACGCAACCACGCTGAACCGTTTCACCATTGCCACGAAGCTCGAACACTGGCTAGCCCTGGCGATCATCATTGATGGACAGCAAAGCGCAACCTACATTTCAGGAACATCAAACCTGACCAACTTTGCGCTCTCGCCCGACCCAACGGCGCAACAATTTTTCATGAACTATAACCTATCGAATAACGAGAACATCGATCTGTTCTTTGATCGGTTGGTACGCAGACCCTTCCGGCAAGATATCGATGAGGGCGTGATTCCGTGGATTGTGGCGCATGGGCGCGGCATAGCGGATGTGGATAACCGCAATGGCACGCAGTTCTTGAACATGTACGCGGCGGGCTTTCCTGCCACAACCCACGCCTATACGGTGGGTGCAGTAGGAACGGTGTGTACGGCACGTGTGGAGCTCTTTCTCATCAGCAAAAATAATGCCGGTTTGAAAATTTCTTGACGAAAGAATAGTTGAGTGCTATACTGAACACATCTTATAAAGGAGTGTGAAGTATGGCATTCAAAGATCCGATACGACGAAAAGAGTATCAACATCAACGGTATCTTGATCGAAAAGCGGGAATACTTGCAAAGAATCGAGAACCACAAACTCGTGAAAAGCGGAATGAATGGCACCGTTTACGCAGACAAGAGAATGGCGATGAGGTTCGAGCCTATCATAATGAGTGGCGTAAGAAGAATGCTATTCGTGTTCGAATCATTCAAGCATTAGGAGGCACATGTGCTCGATGCGGTTTTGATGATATCCGCGCTTTGCAAGTCGATCATATCAATGGTGGAGGTATGAAGGAGCGTCAGATGTTTAAGAACGGCTATCAATACGAAAAGTACGTTCTTGAGCATGTCACCGAAGGAACCTATCAAGTCTTATGCGCCAATTGTAACTGGATAAAGCGCGATGAAGAGCAAGAACTATTCAAGTATCGTAAAGCGTCTGACTAGCATCTATAAAGGAAGGGGAAAGCTCACGATGGGAAACGGCATTAAACTGTTTGCTATGCTCCTCGTGGGCTTTGTCCTGATTGAAATTGGCTTGACAGGCAGGCTGGGGAGCATCCTGGGTGCGTTCATTGTGCCACAGTACATGGCGATCCAGCAACAGACGCAACCGGCAACGGCGAGTGTCGGACAGCAAATAGGAGGGGGAGCGTAACATGGCAGCGCAAGCAGATATGGTTTCTCCCGAACTTCAAGCAAAACTGAACGCCAACGCAACGCAGCCCATGCAAGCGACCGGAATCGGACAGCAGCAACAAAACGATTTCCGGGAGCCCGATACATCGGGGATACGCAAGGGACATCGCGCGCGTAGCATGGCAACCATTAACGCGGCGCTGCTTGCGCAACAGGAAACACCAACAGCCGAGAAGCAAGCGAATACGGGTGGGGTGTATACGCCACATGCCGCGCCGCCGCTCGACGTTGACGATCCCAAACATCCTGAACTGGCAACCGATGATCGCATTCCACCGCCGCCCTGGAAAGCGACCAAAGAACAGAAGCTTGAAGCGCAAGCCTTAACCGATGCGCAAGAAACGGTGCTGAAGGCTCAGGGGCGGTTGTTAGGAGAACAAGAAGCCAAACGCTTGCGAGAAGAACAACTTGCGCTGGCCAATCGTTCGCAGATGCGCAAAGCAGCCGAACGCACGCTTGACAACGCCAAACAGGTCGTGCATGGCGCAGATGTGAGAATCGGCAACGTGCCCAAACCAACCAGTATTGCCGTGCCGCTCATACTCTTGATCCTGTTCTTTTTCATCCTGATTCAGTATGGTGGCTACTCGCGGCTCGGCTGGTTTTGGATGGTGATTACGCAACAGGCGTTCGTTCAGGACAAACCAGGGCAAGCGGGGCAAGTGACACCAGGCACGGGGGAAGGCCCGGCAGTCACGAAGGGGAATAGCCAGACAAGTAGCCTAACGACGTATATCCCACCATCGAGCTACTCAAAAAACGGCTTGCCAGGAGGATTGTACTAGCATGGCGCTGATTCAATGGTTGTCTGCCTGGTTGCTCTTTATACTCATCCTGGCGCTGCTGGCGAGAACGGCGGCGGGGAAAACGATATTCTATTACCTGCTGTGGTTAGCAGTGATCCTTTTATTAGTGACGAACTATCAACAAATTGCCGACTTGTTTGCGGCAGGAGGGATAACGTCAAATGCCACATCTCCCTAGTGTGTTTATTCTTGCAGGTCTGGCGCTTGTGGCCTACTACCTGCTCTGTCGTAATGCGGGCGGCGTTGTTGCCAACACGGGCGCTGAGACCCAGTTGCAATTAGACAACTCCTATCAGGGTCCACTCGGAGGGTACGAGGCTGGGCATGGCGCGATCCCGTACCAATACACAATGAACGCCAACGGTCTAGCAAACTGGCCTGGGCCGCAAGTACTGTATGGAGGGCATTGATTACAATGGATGAATTTAGCAGGACCGTGCGCTACCTGTTTATCCTGGCGTTGATCTTGATTGTCGTTGCCTACTACGTGGGTGCAAATTCCCTATTAGGAACGACCTTTAGTGGGGTCAATACGCTTGGACTCACCTTTACGGGCAGGAACGCTGCCGGGCAGTTCGGGGCCTATCCAACGGGCGCGGGTACTCCAACCACCAACGCAGCCACGAAAGGGGGCTAGGATGTTTTATACAGGCACGACCTCCGCAGGCGATGGCGTGTTCGCCGATCTGGAAACCTATTCGTGGCGCGTGGCGCAAATCTACCCAAACCCGAATCACATTATCGATGCGCGGCGTCCTGAGCAAAGCACGCCCTATCATGTACGCCATACGTGGGCGAATGCCATGCGCACCACGCAACAGGTGTCGTATTCCAGTCCGGGCTATGGTGACTTGCAACTCAACTGGAAAATGAACATGCTCTATCCGTCAACGAAAAACGTGGGCGCGAACTATGGCACGGCAACCGGGTCCGCGCCTACATCGGGCGTGTTTACCGGCGTTCCATCAGGCTGCGGACCATCGGGTATACATGGGGGCAATCCCTATTCGTAGAATAGGAAGGGGGTCACATGGCAGGAAAAATGATGGCACATAGCCCGCATGAGGGCTTTAAAGATACACTGCGCCACGTCTGGCACAATAAGCCACTCTTCTGGACAATGGTGATCGGCCTGGTCGTCGTTGGGTATATTCTCTATAAAAAGAATAGCGCGGCGGCGGTTGCTCCTGGATCAACGTCAAACACCGCAGCCAACGGCACGCCCGGGTCCTATTCAAACACCTATATCAACGTGTCAAAAACGATGATACCGGGCGCACCCGCGCCAACGTCGCCACACAGTGGCATACCAGGTGTGGTTCCGGTTCCGGTCGTGAATCCAAAAGGGCCGAAGCCAAAGATATGGATTCCACCAAAAAAAAAAGTAGGGGGATTGCCGACGTCCGCGCCTGACCCACGCACGCACCCGGCAGACCCCAAAAATAATCCAACGGTGGGGAGCCAGCCGTCAACCAACCCGATCATTCCGTTCGGCATGTTGCCAGCCGGCTCGCATCCAATGGGGAGTACGATTACCTGGATGGGGGCGATCTACACGGTGGACCCAGGCAACGCCGGGCGCATTTGGGGAGTGCCTGGCAAGGTGTCTATACAGCAGGCGATCTCGACGCCGATCCCGCCGAAGGTCCTGTTGTATGGACCGATTAGTGATTATCATTAAGGAGAGTCAAGAAATGAACAAATGGGTAAAGTATGGCTTGATCGGCCTGGTGATCTTTGTGCTGTGGAAAACCGTGCTACGAGGGCAAGCGAGCGCGATAGGGACCTATGCCTAGTTTCACCATGCTTGACGCGAGCACTGCTACCACGAATACCTATCCGCCTGGCCAATGCACCTGGTGGGCAAACGAGCGCTATCACCAGGTGACGGGTATCTATGTCTCGTGGGCGGCTGATGCGCACGGCTGGCTCGCTGGCGCGATGTCGCATGGCTGGGACTGGTCCGCGCTGCCACCATCGGGGACGCCGTGTATCATCGTGCTGCAAAACGGGGTGCAAGGCGCGTCGAGTGCGCTTGGGCATGTGGGCTACGTGGAATCGATCAACTCTGATGGCTCCGTCGTGACCTCCGATCTCAACTGGGGACTCACCCCGGCAGAGCAAAGCGTGGTGCAAACCGTCACGTTCCAGTTGGGCGCGGGCGTTGATTTTATCTGGGACCCAAACGCTGTGGCGCAAAGCAACGTTCCTGGTTCCAATAGTAGTTCGCAGCCGGGCTTCATCACGGCGCTGCTCTCAACCGCGCAATCATCACTGAACGCCGATCAAGCAGTGGCAACCACGCTGGTTGCAATAGATTACGCGTTGGCAGTCACCAATCCTTTTGATACCAGCATGCAAGCCATTCAACAGGATACCGTTGGCGCGGGTCCGGCCAGCTTTACGTTCACCGATCCGGCTGCCTGGATAGGGGCTGTGGGCTCCAATTTTGTGCAAGATTTTGTGGCGCTGTCGATTCGTGCGTTGTTTATCATCATTGGAGCCATAGTGATTATCAAGGTCATCTCCAATTTTATTGATTTTGATAAGCTGGCGCAAAGCGGGGCCAGCATCGCGCAATTTGCAGCGATGGCGGGAGCGTGATGTGATGGCTCGATTCGTGACGACCTTTGACCCCTACAACCCGGCGAAGGCAGACGCTACCTCGTTTAATACCGGCACGACGGGGGTGTTTCAGATGGTCGTCTGGAATGAATCGAACGCGAATCTTACGCTAGTGTGGGGACAGCATATTGAGTACGCGCCTGCCTGGACCGCTACGCTCTTTTGTGTGCAGACGAATACCGCCAATATCGATTGGGCAATTTATAGCAACCTGACCAGCCCAGCCGGGCAAATCTCGCAGGTGGGTATTTCGACCTATGGGGCGCATGAATTTGTGCCAGGAACCTATCCGGCAAGTCTGGCGAACCGGCAAAGCGTGACCAACACGGCGACGGGCAACCCGATCTTTAGCGCAACCGTTGGGTACGCGAGTACCGTCCATCTGTTGCAATTCCTGAATGTCTTTAATCCGCCCACGTCGGGCAAAAATTATACCTTTCACGCGGCGCGTGTGTTTACCAGTGACGCAGGCACGCCCTCCGCCGTGCTTGAATATTGCGCGGGTGCGGATAACAAGTTTGCTGGAGCGGTCACTGCATTTTCGCATATGGGAACCGCGACCCCTCCGACATCGGCAGCGAATTGTACACAAGTCGATAGTGGAACAGTCGTATTGACCAATCCGCAAACAATTGAAACGCTCAGCTTGCAGCCAAACGTGACAGCCGACTTGCTGGCGTTTCCTGATAGCGTGGTGCTTGCCCCTGGTGGGAATATGATTCTGCAAATGACTGGCACGGCAACCGCAAAAATTGTCCGGTTGACGCTCAAATGGACCGAAAGCGTCACTACTGTCTAGTGTTTTTTAGAAAAGAAAGGAACCAACCAACTATGCCTCTCGATGTTCTCGTGACTCCGGGTCAGCCGGATACCGTTCGTGTTATCGGCGCGTTGGCAGCCGATTATATCATTGCCGGACCTCTTGGCGGGCCTCAGCTTGCCACGACAACCTC
>VFSW01006814.1_pt1 | contig 16717 bp, 18 predicted proteins | sample 5358111 | NCBI WGS metagenome assembly VFSW01 (sample SAMN11554181, study PRJNA540505) | mine drainage metagenome | isolation source: sediment from site ElyBrook_90M | place: USA: Ely Copper Mine, Vershire, VT | collected 2017
TCGATATACGGAATGGCACTCATCCGACGCTGCATCGCACCGAGACTTTCGATCAAGATGGCTCTCTGGTCATCATTCATTTCTTCATCGATTTGCTTTTGTAAATTTTCGGCATCCTCTGCTTTCGGGCGAAAGATAGCCATTCTTCTAGCCAAACTATTCTGCATTGTCTTTTTGAGTGCGAGAGAAGATGGATTACCCTGAGTCTTATAACCAGCGCGTGCGTTAGAATATTTTTCGGTTTTATCCTTTACCTTCTCGATAATATTAGGAAGTTCTAGGTTTTCCAAAAAGTATTTTGTCCATTCTTCTGGCGTCAGATAAAATAAGAATTCATCTTGACCATCACCATTTCGAGAACCTTTTCTATCTCCCGCACCGCGACCTTCTTCCGGTTTGACAATTTCATCCTTTTCTTTGAAAGGATTAAAATTCGTTGAGTTGGGATAATTATGCATCACCCCACCATGCTCTTCCAAGAACCTAATAGTATCTTCTGCATTTAAATTTCCCGGAAGAACCATAGTGCTTTCACCACTATCTCTAGCATAGTAAAAACTTGGTTCTTCGATAGATTGTTGATTGATGACAACCAAATTCTTATCAGAAACGGTATTGTCATCATTCAATTCCTTGATGGTCGCCTCTGAAATGGATATGTCAATAGACTCGTGGATTTGCTTTTTGATTTTCTCCAAGAATCTCTGGCTATTCGAGAGGCTTTTCCCCTTAGGGTTTTTTCTGCGATCTATAAGAAAAATTAGAACCTCCTCCGATTTTTGAGCGGCTATGAGATGTAAAGGTATGTAGTATTAGTTATGGCTACGGACTCGGATGTACCAATCCACAAGCCTGCGGATTTGCTTCTCTGTATAACCTTTCTTCATCATCCGCTCTACGAAATCGGTGTGCTTTTTTTCGGTTTCAGCATCGCCTTTCTTTCCGAACGAGATAACTGGTAGCAAGTTTTCAATCTGACCAAACATCTTGGTTTCGATCACGTCACGGATTTTTTCATATGAGGTCCATGATGGATTTTTTCCGCCATTATTGGCTCTTGCTCGTAAAGCAAACTTCACAATTTCATTTCGGAAGTCTTTTGGATTAGGAATGGAAGAAGCCTTTTCGATTTCTTCCAGTTCTTTATTCAGAGAACTTCTATTGAGCATAGTTCCTGTATCAGGGTCTTTAAAATCCTGATCTTCGATCCAGGCATCAGCCCATGAGATATATCGATCAAACATGTTTTGCCCATAATCATGGTAAGACTCAATGTATGCTTTCTGAATTTCATCACCGATAAACTCAGAGTACTTTTGAGCAAGAATATTCTTGATAATATCCAAGAGGTGCTTTTGTTCTTCCTCTGGAAACTGCTCTTGCATAATATGGTTTTCTAGCACATACATTAGGTAAACTGGATCTGCGGAAATTTCTGTACTATCCTGGTTAAATGTATCCGAAAGTACCTTGAATCCAAATCTAGTTGAAATAGATCCATCCATTCCTTCATTGACACCAGCAGAGTCTTTGTACTCTTGGTAAGACTTTGCGTTTGGATCAGTATCCTTTAGAGACTTTCCGTCGTAAATCTCCATCTTGGAAAACAATTGTCCAATTCCCGAAGTTAAATTGGGGCTAAGACGTGATAAGACAGAGAAGCGCGAAAGCATTTCCAAGGTGTGTGGAGCGCAAGATGTGTTTGCCAGTTCGCTACTTTTCAACAACTTTTCATAAATCATCTTTTCTTCCGAAACTCTAAGGCAGTATGGTACCTGTACCAGGTAGATACGATCAATAAAAGCCTCATTATTCGGATTGTTTTTGAATGTCTTCCATTCAGAAACGTTACTATGCGCTAACACGATTCCGCGGAAGGGAATGGCACCGATTGTTTCGGTGCCAACATAGTTTCCTTCCTGTGTGGCCGTCAGCAGTGGATGGAGCATCTTGATTGGTGCTTTGAACATCTCCACGAATTCCATAATACCTTGAGTGGTTCTATTCAAACCTCCAGAGAAGCTATAGGAATCTGGGTCGTTTTGACTAAACTTTTCCAACTTTCTAATGTCAGTCTTTCCGACCATGGTAGAAATATCTTGGTTATTTTCATCACCAGGCTCTACCTTCATAATACCAACTTGCTTTAGTCGCGACGGATACATCTTCACAACAGAGAAAAGAGATACATCACCACCCGCTTCCTCAAGTCTCTTGACGCCCCATGGTGAGAGAAGTCCCGTAATGAGGCGCTGTGGAATATTGTATTCGGCGAAAAGTGAGTCGGCCTCATCCGGCTTGAAGAGTTCCAAGGGACTCTCAAAAACTGGGCTCAATTGGTCCTTGTACTTTAGAACGAAAATCGGTTCTTTTTCCATAAGACTCTTGATCTTTTCTGCTAGAGATGACTTACCACCACCAACTGGTCCCAAGAGATAGATAATTTGCTTTCTTTCCTCTAGGCCTTGAGCCGAGTACTTGAGATAATTGACGATACGTTCAACAGTCTCTTCCATTCCGTAGAATTCTTTGAACGCTGGGTAAATCTTTACAATACGATTACCGAAAATTCTTCCCAATCTAGTGTCTCTAGAAGTATCACACAAGATAGGATCACCAATAGCTTTCAGCAATCTTTCGGCTGCGGTTGCGTAACAAGAAGAGTCTGTTTTGCAGAGTAGCAGGTAGTCTTCCAGACTCATCTCCGTTTCTTTGATGGAGGTGTACTTATTCTTAATCTGGGATAAAAATTGTAGCGCCATTTGGTGTTGCACTCCCGTTATAATTTATGTGGAAATCTGGTAGCATATCAACAATTTTATTAATGGTACTCTCGAAATGTGATAATATTATATCTACTGAAATATTTAGTTCACTTCGAGAAATGGATTCATCATTTGATTATACATTCCCGATGGTTCGGAGAATTTCTTGAATTCTTTCAGATCATACACTACATCTGTAATGGTGTCAAGTTTTTTCTGTGAAACACCTAAACACTTTAAGATTTGGTTCTGGGTGATTTTCTTGACGCCGTTATCGATACAATCCAGAAAAATGTCTAGAACCAATTCACTTTTGAGGAGTTCTGAATTTTCCCGATAAAGAGGAAGGGGTTTAATATGAAACATAATTAATCCTTTTTCATCTCATTGTTAACCTTAGACAACATCAAGTGGATGATTTCAATTTGAAGAATTAACCATTTAATCTTTTTTTCATCAGCATTGGATGGATTATTAAACATTGGTTATCCTTTCAGATTAATGTGTAAGGTTAGAAGGATCGTAAATCGGTGACCACCTATGGTATGGTCATAAACGGTGTCTTAGCATAGCCGGGACCGAATATTCCTGTTCCATAAGCAGAATTATCTACCACAGAATCTTTGTCTGGAGCGGGTGCTGGTGGAATCACATCATTCTCTTCCTCTACCAATAACTTGGTAAACAAACTCATAAAGGATTCGCGCACACTCTCCCCAAATCTATTCAAACACAAATTGACAGCCTTTTTCTTATCCTTGAAAATACTATAGGCTTGACAAATATGCACCAGTCGGCGTGTAGAAATAACATCATCCACACCACCATCAATAGCGGTTTTTCTGATGTTATTCGCCCATTGGACTAGAGTACCTGCAAAGATATCATCTTCTATGTTATATCTCTTAAGAGCACTCTTGACGATCTTGGTTTCAGTTTTTACCGTTGGAAAATCCTGAAGAATCGTAATGGGAAATCTTTCTAAGAAGGCATCATCTAAAATCTGACTTAGATATTTACCATCTTCTGATCCGCGGCCGTTGGTGTTTGCGGTTGCGACAATATTAAATCCTTCTTTCGGATAAATTACCTCGTTATTATTCTTATTATAGTAAGGCTTACCTTCTAAAATTGCCATAAGGCAAAGTAACTTATGGGAAGCACGGTCACATTCATCCAAAATCAAAACGCTCCCCGTTTTCATAGCAATAATAACAGGTCCATCTTTTGTCACCATGTTACCATTTTCAAGGCTTGGTCCACCAAGGAGGTCAATTTGATCTGTTTCTGTGGAAAGATTGATTCGGATGCAATTTCTCTTGGTTTCCGCACAAGCCTGTTCTACCATCAACGTCTTACCATTCCCAGAAGGACCAGAGATAAAGAGTGGATAAAAGATTTTGGATGCAATAATAGATTTCAAATCAGAAAAGAAACCGAACGAAACATATCCAGGAAATTTCTGTGGGATCAAAGATCGTGTATCGTTTTCTGTCACCCAAACTTCTGTGGGTCGCGGTGCTGGGTGGGTTTTTCCTGCGCTGGAGAGACTTTGTGTTGAATCTTGTGTCTGTGTCTCATCAACAAACGAGGGGGGTGGAGGAGAGGATGTAGAGGGATTCTCCACAGAAGAAACTTCCGGGATTTTATACAACCCACGTTCAACCTTGTACTCGGAATTGTTCACCAGCCAGTAAGGATACGAAAGGTTAAACTTCGTAACAATTTCCTGGATGTCGGATCGACTCAGCGATGCTCCAACACCAAAAACCTCTTGGGCTTTTCTACAGAAAACTTCAATTTTGTCCAAATTCATTATCTCATACTTCCTTTCACAAACACATGACAATATTATAGCAAATAAGCGTGTACCAGTAAAGACAAAAGAGAGGATATTAGATTAGTTCTAACCCACGTCTATGCTCGGTGATGTGAGTAACTAACGGCCGCAAAAATTCGCAAATCGAACGGATACATTTATTCGGATCGGAGTTTCCACACATGTATATGTCTATTCCCATATAAGATTCTTCCGGCCAATAATGAACAGAAAGATGACTTTCGGATAAAACTAATACTCCGGAAATCCCACCGTTACCGAAATCATGGAAATGCGAATGAAGAATTGTGGCGCCAGCAAGAATTACTGCTTCGTGTAATTTTGTTTGTAAGTATTCTGGTGAAATCTCTATTTTGGTCTGAATCTTCTTGATATCAAGGAGGATATGTTTCCCGAACCATTTAAAGTTTTCATCAGAATTTATATAGGTTTCATCAATCATCCCAACAGTTCCCTAAGTACACCAATTTATTTATACGATTTTTCCGCGATCATATCGATAAACTTAGTAAGCATGACTCTGGATTTCCGCAGGCGGTTAAAGTCTTTTATATTCTGAGTGGTATCGATTTGGATAGAAAAGTTATCCGCATTGATAATATACCCTTCCGAATAACCAGAATGGTAAACAGTGTAAAATCCATCTTCCTTACTTCTATTCACCTGCGGCTTATTGAAATGGCTTCGGTACGCATTCTCTCTAGTGAGCATTTTATTTAATTCATTAGGACCACCAAGAAAGAAGCCGATTACATTTGTTTTGGTGACACGTTCTAGCATTTTCAGAAGGTAATAGGTAAAAGGTGTAGTATAATGGTATGGGTAACTATTAACTTTATGATTTTTGTTAGTAAACCGGAAATCTTTGTTTGAAATCTGGTACTTTGTTCCTTGGTGTGTCCAGTATACCACATCACTTCTAACGTAAAAATAACTTGTTCCGCACGAAATTTTATTTTCATAGTTACGAAGACATTCCGATTCACCATCCGTAATAAAGATAGTGTTTACAATATCCAATCGGTTATCTTGCTGGAACTTCGGAACAATACTCATCGCAGCTATGATAGTTTGATCTAGAGGCGTTCCATGTAACCCCATCTCCAAACCTTGTTGACCAAAGCCTCTATCTGTTTCTAGTTTCAACATCGTTGCTTGAATCTTCCTATAATCTTCACCAGATATCTTGTGCGACAAGATATGATTTAGAATGGCTGGATTAAATAGGATCATTCCGTTTAGACGTTTTTGGTAGTCCTTAACTATCTTTTCTTGATCTAAACCTCTTGTCATGCTTCCGTAACCCTTATCTTGGAAACAATAGACATCAAACGGAATCTTGACCTTTCTACAAAAATCTGTGATCTCGAATAGCTGGTACAAAGAATGTTTTAGGTTATTTTCCATTGAGCCAGACCAGTCCATAAAGAGAACCAATCCATGTGACTGCCCCTTTGGTTGGATTAGATTCTTTCGGAATATATCTGTTTTCAATTGATAATAAGGAATCGCTTTTGTGTTTAGATGCCCACTCTTTTGAGTGGTTACCAATGACATCTCGTTCGCGTTCTTCTTTAGCATAAATTGTTGTGTCAGATACGATAGATTGCTTCCGGAGTACTTTTTGAATCTCTCAAACTCTCTCTCCGCCTCTTCTTTCCAGGTAGAACTGTTCCTTACGTACCTATTGTAAATCGCTACCAGTTTTTCATACTGAGGAATAATAGTTTTGGTTGCATCGACTTCTGGAATTACCACATTCGCAATCTTGGTAAAATTTTCCCCGCTTACAAAGGAATTTTTGTTAACCTCGGCCGCGGCATCTGTTTTAGACTCCATCTCCTCTTCAAAGGTTTTGTTTGGAGACTTTGGTGCTGATTCGGTAGGATTATTCTCATCATTTTCCTCATTATCACCACCAGTTTCACCTCCAACTTCCGAGTCATTTTCATCAGATGCATCGGTCTCATTCTCTCCACCTTTACCGCTAGAGGTGGCTACATTATCCTCCTCTTTTGACTCAGATTCCTCTTGCGTATCACCTTCCTTTTTCTTCCCACCTTTTTCTGTAGTAGATTCTTGCTTGTCGGAAGACTTTTCGGCATCACCATCTGCACCGTCACCTTCTTCCGAAGAATCATTCGGATCCGGAGGCTGTGGTGCATGTAAATCAAACTCGGGGGTATTTTCATCAGTCATTGGTTCCTGAGATGAAGAACTAGATTGTTGGTGATCCTGCGAATCCTTTTCCTGTTCCTGTTCTTGTTTCTCGATTCGTTCCTTGATGAAATCAATCACCATTTGGCACAAATGAATTGTGTCGTCCCACGTTTCGAGGCTTCCTGGAGAGAAAATCTTGTCAACGATTGGTTGTTCATCTGGATAGAATGAAATACCAACATCTGGTCCGCATTTCGCGTACACATTCAACCGATCCAGAAAGTTTATCATAAACCAAGGAGTATTCTTCACACCAAAGAAATCGTTTTCCCACAACCACTTATATCCCATTCTGTAGTCGCTTTTGAAGCCGGGATACTTACGCTGGATTAGTTTCTCGATGCGAATATCTTCTATGATATTTACACAACCTTGGTGATACTCTTCAACACCTTTCATCCATTCCTTAAAGTTGGTATGGAGAGCATGAGAAACCTCATGGCTGATAAACAAGTTAAACACAGATTCCGGCAAATCTTCTCGATACTGCGGAATCACCAAGATTCTGGTATCAAGATCGAAAAATGCCGTTTCAACTTTTCGGATTTCAATATTCAGGTTTTCTGTCGCCAAAAGCTTTGCCAACAAAGCTTTTGCATCTGTATCTTTCTGCAATTCGCGGACGTTAAACTTCGCAGTCATCGTGAGATTCCACTTTTTTGTAATCGGGGTGAGTAGGCATCCAAGTATAGTAAGACTTTATACCGTATGGTGTGACAATTGATAATCTCGTATCTGGATCGCAAATATTACCACTATAATCCTCGGAAGCATGGTTATAGACGATAGGCTTATACAAGTCTCCTGTAGCCTTTTCTACGAAAGCAAAGGATCTATTCTCCAAATTCTTTCGCAGACTTTGCATTATAACATGAAAGTACTTTGACCGAGCATAGATTTTCAGGTGATAAACATTTTCACCAAAAAAACCATCAACAATATTCTGGCAATCCCAAAGCCAGTTTAGTAAATCTTTCGACTTTTCATTTAGTTTAATTCTGTTCCATTTTCCAAACATATCTTTAGGAAAATCAAAGAAAATTGGTGCTGTTCTCCAGAAGTCTAAACTTACCTTTTGATCCGGTAATTCCAATTTTGGTAAAGGAGGAATTACAACAGGTTGATTATAGGTATCACCAGTTTCTGGATCCAATAAAGTTACAACAGGATACTTTCTCGGTCTACCTCTCTTGCGCTTTACTTCTACCGGAGAGGAAACAGACGTAAGTAGTTTTTGATTCTTCGCTGCATTTTTAATGGTTTCCACATCGAAATTATATTTTTCTCCCGGCATTTCTCATACTTTCTTTGTTTGAACCAATATAATTCAAGCCGCCTTTGTTATACTCAGGAACACAAAGAGTCGCTTTTCTTCTGATTTCGTCGATTGTTGATTGTAATTCCTCACCAGTTCTAATGAGTTCCCAGATAGACTTATTCGGTGTTGGTGGAGGAATGGTGTTTGATAAATCTCTGTAATATGTTTTAGAGATACCAGAATTAGAACTTTTACCGAATGATGTTCTCTTAGCCTTTTTTCTTTGGGCTATCTGGGTTGGATGTGCTCCCATTTTCAGGAGCCATTTGTTGTGCCTGATAATTTCTGATTCTTTCATTACCCATATCCCATATGGTTTTTTTAATTTCGCATCCGATGTAACTTCTTTTCGTTTGCAGACAGGCCAATGCTGTAGTTCCGATTCCCATAAAAGGATCAAATACAACCTCGTTTTGCAGTGTATGAGTATCTATGAAAGGAGTAATGATGTCAATAGAAAAGTTGTCACGATACCCAGAATAACTTGGATTTTCTAAGTAAAAAACATCCGGAAGAATTTGGGTTGGTGTGAATGTCTTATTTTTTCTTTGGCGGAATGTAAGGATGAATGTGTAATTGAGTCGATAGAGACTCTTTTTATACGACTTGACCCAAATCTTTTGAGAATAGAGATAATATCCCTCATTGATAAAGGTATCGTATATAGTTTGATGCTTTGTAACTATTCCACCGTCAAACTTTCGATCAGAAATAAAAATTGTAACGAAACCATTCTTAGGATTTAGAGGTCCTAATCTTTCTTCCAGAAAATCAGCATACTCTACATGCTGTTTTGGAGTGAGACCGATTTCTTCATAATCTGGTGGTGAAGAAATTACATAGTCGTACTCAATAGGAAGCGAAACGATGTCCAGGCAGTCTTTTTGGTGGATTATGTTGTTCTGGTTCTGCTTCATCTTGAATATTTCTTTTTCCGCGCTGTTGTTGGATTTGATCCATTTGTTTCTTTTTCTTGGAAAAAGAAGTTATGGTTTCAACTTCGGTTTCGTCCCAATCATCAAAATTATTTCGATGATAATTCCTACTCTTACTAATCGGTAGTCTCCTGTTGTGTGTTATTGTTATTTAGATTCCATGGAAATCCATGAGGGTAATGCTGTTTCATAATTTCGTTTCCTTGGTGAAAGTAGTCCGCTTTGACCGATCCTTCATTTCCACCCAATGCATAATTTATAGTGTATTTTCCTGTGGTTTTAAACTTTGGAAAATACTCTTTCAAGACATTAAAGAATCTGCGATCTTGCCCCCATCCACCATACCAGGTGTGCGCCAGATGTATTAGTATATCTCTTTTGATACAAAAGCAGTTGGTATCGATATGGAACCGCTCTTGTCGGAGAAAATAACTGTCCGCTGTCTTCCATGATCCCAGAGATTCACAATCATCACGACAAATAAACTTACCATCTTTATCGTGGATATTTCGCAGACTAAAACACCACTCCAAATCGTTTCTCTCGATTGTTTCGACGCATGTTTGGACATGTTCTGGTTCCATCCATGTATCTTCGTCTAGGAAGCAAATATAATCAGTGTTCATCAGCAACGGAAACGCGGCATAGATTCTATGCCCGTAGAATCCAGGTGGAAAACCTCCAGTATTTTCTGGTAGAACCACAGGCTTTTGATAGGTTGCTGGTTGCAACCAGCAACCTTCAACATATTCAGGATGCTCTTCGCAATACTGACCATCCACAACATAATACTGTAAAATCTCTGCGTAGGTTTGAACTTTTACACTATCTAAGTTATGCTTGAGACTCGCTTTCTTGGTAGTCGGAGTTATGATTCCAACAGATTTCATCCTTTAATTCCTGGTTCCGGTAATAGATCAGGGAAGGCTTCTCTAACAATAGACCGAGACAAATGAGCAACCTTTAGGTTTTTTTGAAGAATACCTAGAACGAAGTTCGCCTCTTTGGCTTCTAAAGTCTCCAGCAGGTGCGTCAAAAGTTGTTCTTTCTTTGCGACTGCTAATTTATAACTCTCCAGAAACATTTCCAGTTTACGGATTTCCATATACAGATTGCTCACGCTTAAACCTGGTGGAGACTGCACATCTGGTCGGTAGTTCGGAGGAAACTTGTTTGTGAAAAACTTCATTTCTGGATTATAGGTAAGATACAAAATTTTGCGAAGTGCTTGTGAAGCATTCTGCCGAAGAAAATTAATTCTCTCCTCTTTCGTTCCTAACTTTTCGTATTGTGCAAATAACTCATAAAAATTTAAAACCATCTTGTTTTCCTTTAGTTATACTATATAACTTATTTAGAATTGGCATCCCCGGAGGGACTCGAACCCTAATTAGGGTTCGACTATTCATATAGGGAAATATAACATGTTGTGTCTGAAATGTCAACAAGAAACTTCCAATCCAAAATTTTGTTCATCTTCCTGTGCAGCCAAATTTAACAATAACGCATGTACTCTGTACTAAATGGTTGGAAAAATAATGTGCCTCTCCGGAGGATTAAACATCCAGCTAACTGTCGGTTGATAGCAAATATAGAAAACAAACAAAAAGGATCAAAGAATTCGATTTCTCTCACCGAGTTATACGATCGCATTAAAAAATGGCGGTCCCAGGAGAACTCGAATCTCCAGCATCCAAATTAGAAGTTTGGCGCTCTTTCCTGTTGAGCTATGGGACCTTAGTAAATTTTTGGTACTTCTCCCTGGAGTCGAACCAGGACCGTTCTCCCATCTGGAGATCATGGTTTATAAGACCACCGCACTGCCGTTATGCTAGAGAAGCGTAATTCAATAAAACATAATAGCATCAAACACAAACCATTACAACCTTTTCTTTAGTGATTTATGCGGTTCCCAAACTCAAAGCAGTCAACTGACTATGCCATGCTTCCGCACTCATTGTACCTTTGGAAGCATACAGGTCTGCACGGATTTGCTTGTTTTTTAGGTACTGACGGTGCTTCTTTTCTTTATTCTTTCTATGCGACTCACCATTTCTTCCTGTAGAGGTGAATGTAAATGACTTAATTCCTCCACGCTGTTTCTTGGATTTCTGATCGTCATCATAAAGTGTAAATGATTCATCAGCCATGTTCAATTCCTTTTTCTAGTTGGTAGGCCTAAAACTTCAATTTCTTCGTCTGTTAATTTCGCCAAAGCCGCAATCTTAATTTGCTCACGAACAAGGTTATCAATCCTATTTGTTTCCTTCCAGTACGTCTTTATGAACATCTCACCATAATTCCAGCGTTTATCAGGATAACTGTCATAGGCGTCTCTTAGCGTCTGTTTAAGACGCGGAGATACTCTATTTTCCATCCATGCATACTGAGGATCAAAAGTAGGTCCACCAATATCGGGAGACCTAAAGTAAGTACGCGCGCCGTGGATATCATCGTTAAAAATGACATACCGTACATATTTTTTCATTCCTCCCATAAGATCAATCCTCCCTACTCATTTAATAAAACTCGCTGCGGATTTCCGTAACTCGTACCATCGGACGTTTCGTAATTGATATAAGTAGTGCCAACTGGTTTCTTCGGCATGGGTAGGTCCATATCAATCACGGGTAGATCAACCCTTCTTTTCGCCCCACAAGAAGAACAATAAGGTTCTAGTGGAACAACAGACATACTATCGTCCGGTTTGACTACAAATCCACCACATCTAGAACAAATACCGATTGTTTTATTCATTTTATACTCCCTTTTCTTCGCCTTCATAAACAGGAACACTTACGGCTAATCCCGTATAGAAACTTTCGAGAGAATCATAATTGAAGCTCCGCCATGCTTTCTTCTCGACATCAAATACCGAAATGTTATTTGGGTTCTTTTTGGTGTAAACTCTGGTTTCTTCGGTCTTAGCTTCTTGTAAGCCTGTTCCGACAATGTAATCCATATTTGTAGTACCAATTAACTTCCGAGTTTCACCATTCTTTTTGGTAAATTCCAGAGTGCAAATATTCTCAAACAAGTCTCGTTTGATTGTTTCAATTGATTCCACTTTTCTCTCCTTTGTTGACTATCTGATCTAGGCTATCATAGAATTTTTGGAAAACAGGAAAAGTATTACTGTATTCTCTTCCAACGCTTCCATAGTAACCATTACCACCAACACATCGGATATACTCAATCGGATCAATTAATACCGCTGAAAATAAACCCTTGTCGATAATTTTACCATTACGTTCCTTAAACAAAATGATATGATAAGAAGCACCAGCAGGATACTCAGGAATAGCTTTTCTTGACTCATCTTCTGGGTAAGCTGCAAATTGCAGACGTTTCTCATCAAATGTTGCAACATCCCAATGGTCGGGAATCTTTACATTATAGAGTTTGCGGTTTTTTCCGAATTGGATCATTATCTAACATATCCTTTCCATACAGCGCAAGAAAATAAGAATCTACCACGTCTCCCAAAGGGCTACCAACACTAGTAGCAGAATATCCAATTACTGTCATCAAGTCATATCCGGTTTTCTTTTGAAAAAACTCATACATCATATCTTTTGAACTGTTGCCGTTCCCAGCAAACTTTTTTATGCTCTTAGGAGACACAAGATAACACAAAATGTCAGCCATGTAAAGTTGATATTTCAAGATACCACAGTTCTCTGCAATGTTGAAAACTTTACCCTTGGAATTGAGTGAATAATCTTCTATGAATACTCTCGGGTTAGAAGATGCTCCTATAATATTCAAGGACCAGGTTGCGATGTTGTGGTATCGCTCCATGGAATTGATATAAGGGCGGTGTAAATCTCCAGTTATGTGTTTGTTAAAGATACCATTATATTTTTTGGTACCTGTGAGAAAATAATGCTTCGAGTTAGCAAAGTTTCCGTCCGGAGACAAAACTGTTATTGAAGGACACGATAATGAATAATCAATCCCTATCACTGTATTTTGATTCATACATATATTTATTCTTCCGGGGTAGAGAAATACTCATCATCCACAACCTTCCATTTACCATCTTCTTTTATTTCTGTTTTGATAAACTTCATGCTGCGATCAACTTCTTTATCGATATCAATTATATTACCCAACCGTCTGGCGGTTTCTAATTTGTGCCATAATTGAAGCGTTTTGGTTTCAGTCATCTTTCTGAAAGCATCTGACCGGTTTTGTGCTTGACTTCTAGTGGCTTCGGAATATCCATGAGCACCAGAAAGTTTATGTGTGCAATGAACTGCCGAACTGGTTTTCTGTTTCTTCTGCCCACCAGTACCTGTTCCTATGGTGTATTTCCATATGCAATCATCGCGCGTAACAGAAAATAACAATTCTTTGGTCATAATAAGATTACTTCGTTCCTTCCTTAAAGTCAATCGGGCACGCACCACCATCGCATAACACATGCTCCTTACCTACATCTTCTTCAATAGGAATAATCTTAGAAGCAATTTCTGTAAATTCTTCTTCGGAAACAGGTTGCTCTGGTTGATATTCATAACTGGTTGTGTCTGACTGAGGCATAACCGAACAACACTTAATCAAGGGTTGATACTTGAGTAACATAGCACGAAAATTCTCAAAGTCAACAAGTTCTGGGTTATATTTCAGGGTATATGAAATTTGATTTCCATAATTCTCTGGGTAGACTTGTTGTGTCACAGGATCAAATCCATCAACCCAGTATTTTTCACCAAGCATCAACCATTTATATTGTTCTTCTGGTGTCGCTTCTGCGGCTGTAATTAATTTATCACCCATTCCCAACGTAGTAATAACTGGCGCCGTTGGAAATCCAACAATCGTTGTGTTTTGATACTGAACCAAATCTCTTACCGGATAGCCAGCTTTCTTGTATTTCTCAACTAACGGATCATCATTTCTAAATTGCACCCAACGCAAGAACTGTTTCATACTAGGAAGATGCCAACCTTCTGTCAGTAAGAATAATTTAGAGGTTGTGCCGGCTGGTTTAATTGTAGTCATGGTGTGTGGTACAGTCACTCCACATTCTTTAGAATAAATCACCGCTTCCTCATACACAGCCCTATTGAAGCGCGATAAAGTCTGCCAAAAATCTCGCGAATTCTCTTCATCAATTAAATCTTTAAACCCGTAACCAAAAAACTTATAAGCGAATTCATGGATGCCTGTAATTCCCACACCTATTCTGTTCGTCCGAAGAACTTCTTTCTTATAGATAGAGTCCATCATATTAACACGGATTAATGATCTAGTAACCGTTCTGAAAGCTTCTTCTGCTTCATCCAAGCTAGACGCGTGATATGGTACCACGTCTGCAATAACACAAAATCCACCTAAGATATTTAAGACGATTTCTCCACAAGGATTAACTATCATGTGATACTTTTTTTGTTGTGCTGCTTTTGCTAGTTTAGAAAGGTAGATATCGGTAGAATCACTAACTTGGTATAAAGTGGATCCGATATAATCTCCACGCTTCAAGTCGGTCCATCCATCATCTTTTTGAGTTAGTTTATCACCATTAATAAGTCCCGGTTCTCCAGTTCCATCAGCATAAGATGCTTCACAAATTAATTCAAATACCTTTCTAGCATGAATAGCCAAATCTGATTGGTCCGACTTATCTTCCACTAAAATCCAAAATTCTTTATCCACGATTACAGAGTTATTTGACGACCATAAGAAACCAAGCGCCGAACTTGTTTTACGGTATTCTGCTATTTGATCTGGAGTCATATCATTATATTCAAGAGGTCTCTTGATAGTGATAAAATCTAATACGCTAGTATCTCGCCAACTTTTTGTTGACATTCTTGCGGCACGTCTAGCACCACCAACAAGTACACATTCAGCAAAATAATGATCGATGTACATGGCTTGCTTCCACATTGGCATTCCACCACCCTTTACGGTGGCGGCTTTTGTGAAAGCATTAATCAACGGAACTGGACCAGAAGCGGGGCGGCTTTGCATTCCTTTGATTGGTGTTCCTTGAGCCCGAATCTTAGAAAAGTCTAAAATAAGAATCTTGTTTCTGTGGATCTTTTCAAACGTAAGAATCTCCCACATCTCCAAGGCTTTCGCCCAACCTTCTCTCGTATCTGGAATTTCATACCATATAATATCTTTGGAAGTTTTTGAGTACTCAATACCGAAAGGACTTCTACCATACTTGTGTTCCGCGTCGCGTTTACTCTCATGTGCTGAATAGTCAAAATTTGGATGATTTGAATCTAAAACGCAAATTAGATTAGGAGAATTATCCCAATCAACCAAAACCATATCATCGTCATATGATCTACCAACACCAGATCCGTTTAGTAATAGGTAAAACAGCATGAAACTCGCGGCCGAAGTAGAACAATTTCCTGTTACTAATCCACTACTCAAAGTGAAAGATTTTGTTGTTGGTTCCTCCACACAATAAACTAATTCATCACTTGAAAATGGTTCTATACTATCAACTTCCCACACCACATCACCGCGATGCATCCTTACCCAGTGTAAAGGTTTAGCGTTTGGATAACTACCATCACCCTCTTTCCGCGGATACTCCTTTTCGCTAATGATAGTTAATCCCGCATAAGCGGCATAGTCACGCAACCATTCTACCGCTTCTTTATTTGTTGTACTAATACTTACTATTTTATCAATTTCACCTTTACTTCCGTCTGCAAGCCACCACCCATGAATAAATCCAGCAATATATTCCGGATCATTTGTAAAAGGTAGGTCTTTAATAAATTCCTTTTTCCCGATATAATATACTGGATCACCATTTGCGTGGCGGGGAAATCTCTTGATATATCCTCCTTTGTCTAACCAACTACAAATTTCATCCTGGCATACATCTTGTTTACATACACGAATATCGGCGTATGTTCTGCCTTGTGAAACTGTTTTAAGGTCATAATCCGTTCTAGTTTTATGCGCGCTTCCGTCGCCAAAAATAATTCCATGGATTACAGCTTCGGGAAGATAATTAGTTTCTGGTAATAATGTTGTCAGCCTATCACCAACCTGGATATCTGTCGTAACAGTTTGATTTTGTAAAATCCATCTATGATTTCTGGTGAAGAACTCATCTCTTTTTATTGAGTAACCTCCTCCAATTTTACGGAATGAGAGTTTAAATAAATCTTGTTTTCCGTAAGATTTAACGCGGGCTTTTCTCCATTTACCATCTACGCACCTAACTGTAACAATTTTATCCATAAGATTCACAATTTCTTCGGAACCATATTCAAGAGTGATTATCTTGGTATTTCCACGGCAGCAATTTGTGTGAACTTCCATATTCCGCTGGTGCTGATTGAAGTCTCCATGCTGCAAATGTCTTCCGGACATAAGTGTATTAGCTTTTCTCAAATGCTTTTGGAGAGCCTCGAATTCGGAATTAGACGGATGATCGTCGCTATTGAAAAGCATTGAATTACCAAGTGCAACGCGGTCCGACACATCCTTCCAAGTTTCTAGTTTTCCGTTTTTGTCCTTTCGTAGTATCGTTCTTTCTGCAACCGCTTGCCCCATTCCCGGGTGTATATCTCGCTCTTGATTATCAAAATTTTGACCAAAAAGGCTCTGTTGCAGAAACATGATTTCTCCTTTATCTTATAAGTTTTTATTGCTTGGA